>Ga0182024_10003471_pt1 | contig 37514 bp, 36 predicted proteins | sample P32metaG_FD_120480 | JGI IMG/M metagenome (GOLD analysis project Ga0182024, IMG submission 120480) | Permafrost microbial communities from Stordalen Mire, Sweden - P3-2 metaG (Illumina Assembly) | ecosystem: Environmental > Terrestrial > Soil > Wetlands > Permafrost | place: Sweden: Stordalen...
AAGTGGATCGCGGCGACTCCCGCGGATTTCAAATTTGCAGTGAAGGCGCACCAGGCGATCACGCACATCAGGCGTTTGCGCCGCGTGGCTTCTCAAACGTCGAAGTTCCTGAAGTCTCTTGAGCCCTTGCGCGATGCTGGCAAGCTTGGCCCCGTGCTCTTTCAACTTCCCCCGAACTTGAAATGCGACCTGGTGCTGCTCGAAGACTTTCTCGATACCCTGCGGTGCCAAACTCGCGCCGCGGTGGAGTTCCGGCATGCATCCTGGTTTGTGGACGACGTATATGACCGGTTAGGCCGCGCAAACGTCGCACTCTGTCAGGCCGAAAGCGACAAGCTCGAGACGCCGGAGGTCTCCACCGCCGATTTTTGTTATCTCCGCCTGCGAAAAACGAAGTACTCCTCCGGCGCCCGGAAAGTGATATCTCATCGGGTAGCGGAGTCCATGCATCGCGGCGAGGTCTTCGCGTATTTCAAGCACGGGGACACGCCTGAAGGCGCTCTCTACGCCGAGCGCTTGCTCAAGCTGGCAGCGGCGCATTTTCCGACCGAACGCTAGGAGAATTTCCGAATGGCTGCCTCCGCGGCGACCAATCCCATGCCCGTGAACGACGACGTTCTCACCGTCTGCGCCGTCAGCCTGCTTGCGGCAGCGCTCGCAAACGTTCTGCATGAAGGCGTTGGGCACGCTCTGCTCGCCCTATTTACGGGCGCGCAATCCGGTGAGATCTCAACCGTGGCATGGTCGAGTGCGTATGATTCGCGTCTTGTGGCCGCCGGCGGGACGCTGGTGAACCTGGCGGCGGGGCTGGTCTTCTGGTTTGTCCTGCGCGGCGCGAAGAACTTCTCTGCGCAAACCCGTTATTTTCTGTTCACAAGTTTTGCCTTCAACCTGTTTGTCGGCACGGGGTATTTCTTCTTCTCAGGAGTAACCAACTTCGGGGACTGGGCGGAGGGGATTGCGCCCATGGACCCCCATTGGATGTGGCGAACGCTGCTCGTCGTCGTAGGAATTGCTTCCTACTATGGCGCGCTTCTGTTGGTGGGGAGTGCGATGGTGCGATACGTCGGGGTTTCGCTCTCCGAGTCCCGGCGCTTCCGCAATCTCGCCTTCATCCCCTATTTTTCCGCGGCGCTGCTATTGAGCGCAGGCGGACTCCTGAATCCTGTCGGAATCCAGCTCGTTTGGGAGCCTGCGCTGCCCGGGGCGGCCGGCGCGAATTGCGAACTGCTGTGGATGCGGTACTACGTTCCGAAGCGCACCGTTGCGAAGTGGGGTTCGCCGGGCATCGGCCGAAACTATCGGTGGATCGTCACGGCGGCGGTGGTCGCGCTCCTATTCATATTCGTGCTGGGCAGGGAGATCCCGCTGCACCGCTAGGTCACTTCAGAGGTGATGGTGCCCAAGAGAGGACTCGAACCTCCACTCCCTTGCGAGAACTAGCTCCTGAAGCTAGCGCGTCTGCCAATTCCGCCACTTGGGCAAAGGACTTAGCGAACTACTCCCACCAAACTCCCACCATGCGATTTTCACCGACTCCCACCGCGACGGGCCGACCGCGCAGGCAGCGCGCGGCGAACCCTGACGGGCGCGAGACGTTGTACTCGTTGCATCGCATCGGCGGTTTGCTTCGTGTCCACGACATTGTACCTCTGAAAAACGCTCGCGTCGCGGTGTCCGCTTATTTTCATTGCGACAGCCTGTTGCACGCTGGCATTCATTAGATTGCGAACGGCAGACCGGCGTAGGTCGTGAACCATCAGACCCTCGATGCCTGCCGCCTTGCACGCCTTCTGGAATGCGGCTTGCATTGCCCGCTTCGAAGGAAACACTCGGCCCTCGCGCTGCTTGACGCGAGAGAGTAACCCGACCAACGAATTCGACAGTGGCAGGATGCGCGATTCATCATTTTTCGTTTCACCTTCCAGTAGCGTGATTCTCGCGGCATCCAGGTCAACGGCGGCCCATTCGATGCGCTCTGCTTCGCCAACTCGGACGCCTGAATGATATAGCAAGAGAAGCATAGGCTGCAAGTTCGTCGGCATCGCATCAAACAATTTCTGAAATTGTTCGGGCGGAAGAAATCCCTGTCGCGATTTCGTTTTGAGCAGTTCGAACTTCGGCACGGCGGTTAGCTTTCCGTTGTCTCGCGCCAGACTGAACATGCGAATGAGCAGGCGCACGGAATTGTTAATCGTGCTGTTTGCGAACAAGCAAAGGGCAGGGCGGTGGATCGCCGCGCGGACATCTGGGCGTTTGGCTGCGTGCTGTCGCAACACTAGCTCGAAGTCTACTTGCAGGAGCCTCAAAAGCCAAAGTCGTTCGCGAGCGTTGATTCAAACCGAAACGCTACCTGGCCTGCTCTTCCCACTCCCATTTCCGCTGAAGTCAAACACTATTCGTCGCATCGCTCCTTTCTGATTGTGGCCAACGCCGAAAACTTACATCAGAGGAGGCGTGCTTTTATAATGCGTGAAGTACTACTTTTAATGTCCGGTAGTTCGACTAACCATCCAAGTGGAATCGGATTGTCGAAGGGAAAGCGGCTCTTAGGGCAGGGTTTCTACAAATGGCACTCTATCTGAACGGATTACTTCCGGAGATACGCCGTTATGTACGAAGCTGCTGGTGCGGCAGATGCTTCGCGTGCTAGCCTCCAGGCGTCGTACCGCACCGTGACCATTCTCTGTAAAGGAATCAGCCAATGGAGCCAACGAGACCCAGACTACCGAGCGAGGCCATAGAACTCTATAACCTTTTTATTCACGGCGAGATCAGCCGCCGTGAGTTCATGCACGGCGTGCAGCGGTTTGCGATAGGCGGTCTGGCGGCGACAACGATTATCGCGGCATTGATGCCGAACTACGCTTCGGGGCAGCAGGTGTCCAAGACCGATGACCGGATCAAGGCCACATACGGGACCGTCCCGTCGCCGCAAGGGAACGGAAGCGTCAACGGATATCTCGTCCGGCCTGCGAGCGCCGACACACGAGCCGCGACGGCAACGAAATTGCCTGGTATTCTCGTCGTCCACGAAAATCGAGGCCTGAATCCTCATATCGAAGACATCGCGCGGCGGCTCGCCCTCGCTAACTTCATGGCGTTTGCGCCGGACGGACTCACCTCTGTTGGCGGCTATCCCGGTGATGACTATAAAGGCGGGCAGCTGTTTAGCAAGGTCGATAGCAAAAAGATGACCGAAGATTTCGTGGCCTCCGCGATGTGGCTAAAATCGCGCGTCGACTGCACGGGAAAGATCGGCGCCACCGGTTTCTGTTACGGCGGCGGCATGGCGAATACCTTGGCCGTCAGACTGGGAGTCGATTTGGCGACCGCCGTGCCGTTCTATGGTGCCGTTCCCGCCACGGAGGACATTCCAAAAATCAAGGCGGCGATTCTGGTTCATCACGGAGAACTCGACACGCGACTGGCAGCGACGTGGCCGGCGTACGACATGGCCTTGACGGCAGCAAACGTTCCGCACGAAGGCTATATCTACCCTGGCGCTGTGCACGGCTTCAATTGTGATGCGACGCCGGAACGCTACAACAAAGCCGCAGCCGACCTGGCCTGGCAGCGCACAATTGACTGGTTTGACAAATACGTGCGTGTCTGATTTCTTCCGCACTTCGCAAGAGTAGCAAGCCCCAATCCGGTCACGGGCAAACTGCGTGCGAATTCAGGTCTGACACTGCGTCCGCGCAAGGCGAGGCTACTTCGTGCCGACCGTCGAGCCGTTCTACAGGCAACCAGCTTGTCGCCCACTGCCTGGTAAACGCTGCGGGCTCAAAGGGTCGGCGTTCGTGATCAGGAAGCGCAGTTTGGAGCCCACGGCGGTGTGCTCGGCGTTGTAATAGATGCGGCGCTGATGCGACCAACTGCCCGCCCGATGCCGGAAGCTGGAGAAGCGGCGATGGGGAACCTGAGTGCGGCGATAGCGGCGCGCCAGCCCCTTGTGCAGGGGCTTGGCCCGGCGCTGGAAGACCGCATTGGCGGAGATGCCGGGGGCCGTATTGGATACCGAAGAACTCGCAGAACTCATGGAGCAGCGGCAGCGCGAAACCGGCACCCCCGCGCAACTTGATCTTCACACCGGGATAGGCAGCCTCCAGTCGCGGTACCACGCGCACGAGCATGGGGACGATGCGCACATGAGAAGAGGTATTGCCGGGCCTTAGGCGCAACGACAGCAGGCATCCGGTGTGGCGCTCGAAGATCAGCATGGGGTGATACATGTGACGCCCGTAAGCCGCGTTGAAGATGCTAAGTTGCTGCTGTCGATCCTTAGATTAGGATCGTCCGTGGAGTCTATATCGAGCAGGATCTCGCCGCGCTGGCGAACCTGCCCGCCAGAGAGGCGAATGAACTGATCGAGCAGGGCGTCGTTCAACCGAGGACTCACACTGGGATTGGTACAGCGAGCCGGGGCACTTAAGCGGCGTCATGACACCTGGAAACGTGAAAACGGGCAATCACGAAGCCCGCACTCTGAGGAAAACTCGAGCGGACACACTACGAGACGAGTTGGCGCCGCGCGCTACGCCGGAATCTGTGGGACCACCAGATGCAACAGCTTCAGCGAGGCTCCCGCCGCGGGCTGGATCGTCGCGCTTTCTGAGGGGCCAAGATACACGCCCGCGCCTTTCGACACGTCATAATCTCTGTCGTCGAGGCGGATACAGCCTTGCCCTTCCATCAAATAGAGGAGCTGGTGTTTGTCTGAAGCCTCCGCCTTGAATCGCTCTCCGGATTTCAACCATCGCAACGCCGCCACCACATTCTTGGCGCCGCACAGATCCCGATTCAGCACCTCGGTGACTTCGCCCGCCGCCGTCCTCTTGCGCGGGAGCTTGTTCGTATCGATAAATGTCAGCATAAAATTCTCCTGGGTCTTACCGGGGTCTTACGTCTGAACCCAGACTCCACCTTCTACACGGCTCCAGCGAAGGTCGTCAGGTGTACCGTCCAGAATCGTTGTGACAAAGCGGTTGGGCGCTTGGAATTCGAAATAGAACAGAGGAGTCTTGGAGGCTCGCAGGCGATGTTTCTCCTCCGCCGGAATGAAAACAATGTTGCCCGGGCCCACGTCACGGGTCCCTTCCGACGACTCCACGGTGCCCTGTCCTTCCATAATGAAGTAAAAATGCTCGCAATTCTTGTGCAGATGATAGGGTGAGGAAGCTCCCTTCACGTAGTGCATGATTCCCGCGAGCATGTCGTCGATCTTGGTCAGTTCCTTGTTGACGAAGAACGTTCGCTCGCGACCCGGCACGACCGAGATCAGTTTCGGCAGATCGTCCTGATGAAATATGTATGCCATCGAATTTTCTCCTAAACCAACACCGGCTCAGTGTGGTCGATAGGCGACACGTGCAACCTCGGCGTAAGGGACAGATGCAACAGTCGCCCGGATTTCAGTTTGCACGTGGCGCTCGACCGTCGGTTTCGACGACCCGCGATCTTCTTCGCCCCAGACGATCGCGACCTCGGTGCCCACCTCACTATGCTGGCTATCCACAACAGCCAGCGAGATCATCGCGCGTTCATTGTAAGTGTAGCCAGTATAGGTTGACACCCCGACGGTTTTCCCATTTTTTAACACTTTATCGAACGGAAGAGTAGAGTAATTAGCCAGCGGCATATCGATATACTTAAAGATTTCGCCACCTTGGTATAAGGAATCCGAGACATGTGCTACATCCTCTTGGTTCCAGACCAGCGTTACCTTCTTCCGCTTCTGGTTGTCCACCATTTGTTCAAGCGCCTGCCGTCCAACGAAATCATGGTCAAATTTGACGAAAGGCCCGTAGCCTAGGTCGTAAGGGGTCAGATAATAGTCAGTGATATCGTCTGAGCAAAAGCTACCTCCGAGTGACGCCGTGGCTTCATAGCTCGTCGCCCTCAGCCACTGTCTGTACCCCTTCATCTCTTCACCCGCATAAATCGCCGGAAGGGGAGATGGAACCCACCCCGATTCGAGGCAGGTGGTAGGGTAGGCTCGAGAGCCTACTTGTCGAATCCCGTATTCTTGACCGCCTTCAACTATGGCGTTTCGGACTTCATCACCGTACTTCCAGGGACCAAACAGTTCCCATCCGGGTTGTCCAACCATCCCATGACGCAAGGCGCGGACATCCCGACCCGCGATGGTGAATGCACCTATATTAAAGAACCGGATATCCGGCACAGGTTTTCCCGTGACCTTCTCCATGACCCGGAGAGCATTTGGGCCTTGAATTTGGTACCGGAAAGACTTTCGGTGGCCTTCATTGACAGCGGACCTCTCATCCCTCACCGCTGATACCTTATACCGGCGAGTCTCCAAATTATATTGCACCCAATTGTGAGCGGGCGGACGCCCGACGAGGTTGAATCTATTTTCATCGAGATAAAAGAGGATCGCATCACCGATCACATAACCATTATGGTTACACGCAACAAATTGCTTGGCCTGATTGACCTTGAAGCTCTTAAAGCTATTGACCCCGAGATCGGAGAACAACTTGAGGGCGTCAGAACCCTCCACATAAAGATCGGTCATGTGGTGAGACTGATCGAAAAGAGCGCAGCTCTCCTTCCATGCACGCTGTTCATCTCTCCAGTTCGAAAACTCTGGCCGCACCACCGGAAAGGCATAAGGTCCTATCTGGGAATTACGCAACAGCTTGACTGGACTCCCGACGGTTTGTAACACTTCCTCCAAGCTTCGATAACTCATCGCTGTCAGTAACTCCCTCTTTTGCAAAAGGATTTGGTGCCACAAGAACCGAGCGGGCTGTAAGCGTCAGCATCGACGATAAAAGCCATCGCACAATATATCCTAAAAATCTGGCTTAGGTACGTTCTAATTCGCCCTTCTATCTGCCCAGTCACACTTCATTCTCAGAGGTGCTGGATGGCGCGGAGCGTCTGCCGCTCCTCGCCGTTCGGATCATCGACGACTTCGCACTCGTTGTTGAGAATCATGGTGGCGCGTTGTTTGGTATTGAAGGTCGGCCAATTTGGCAGGCCCTTGTGGCTTGGGTTTCCGGTGCGCGCAAAAGCAACCCAGGCGCTGCTGATTTTGTCTTCGAGAGCATAGCGTTCTTGAGCGGAGCCAGACATGGCCGTCGCCAAGTCGACATTGTCAAAGACAAACGGGATTTCGAGTGTGTGGAAGGTCCTCAACTTTCCGTCCCGCACCGGTGATTTCCAGGTGAAGTAATACATATAGACAGACGCCGTACCTTGGTCCGCTTTGCGCTCAGCCTCGGTCAACACGCCCGCGCGGAAAGTGGCGTCTGATGCAAGGATTAAATAGAGATCCGTATTGCTAATGATCGGACGGCCCTTTCGATAAACATCAATCAGCCGATCCACAGAGCGGTCGTCAGCGCCCCGCAGGACTTGCTTGACATGCGCGTGCAGGGCGTCGTCGTCCATTGGATCCAGCGGCGTGCCACGCAGGAAGGTAACCTCGGTTTCGACGGAGCCGATCAACAGCGGGATGGTTGCTGAGATTTCTGGTGCATCAGGATCGAACGGGTTCCTCGGCAGGGAATGACCATCCACCACGGGCGCCAAACGGATACTGGCCCCACCAACGGCACCTCCGTCGCCCATTGCCGTGACGAGCTGCTCCACCGGAATGTTCTGGATCTCGTCGATCTGATTGGACTTCACTCCCAGTGTCGAGAGATATGATTCAGCCCACTTCGTTGCCTCATCTTTGGGTACACCCCTGATTGCAGAGGCACTTTCCACAACGGCCCGATGAAATAGCCCTTTGGCCGATGGCATCGCCATCAGTGTGCTGACTTTTCCGCCGCCGCCCGACTGGCCAAAGATCGTCACGTTGCTTGGATCTCCGCCAAACGTCGCAATGTTGTCCCGTACCCATTCCAGCGCAGCAACGATGTCCAGCATCCCAACATTGCTCGAGTTTGCATACTTCTCCCCACCCAGTTCGGCGAGATACAGATAGCCGAACACGTTGAGCCGATGATTCACCGTGACGACTACGACATCGTGCCGGCACGCCAAGTTCGCTCCGTCATAAACAATGAAAGCACCGGATCCTTGGGAATACCCGCCGCCATGCAGCCACACCATGACCGGTCTGTGGCCTGCCCCTAGACCAGGGGTCCACACGTTCAAACGCAGGCAGTCCTCGCTCGCCGGTTCTCTCCGGTCCGTAGCGGCCACCTCGGGAATCAAATTCGACGGGCCTTGAGGCGACCTGGGGCCGAACTCCACAGCCTCGCGGACGCCCGTCCAAGAGTCCGGTTTGGAGGGTGGCATAAAACGCCGAGCACCTGCGGTTGACGCACCGTAGGGAATACCAACAAATGCGCTGACTTTATCCCGCGTTATACCCCGGACTCGTCCCGCAGTCGTGCGAACGACGGCGCTCGGTGATGAGCACCCAAGGTACTGTGCCCGCGCTTGCTGGAACGCTCCGCGCGCAAAAAAACTCGCCGTCGCCATCGCGCCATAACTTAGAAAAGATCTTCGGTCCATCGTCGAACCCCCTCAAATTCGAAGCGTCCGGAGTCTTTATTTTTGCTTATGAGCCCCTGAACGAAACCTCTGCCTCTCCACGAATCTTCAATCCGGCTGTCTCGAATGCCGTATGGTGTCGCGGGCGCCGACGCACGCCTTATCGTTTGCCGTCATAGTCGAGCCCGAACCGTCTCGTCAGGTTGCGCCAGAACTCGTGTGAATTTCGCTATGTGATTGCCGCAGCCGCGAAATCATACCACTAAGCGATTCTCGCCATGCCAGGAGTAGGTATGCGAAAGAGATTTGCGATATCAATGGGACTGATGCTCGGATGGTTCGATCTCCTCACTTCAGTCGGCGGCTCCGCGCGCACCCGCGATCCAGGACGGCCTACCACTGTAACCTACCGAACGAACTCAGATACATCATGGCCGTCGCCAAATTGGGCGACCGCCTGAACTATTTATCGAAATAATTCCATGTGACGCATGTCAGGCCAAGGCCGTGGCGCGTGAACTGCCCAGGTCTGATGACTTTATTATTAAAATAGCTTCATGTCCCTTGACATTACTACCCCGGGGGAGTACACCTCCGCCTACACGGGGCCAACAGGCGTGGTGTTTGGGGGGTAGTCAGACTGATCCAATATCGTCCAGCACGTACTCAATCGGGGATTGGGTAATGATGTGTGGGTAGACATCCACGGGGTGGATTTCAGTTATTGTTACTAATGTTTAAAGATCGCTGCGCATTGCCCTAACGTCGCCTCTTGACCTCGCGTTTCTCGGCCTTGGCGGCGCTAAAGTTTGCGAAGAGGTCTTAAGGGGAAATTATGCGCGCATTTTTGGGTTTGCAGTGTCTCCGCACCAAGATGGGATTTCAGGCATTAGGTTTCGGGTTAGGAGTGTTGCTACTCTCCCTTCCTGCGTTTGCCCAACTCAATCTCGGAAGCATCACCGGAACCGTAACCGACGCAACCGGCGGCGTCATTGCAGGCGTGAATGTGACGGTCACCGACGTGGACCGGGGCGTCTCGCGGACATTGACCACGGATAGTGCGGGCGAGTTTTCCGCTACGAGCCTTACCCCTGGAAGCTACTCCGTGCGCGCGGAGTTCACTGGATTCCAGACAATGAACCGCACCGGTATCTCAGTGGGTGTTGGTCAAACTGTCCGCGTTGACCTAGCGATGCAGCCGGGCGCTCAGACCCAGACGGTGACGGTGACGGAAGACGTGCCGCTCATAAACGTCAGCAACGAGGTGCTATCCAGCACTGTGGAAAGCACCCAGCTCGCCGACCTGCCAATTAACGGCCACTTGTACACGAAAGTGCTGGACTTCCAACCGGGCGTCCATGGGAACCCGGGCGGAAATTCCCCCAACTATCAGACGAACGGGGCAGGCGGGCAGGGGAACTATTTTATGCTCGACGGCGTGGAAAATTCCAACGTGTTTGTGAACTCCGGACCCCTGGTTGGCGCTGCCACCAGCACCGATGAGCTGACGATCCTGCCCCAGGATGCCGTCGAGGAAGTCAACGTAATGACGAATCCCCCCGCCGAATACGGGTGGTTCCAGGGCGCAGTAGTCAATGTCGGATTGAAGTCAGGCACAAACACTGTCCACGGGAGTGCTTACATTTCTGCGCGCAACAATGACTTCGATGCGTACGATCCATACTTGGCCGGGGCGCCAAAACAGATAGATGATTTCAAGCAGTTTGGCGGGTCCGTTGGCGGACCCATCAAGAAGGGTAAGTTGTTCTACTTCGGCGCCTTCGACGGAATGCGCTACTCAGTCGGAACCGCGACAATCATAGGCGCTATACCCACCACGGCTTCGGTGCCTGGAAATCCTGACAGCATACCGTCTGCAATTGACAATCTAATTAGCAGCGGCATTACGCCAAGTCAATTGAGCCTGAACCTCGCTGATTGCACCGTGACTGGGGGGGCAGCGACTTGCGGAAATAAGGGCGTATTCCGATACAACGGGACCTCAACCGCAAATGTTGGTTTTCCGTTGTTAACCGCGGGCCATTCGAACAACGTGATCGGAAGAATCGATTATCACCCCAACGACAAGAACTCCATTAACGGCGAGTATTTCTTCGGCCAAGCGACCACCACCACACCGAACGCCGGCGAACCGTCTTTTTGGGACAACCTGAACGTCAGCCGCACGCAAATGATGCGCGCGGTGTGGATCTATACGCCGAATTCCAACTGGGTGAACGACGTCCGGTTCGGCTACAACCGATATAACCTGGAGGATGGCAACGCGGAATGCGTGTCAAACGTAGGCCAGCCGGATTACAAAGCGCTTGGCTTCGAATCCGGAGCGAATCCTCCAGCGCCGCTCTGCGGATTCCCGGTGGTGAACTTCAGCAGTTCGAGCTTTCCAAGCTTGGGCGCAGCTTTCTTCCTTTCTAACCAAGATGTGTTTCAAAAAACGTACACCGCGTACGACAACGTTGCGTGGACGCATGGAAGGCACAACATCAAGTTCGGTTTCGAGTTCCACCACAGCTATTTCCATGGGCTGGGAGCTCCCGGTAACATTGCCGGCACCCTCAATTACTTCGCGGGAGGACCATGTGCTCCCAATCCGTGCACTGACCTCCAGAATTTCCTTGCTGGAAGTATCACTAACGGGGCGCTTCTCGTAAACCCACAGCAAGAGGACAGTTCGGCTGGCTTTAACCGGGAAGGGCTATATATTGAGGACAATTTTAGGGTGAGCTCGCGAGTGACCATGGACCTGGGGTTGCGCTACGAACTGGAGCCGGCGATCCTGGTGAACAACAACGATGCCGGCAACTTCGATCCGTTTTCCCCGACGGGCATGGTGCAGCAGGAGGGATCCCCTCTTTATCAGGCCGATCACCTCGCTTTCGCCCCGCGGGCGGGCGTCGCTTGGGATATAACCGGCAAGGGAAGCACGGTGCTGCGGGCAGGCATGGGCGTCAGCTACGACACGCCCCAGATCGACGACTTGCTCGCGTCGGGCTTTGGTGCTGGTCTCAACACCACTCCTACTGGGTTCTCGCTCTATAACTCCACTGGTCTGGCGTTTCCGGCTTCCACGAACCCGCAGGCCGTCCGGTCTGGCCAGATTACGGTGGCGGGCAGTGGCCTCGACTGGGCGCTCAACACGCCGGTTTTCCCCTCCTCCTTGAGCACCGCGGCGTCGTGCGGTACTGGCTCTGTTACACTGCCCGACGGCACCACGCCTTCGCCATGCACCCTGAAGGCCAGGGGAACGGTGGTCACGCTCCCGAATGGTCAGCTCTCTATGAGCACGTCCAACGCCCGATCACCCATGTACACGTGGACGCTGGGCATCCAGCACGCCTTCAAGGCTCACACTTCACTGACGGTGAACTATGTCGGCACTCACACGTACAACTTGGCCAGCGAGATCAACATAAACCAGGCGACACCAGGATCGGCAGCGGGACTGCCTGGGGCCGCCAACGGCACCCCCGACGGACCTCTGCAGTTCCGGCAGCCGTACTTCAACCAATACCCTTGGTTTGACGGTATCTTCGTATATGGCCCGGCCGGATTTTCCAACTATAACGCCCTACAGGTCACCTTCGTGCAGCGAAACTTTCATGGGTTGACGATGAATGCGGCCTATACCTTTGCGAGGGATTTGGCCACTCCGAAGGGCGGCAATAACCCATACATAACAGACAGCAACTGCGTCTCGTGCGAATATGGGCTTCAGACGCCCATTCACGATTTAGGCATCTCGCTCGTTTACACGGTTCCGGGGATTAAGTCACCGGGTCAGTTGCTTGAGGGATGGCAAATCTCCAGCCTCATCAACGTCCAAAGCGGGGCACCCTTTCAGGGTCGGGATAGCTCTGACTTGGCCGGCGTCAACGACAACCGAGGGCTCTTCGGCGGCACCACCGAACAGTGGTCCCTCTACGGAAAAGGAACCAATTTCAACTTCGGGGGCGTAAATGCGCCTTCGTGCTTTGGGTTCGGCTTTCCCGGCTGCGGAGCCGTCATACCGCAAGTTTGCATATCAGCGGCCAATGCGGAGCCAGTGAATGCCGCCATGAACGCGCAAATTCCAGGCTCGTCGAGCGGGTTGGCTTCCCTCGATGCAGATGGGTGCTACGTGTCACCCAACGGCAAGTCAGTGATCATACCGCCGGCTCAGGGAACCTTCGGCAACATGAGACCCGGTGCGCTGATAGGCCCGGGTTTCCACGAGGTGGATTTGTCGGTCCATAAGAAATTCATAGTCCGGGAGCGGCTCGGCTTGGATTTCAGCATCTCGGCGTTCAACGCCCTCAATTTCCATGCCCGCAGTCTTGGGTTTACTGGCGGTATCGTGAACCTGCCGTTTTTGTTTGGAATAGCTACCGGGCAGCCGAATGACAGCAACCCCATCAACGGGACCGGCGGAGCTCGGCAGGTGCTGCTGGGCTTGAAAGCAACGTTCTAAGCGGTTCTAGGCGCATATTTCCATTTTGAACTCTATCTCTACGGACCTTCTGATGTTCGCCGCCATCGGCGTTTATGTGGGTTTGAGTGCGATGACGACGCTTGGGAGGTCCGTAATCAATGTGTGGCAAGCAAAATCGGGGTTTTTAGCGCTCCTTCAACACCTCTCTGAAGCTCGATTTCCAAGGATCGCGGGTCACCTCCGATAGTGGGCCGGTTCTGCTAAGGGATTTGGACGAACGTTTGGCTTCAGCGGACTCATCGAACGGCACTTGACCGACCCCCGGGGGACGAACCACGGTTGCCCTTCGCGGACGTGCTTCGGAACTCGGTGTACAGCCGTTTGGCGGGTTCCGGGGACGTAAACCATACTGAACTCCGCTCGCAGGGCTACCTTTCGACTGTGCTCCGGAGCTGGAGTTCCGGACGGTTTTGTATGGGCGGGAATCTGCCTCACCGGTTCCCGACTTCGAAAATGGCGCGACGAAGAACAATCTGGTTCACCCGGAAAACCCTCAGGTGTATAAGCTGCCTAGCCCGGAGATCAAAACGGAAATCCCGGCTTTCATGAGCCAATCCAAGGGTGGTCGTGGCCGACGGCTCGCAATTCGCTGTCATGCAGCCGGCGTGGTGTTCGCCCTGATTCTCGCCGGATGCGGCCGAAAGGAGTCCACTTCCATTACCACGGAGCAGTCCACTACAACGGAGCAGTCCGCGCCCATGGAGGTCGTCGATCCCGCCACCGTCGGAACGATCACCGGCACGGTCACTCTGGAAGGAACTCCGCCGGCGCCGCATGAGATTCTCCTGAGCGGCTCGCCGGGGTGCGCGAAGTTGCATTCCTCGCCATTGTTCTATCCCGAAGTCGTCTCCGGAGATCACGGCGCGCTCGCCGATGTCGTCGTTTATGTGAAATCCGGACTCGGGAACTATCGCTTCGACGTTCCGGCGGCGCCGGCCATACTCGATCAGAAGGGCTGCATGTACGAACCCCACGTCCTGGGGCTCATGGCGCGCCAGAAGCTCAATATCAAGAATACGGATCCCGTTTTCCACAACGTGCATCCGATGCCGCGGGAGAATCGCGCCTGGAATAAATCGCAGCCGATCGGCTCGGCGGCTATCGAAACCTCGTTTGATCATCCGGAGCTCGCCGTGCGAGTGCTGTGCAATCTTCATCCGTGGATGTGCGCTTATGTTTTCGTCTTCTCGCACCCTTATTTCGACGTCACCTCGAAGACGGGCACATTCGAATTGAAGAATCTCCCGCCGGGGACGTACACGATTGAAGCATGGCAAGAAAAGTACGGCACGCAGGACCAAAGCGTCACGCTGGCCGCCAAAGAAGCAAAATCCATTTCGTTTGCGTTCAAGGCCGGTCACAACTGAGGCAACGTACGTCGCTCGCGCTATAGCCGCCTCGGTGAGGCGGGCTGCGGCTGTTCAGGAGAAGTGGGATCGCAACCGGCCGATCGCAATCCCAGGTAAATGGTGAACAACGGCTACCCTTTGCGGACATATTGGTAGGTCGCGTTCAATGGGAGAATTGACCAATGTCCGCTAAGAGGCTCTCAGATGATTAGAGGGGCTACGCAAGGTTGGTTTTGGCCTTTGCCTAGCCGTACTTTCTCCAATAGTCGAGCTTGAGGCCGGACGAGAAAACGAAAATTACACTGGGGTCGGCCAGATGAAACGAGTTCGGGAAGTTTTTGTTTTTTCGGCATTGTTTGTTTCCTTGGCGGCACGGCCGGCTAATCAACAAGATGCCAAACAAGCCGCGGCACGCGAATCTGCGCAGCTATTTACAGAACCAGCTCTGGTCAAAGGTTCTCCTACCGATCTCCGCTTTTTCGATGTGAGCTGGAACGACAACTCCACACAAAAGTACTACTTGGCTGACCGTACGAACAACGCGATCGACCTGGTTGATTCGGCCACGGACACGTTCCTCGGCTTCATCGGCAAGGGCCATTACACGGGCAGCAGGCCTTGTCCCAACAACCCCAACGATATGCGCCTCTGCGCTGGGCCCAACGGGGTGGTGACGGACGATCTCAGCCACGTATGGGCTGGCGACGGTGACGCAAACATCATCGAAGCGGACGACAAGCCGGGTACCACCATCATTCGGTCGATCCCGACCGGCGGCAAGGGCCGAATTGATGAATTGGCTTATGATCCCGTAGATCGGATTCTGTTGGCCGAGAACGATGGCGATTCGCCGCCGTATATCGTGTTCGTATCCGTTACCGATGGCTCCGTGTTGGGACGCTACGTCTATACGAGGAGTCAGGATGGTATGGAACAACCGGCCTGGGTTCGCGAGACCGACATGTTTTACCAGAATGTTCCCGGGACGAAGAATCGTCTCGATGTCTTCGATCCCCACCACCTCCCCAACCCGGTCAAGAGCTTCCCGGTGGACTGCACGGGCGGATTGCTCGGCCTTACTCTTAGTGGCCTGACGGTTGGGCCAAACGGGCTCCTGATGACCGTGTGCGGCAGTGTGGGCGGTGTGGCTGTTGATTCTAGAACCGGAAAGGTCGGAAAGCCCATTCCCGAAGGCGCCGACGCGGACGAGGTTTGGTATGACTCGGGATCTGACAACTACTACTTCTCGCGAAATTCCAACGTGGTCGTGGTCAATGCCGCCACCGAGAAATTTGTTACGTACATTCCCCTGGGGAGCCATTCCGTCGCCGCAAATTCAAGGAACAGACACGTCTTTGTCCCAGTTGCAGGGAAGGGCATTTTTGTGGTCGCGCCAAGAGAATGAAGTGAAGGAAACAGGCGCAACTTCGCGGCGTTATAATAGGAGCCGTGTTCGGTGATCTGGTGATCCAGCAATCTACCAGTCAGTCCTTGTCGAGAAGTGGCAGATTTCCCAAATCCTATTCGGTAGGAAATCGTCTCGGGAGAATCCAGCAAGACTTTGGGGCTACAATATCCGTGGGGAGAACTCCAATTTCTAACTGTCACTGCACGTCGTCGCGATCGACTCATACCAATAATCCATGCAAACCGAATTTCCGGCTGCTTTTTCTATGCGGGTGGGCATGAAAGCGTCACAACTCGGCGACGGCGGCTCGTTCGATATGAACCGGCTTGCGGAAGCGAGCGAAGCACCATGAACGCCTGCGCAAAAACTTTCGCCTCCCCTTCGGGGCAGCCGAGCACCACCAGACCTATGCCTCAACAAATGTGCGAAAAAATCTGGACACTATCCGACTGGATACAGCGCTCACTGCGCGCGCCTCGCACACGGCGCGTGGGTTCACTTCTTAACTGGATTAACTGGGGGCGTGGTTGAGGTTCCGCCACTGTTACTACTCGGCGCCGGCTGGAGAAAGTTGTCGAAATTGACGTCGGGTGGTGGCGGCAGCACTTTGCCTGGGTGGGTTGTGAAGCCAATCATACGACCCATAAATATGATACTAATCCATACGGTGAGTGACAGGATCGCCACCGCTTTGCCCGCACGAGGTGCTGACCGAGCCTTATCCCAGCGATGAATCGTCCGGCCCGCGGTTATCTCAAAAACGACCATGTTCACGCCAGCGAGTACAAGCAACAGCATCTTTGTCCTGAAAAAGGGATTGTGATAATAGATTCCGGCATTTGTAGAGAACATCGTTAGTCCGGTCGCCACGGTCAAGGCAAAAGCGGCCCACGTCCACTTCAGGATGTCGGAGGACATTCGCTGGAAAGACCGCTGGGTCGAAGCAAGTCCCAACAACCGGAGGTCGATGATCGCAATCGTGCCGACAACCAGAGTGAAACTTATGACGTGAATCGATTCGATTATCGGAAACATCCAGATCGAATCGCGAATGGTAGTGGCGAAGCGAGACGCCTCGATCAACTTGAGAAACGAGTCAATTTGCATTGGAGGTCTGTTCCAAAATCATTAATACTCTGACGTTGCCGGCGACCAAGAACCCCAGATATGGTCATAAGCGATCAGGCGTCCCAGCACAATAATGCACAGAAAAATCAGGAACGTCAGGATCGCCAGCGATTTAATGGATCTGCGGTTGACGAGCGTTTCCCACTGTTGTTCGCGCTTCGGAAGCGTGACTAGAAAAATGCTGGAAAGCACTGTACCCACGGCGACGAAGACCATTTTCGTCCAAAACGAAAAGTTCACCAGTTCACGCGCGGGCTCCGCGATTATCATCACGATTCCCGTTACCAGTTGCAGGCACAACGCGCCCATCCACCACGGACCGAACCGGTCTGTGGTCTGGCGCAGCGTTTGATCCGTCCCCGCCCATCCCAGAATGCGGAGAACGATCATGAATACGGATCCCATTATGATAGCAATGCCGATAATGTGGATGGATTGAACGCCCGGGATTAGCCAACTCTCGTGGAGTCGAAAGGCGTTGCTCGGGGAAGTTTTGGCCAGCCACTCAGCAAATCGATTCACGACAGCTTTCCTTGGTTAGTCTCTACAGAGCGCTATGCTCTGATCCAGGACCCTTCGGCGACCCGACAGCCGTCGCGCCGGCATCCACGAATGCATCGTTTAGAACCTTCCGGCGATCGTCGTCATGCCCTTAACAGTGTCGCAGGTCTTACCTAGAGCGGGTGGTGTTCTCCAAGGACATTCGTAGATGGGGCCAACCCGGGATCCAAAATTACCGCCGGTTCGGAGGGGATTCATATGCACGGTGAATATCGTACCTGCGCGGAACGACTCCGCGGTAATGCCTTCCTGCGCCACGGCTGCGGCCCCCGCCATCTCGACGCCCCAATCGATTAGTTGCCCGTTTTGGTCCTTCTCAAGTTTGCCGTCGGGCCCGATCAGATAGAAGTGCAGCTCGGCATGGTTCGCCTGAGCGATGAACTGGTGGGCTACGCCGGTTAACACGAGCATCTTGGTCTGATCGTACATGGCGAACGAATGATGTGCGGGCGCCGGCTTGACGTAAATACCCAACGACACAAATGCGAGGCATACCGCAATCACACAGCATCTGGTCAGCGTTTTTTTCATCTTTATAATCTCCGTTCTGTTGGCAGCGTCAAGCTATCGAGCGCGCCCGCGCGACCGCTCGAGTCCTTACTTCTTATCGCTATTGAACAGATCGAGTATGTTTTGGGGCACAGGATTTTCGTTTGGCTTATCCTTCCAGCCCTTTTCGAAATACTTTTCCCAGTCCTCGGCCCACGGCCGGCCGTAGTAGTCCACATAGTCAGGGTCGTCGGAGGTAAGCTGAGTCGCCCTGCCATTAATGTTCTTGATGTTGCCCAGGCACTCGATGTAAGTGTATCGCATGGTCGGAGAGTCCAGGTTCGCTATACGACGATAACGATAGGTGGCACGCAGCGGCTGCACAAACGCTTCGGGATCGTAAAATACGGTATCCTGATCGAGTCCCACGTACTTGCCGCTGGCGTCGTATACCGGCTTCCAGATTTCGACCGTTTCCATCTTGCCGCTATTTTCAAACATCGAGTGCGACAGGTTCCAGGCTTGAACATGCGAAGTCCAGGTTACCAGAGTGGTCCCGTCCCAGAATCCAACCGTCTCCCCGTACCACTGCGCGACCTGTTGCACAGGCTGCCTTCCGATCAAAACCTGCCGCAGGAAGTTAGCCGCGATGCCGGATAGGAACTGGACATTCCAAGGGGTCATCGTGAGTTGGAAATCTCCGCCTCGCGAAGCCTGAGCCCACCATCGCATGAATCCTTCCGGCCAACAGAAGGAGGCTTCCCATTGCGGCGCGTTGTCCACGACCTCGTGATAGTTGTCCTGAACCATGCGCCCTTGATACTCAGGAGTGAGCAACGACAGAATCGTAGAAACTTGGGTGACGGTCCCCCAAATCCACTCGGCTTGAGTATCCGCTTGCATGTCCCGCGCATACCATCCATCCCAATCCGGAATCGTCGCCTTCGTATAGACGGTGGGGCCACCCTTCGCCTTCGCTGCCTCCATCAAGGCATCGTAGTGCTCCTCGGCCGTCTTATAGGGATAATGGCTCACGAGCTGATCTCGTGAAATATCCCACTTGCAGTCTCCCCAAGCAGCCGATTCTGGCGGTTTCCCGAGATCAAAATAGAACCGGCGCGAGGTCCACATATCCGTTAGCTGGCGGGGTGTATTGCACCGGAAATAGCGCGGGTCCGACCAGTACTTCCGATCCAGATAGAAGTTCTTCGACGTAAACATATCGATCGGCAACGCCTTCATTCCTGCCGGGGGCTCCTTGAACGTTGGTGTACATATGCTGAGTGGCCCGATGACGTTTGTATACGGTCCGTGTGGTCCGGAGAAGGCGTTACGAGGGAGTTGAAATCCCCGCCCCCCCTGCGCTTCGGCGCATTGCTCTGTCTCGGTACCCTGCTGCGCCCCCGCCGTACCCTGCTGCGCCCCCGCCGTACCCTGCTGCGCCCCCGCCGTACCTTGCTGCGCCTGCGGGTCTTGCTGGCCCTGTGCTGCTGAGACAGGAGACATCCAGGTGAGCGCGCTCAAGACCACGAAGGCGAACAAAACTACAAGCAGTCTACTCTTCATTATGGCTCCCACTCCGCAGTCGTTTACTCTCATACGACGCGCGGGTTCATATGTCGGTTACCGAAACTTGGCGAGGACTCGAACTCATATCTGTCCGGGCACACTTCATATGCGAAATGCATATTGGCACTGTTCCCCGAACCGGGGATACGCTCCTCAAAAAGCAATGTCAACAGGAAATTAATTACAGAAAATTAATAAAAGTCGGCGCACGCGAAATGAGACGCTGGGGTGACGATTGCCGGAAAAATTCAAATTGGCGAAACGGAAGAACCGCCAACTTAATCCGCTACGTGGGACTGAAACATGAGAGGGCCTCTGAATTCCTTGTCAGACGCGAACAAAAATGTTGCATCATTACATGCGGAGCAAAACGCCAATGCGATATCGATAGAGCGGAGTACTTTCGCAGGCTTATATAAACGTCTTGGGCCGGAAATCATCGGGCAGGAGACAAAGGAAGTCATGAAGCTATATTATTGGGTTCTAGTGGCAAGTTTGGCCGTTCTTGGAACGGGATGTCGGAAAGCTCCGTCTTCTGGGCAGGCGCCGCAGCTTTTGAGGCCCGCCACTATCAAGGACATCATGGATTCCATGGTGAATCCCAGCGGAGAGTTCATGTTCGAATCGGTCTATCAGATCTCGGACGAGCACGGTATCCGCGAAAAAGCGCCGCAGACCGATGCGGACTGGGAGGAGGTCCGCGAGCACGTCGTCATCCTACTTGAAGCGCCGAATCTCCTGGTCATGCCGGGCCGCAAGGTCGCGCCGCCCGACGTTAAATCCCAGAATCCCGGAATTGAACTTGAGCCCGCGCAAATCCAGGAGTTGATAGATGGCAACCGCCTTGCCTTCATTCGGCGCGCGCGGGGGCTTCAGGACGCTGCCGCCGTGGCGATGAAGGCAGTGGACGCGAAAAACAAGGATGCTCTATTTCAAGCGGACGACGGTATCGACAAAGCCTGCGAGACTTGCCATCTACACTATTGGTACCCGAACGACGAAAGGGCTCGGGCAGTCGCGGAGGGAGAGGGGATCGTTTACTAAGAAGGTCGCTTCCCGCTTTGGGTAATACGATCCGCGTTGCATTCAAATCGGCCCAGGATCCGCGGCTGCCGTGCGGCTGGATGACTTCATCTCGGCGGCCGCGTTTTTCGTGCTGACGCAAAACCCACGAAAGACTACAGGATCGTTCAGTCCAGTCGGAGAAGTTGCGTTGACACTCCTGGTTCTTGTGGCCTTCGTACCGCGGGATGGCGACGTAGGCGTTATTTTGCCCGGCCCTTCAGGCCTTGCGCGATCACCGGTAGCTTGTAAATCGTCGCGGCCGTCTGCTGCGGGCCTTGACGAATCGGCTGGCCGTTCTCGTCATCCGCACCGCCGCCGATGACGAAGAGCGTCTTCTTGTCGGGACCTGCAAAGGCGACGCTGATGATGCCGCGCGGCGTCGGAATCACGCCGAGATATTTCCCGGTCTTGTCAAAGACCTGCACCCCGGGGTTGGAACTCACATACAGCCGTCCCTTCGAATCGACCGCAGTGCCGTCGCCATTGCTGCCTACCGAGAGCATTGCGAAATCGCGGCGGTTGGTGAGCATGCCAGGTCCTTCCACATCGAAAGCGACGAGCGAGCCGCCGTTCGTGACGTAGAGAATCCTGTCGTCCGGGCTGAAAGCGATCCCGTTGGTGCGGATGTTATCCGCCACCACGGTGACCCCCTTCGGGCCGGCATAATAGAGGCAGCCCAACGTGAAATACGCGCCGCCATGGCTGTCAGCGGCAAGATCGTTTGGCCGCACCGTCAGCGTGGTGCCATTGGCCCACTTGTCGGCTATCGTCATGCGCTCTGGCGCCAGCATGGTGATGGCGTTCACGATCCACTCTTTGTCCGGTTTGGTCGATCCGGGCCTCTCCGTTCGGTGCGCGCCGTAGAGGCGGCCCTGCCGATCCATCGATAGTGCGCCCACGCCCTTGGCATCCGCCACGGCCACGGACGTCTCGCCGTTTGCGTCGATCTTGAGGACGGTGTCATAGTCTTCCTGCGCCACCAGCACGCTTCCATCCTTGTCGGGGATAATGCCGTCAGCGCTGTTGCCGCCCTCCTGCCATACTTTCGTCCACTTGCCGCCCGCGGCGACGACGCCCGGGATCGCCGTTATGGTCAAGTTGCGCGGAACCGGCTGCGCCGCCGGACCCGGGACCTGCTGGCCTTGTCCCGCAGGTCCCCCCCCGCGCGCGCCAAAGGCCTGGGCCGCCTGCTCCGCCGTCGGCATGCACGTCGGAGCTTGCCGAGCGGCAGGCCCCTGCGCGAGCGCCCGGCCCAAAAAGAACGCCGGCGCGGAAAGCCACGATAAAATCACAAACACGATTTTCAGTCTCATTTCGCTTCCAAGCACGCAGATGCTACACCGAGATGACGCGTGGAGATATTATATTGATCGATTGCCAGCCCGTTTTGCGTCAGTGGCGCACGTGACGCCTGCATCTGACGTTAGGTGAACGGTATCGAAAATTGAAACCCATATTTTTCTTTTCGGCATCACCGCTTGCTGACCTTCGTTCTGCCGATTGAGGAGCGCTCGGCCTCCGCAATGGTGGCGTCCGCGTCTTCTTTCACGATGTACCCTGCATCGAGATTCTTCTCGGTGACCTCTTTGACCTTCGCCACATAAGCCGCGTGCGTTGGATACATCGTCGCCAGGCGCGCCTCGTCCCAAACTAAGTACGAGCCCATCAAGTTGCAGTTTCGCTCGCCGCCTCTTATTCCGCCCTCATTCTGTCCCGTGTTGGTCGCCGTAGGCACCGCGTTCTGAGAAAGTTCGATGCCTCCGTGCGCATTCCCGAGCTCATTGTGAACCACTTCCCAGCTCGGTCCCTGAGGACCACGGCCACCGGCTCCGTTCGCACCCTGTGCGTCAGGCGGCGGAGGCGGTAACTCTCTGAGTTCAATGTGCGTCGCCGTGGGTGGTGGTGTGCCGTCCTTTACCCATCGAGCGGTGTGATCCAGCACAGCGTCCAATACGTAATACGCCGGAATGCGGCTAAACGGCGGGTTCTTGCAGACGTTTGTGCCGGCGACGTTGTCGCCGTTGCCGGATTGACCATTGCCGGCGCCGCCGCTGATCGTCGGACCAGTGATCGAAGGCGATCCCTCGACCGGGTCCATTCCGGACACGCGCAGACCCAGCCCCGCCATCATCCGGGAGAACTGTGCATCGAGATGCGAGGACCCTGCAACCTCCCACTGACGATAATTGTCGGTATCGGGCTGGCGATTATTCGCCTGTCCAGTTACGTCGGTTTCATTGAGGAGTTTGAACACCTTGACGTCGAGGTCCTCGCTGACCTTTCCTCCACCACCGTGGAGCACGACTGCATCGTAGACCTTCGGGAACAACGGGTGGACCGAGTGGAAATAGGTGTACAGGCGACCGGCCGATTGTGAGTGTCCAATCGCAATCAATCGTGCCGCCTTGAGCCCACCCAGCACATCGGCGCTCCCCTTGCCGCGGATGGCCACGGCAGCCGCGGTAAAGATGTCGTACGACAGCAAATCGTCGGTGATTTTGCCGCCGTCAGTGACGTCCAGCGTCCCGTAGCGAGTTGGGCTCCATTCCTTGAGCGAGTTCACTCCCACACGCTGGTTAGAGACTCCGACCCAGGCGTAGCCCGCGCGAACGACGTGCTCGACCGACTGGAACCAGTCGTATTCGCCGTCGTGGCCCTGGGAGACGTTGTACCATTCCACAATCACTGTACCGTTGAACTTCGAGGCCGACCTCGGCCGACGGACCACAATGCGAGTCTTGAATGGGTGGCCGGTGTCCTTCACACTGCCCGTTTGGCCCGGAGGCGTGTTGTATGCGTTCGCCTGGCCCTCGATAAAGAACTCTTCCTCTACATAGCCGTGCTTTGCCAGATCCATTGGAGTCGCGTTGTAAGGATAGCCGTGTGCCGGGTCGCGCACCGGGGTCGTCAGCACGATGGGGCCCGTAACCGCGACGCTCGGTAGCGGCAAACTCGGGTTTGACGAAGGTCCCGGAAGCGCAGTGACCGTTACGGATAGGATCGCTGATAGGCAGACTGCCACCAATCCATGGAAGGCCACGCGAACTACGCTGTTGTCCCGCGTCATGTCAGTTCCCCTCACAAGGGCGAATTTTTCGTGCGAACCGGGGGTCCAGGGCGCCACTTACACCAAGTTTTTCAAGTCGCGATGGCTGCCGGTTTCTTTTAGGACAATTGTCTCCGCTCGGGCATTACCTCGTGGTTCGCCAGCAAGCGCGACTGCCGTCGAAGCCATCAGCCGGTCTGTTCTCGCATCCGCAACCTCTCGGACGATAGATTCCGCGGGCGACTCTCTGAAAGCACGCATTTGTCAGACCGGATGAGAACCCCGGTCTCCGCGGGATGCGATACGCTCCCGATATTCGACGTGCTCCAAGCACAAGGAAAAGGAGTCCGACTATGCAGAAGATTAACACCGTGCGGGTAAGTTGACGCGAGATTTTAAAGGGGCGCTAGCTCACGATGGCGTTGGATCTGGGAGATCGCTGCAGTCGCTACTGCGTTTTGGATGAGGCGGGCGAAGTGATTCTGGAGCGACGCCTACTGCCGACACCGACGGCCATTATTAGATGAGCGCGTCATGATCTTCCTGGTCGCCTTCTTCATTGTGTGCATAACATTACCTTCCGTGGGGCATCTGGAATTGACAAACCGAATCATCGCCCGGCGGACCGAGCGCGGTTCGGCGAAGTCTATGCCCGCCTTGGGCGGCAAACGACGGCCTGGCTCCACTCGACAGCCAGTCCCTTGCCAGTTTTAGGGCGAAGCTCGACGAGGCAGAGTTGATCGAGGCTTCGGAACTTTGCGAGTAGCTGCTCACGAGTTTGGAAGTTGCCGCCAGGGTCGTTGATTGCGGGGGCGCTGGATTTTTTGCACGTTACACGACCTGGACCTGTTGAGTCTACGACGGGTTCATCTGTCGATATTGCTGGCAGATTTCGCACGAGCATTGCGGATTCGGCCGGCGATGCGGAGCGGCGAGTTCGCGGTAGCCCTTCACCTTGTGGAATTTCTTTTCTGTTTCCAGCAGTCCGGCGGCGGTCTGGCCACCAAACACCACGTAACCCGGCTGGCACCCCCAGGCGCACACAACTCGTCGCGGGATCCGGACGATGCGGCGGCCCCATCCGCCGCCTCACTTCGTCTTCCAGGATTATGCCAATGATTCGCAGCCCGGCGTGCCCGGTCAACTGCTCGACCTGCGCCTGCAGTTCTTCCCACACCTCCGCCATCCCCGGCGGTACCTGGACCAGCAACTTCCGCTTGCCGACGACTTCAAACTTCTGCTTGGACTTGTCTTGCGTTCCTTGATAGGTTTTCTTCACTGCGGCTCTACTCTCGAAAAAAAGTTTTCCAACCCGAACTTATCCGAGTTCGGGCGAGAGCCGCTGCTTCCCTTGTTCAGGTTTCAACTATGCGCGGGGCAACGTCCACGCACCGTCGTGACACATGTCGTAAAGGGGAGCGATGGAGCCTGGATGGGATGCGAAAAACTTCGCCATGAAATCGAGAAAATGGCCGGCCGCACTTGTGAGTTTCGATCTCGCCTAGTACACTCGAGCGGTTCGTGCTCTCACGGCGAGGGCGGGCGCGATTGAACCGACATCTGTTGGTGGCCTTGTTTCTCCTGGAGAAGGTTCCGAGAGTGCCATGACACGAAAAACGAAAACCATCGAAAAGACTTCCGTTGCCGGTGTCGAGGTCGAAAAATGGCTCCAGATGTACCGGCGTATGGTGGCGATCCGGCTTTTTGAAGAGCAGGTAAACGATCTGTACACTCGCACGTTGATGCCGGGGCTCGCTCACCTTTATATAGGCGAAGAAGCAGTTGCGGTGGGCATTTGTTCCGCGCTGCGATCGGATGACTACATCACAAGCACGCACCGCGGCCATGGTCACTGTTTGGCAAAAGGCGCTTCACCCGATCGAATGTTTGCAGAATTGTTGGGGAAAGAGTCAGGTTACTGCCGCGGGAAAGGCGGCTCGATGCACATCGCGGACCCCGAGACCGGAAATCTCGGCGCGAATGCGATCGTCGCGGGCAGCACCGGCATCGCGACTGGCGCGGCGTTCTCTGCTAAATGGCTTGGCAACGGGCGGGTCGCGGCCTGTTTCTTCGGTGAGGGCGCGCTTGGCCAAGGGGTGCTCTACGAAGCCATGAATCTTGCGCAGCTTTGGAAGTTGCCTGTGATTTACGTTTGCGAAAATAATACCTACAATGAATATACGCATTATTCGGAAACAACAGCCGGCGACGTTCTGGCCCGGCCTAGGGCTTTTGGAATTCATGCCGAAAGTGTTGACGGGCAGGACGTGCGTGCAGTATATGCCACGGCAAATAAAGTTATCGAGCGTGCACGACAGGGTGACGGCCCAGCCTTCCTTCTCTGCAATACGTACCGATACCGCGGCCATCACGTGGGCGATGTGAACCGGGAATTCTACAGGAGCAAACAGGAAGAGCAGCGGTGGATGGCCGAACGCGACCCAATCAAAATGCTGAGCGCATGGCTGATCGCGGAGAATGATGCCAGTGCAGCTCTTTTGAAAAGCGTGGAGGCGGAGGTCAAATCCACTATAGATGAAGCGGTTAAGTTCGCGATCGCGGCGCCGTACCCCGGCCTGGACGAGGTCCAGCAAAATGTCTACGCGTGAGATGAAAAGCTCACTGCAGGAGCCATCCACTGCACAACGCGAGCTGACGCTGGCCGAGGCGATCAAAGAAGCGCTTGCCGAAGAGATGCGGCGCGATCCGCGCGTATTCATCATGGGTGAGGACGTTGCCGAGGCCGGCACCGTCTTCAAAGTTCTCTCAGGTCTCTCGGCGGAATTCGGCACGGAACGCGTGATTGACACGCCTATTTCCGAGGCGGGCTTTACAGGCTTGGGTATCGGTGCTGCGATGACGGGGCTTCGGCCGGTGATCGACATAATGTTCGGCGACTTCATCGCATTGGTTATGGACCAAATGGCTAACCAAGCCGCGAAGGTGCACTACATGTCGGGCGGCAGATGGAAAGTTCCGCTGGTGATGCGGACAACGCTGGGGGCGACGCGGCGCTCTGGGGCCCAGCATTCGCAGTCCCTCCACGCATGGTTCAGCCACATTCCCGGACTGAAGGTTGTCTTACCCTCGACACCCTACGACGCCAAGGGTCTGTTGAAATCTGCGATTCGCGACGACAATCCCGTGGTCTTTTTTGAAGACAAGATGATGTACAGGCTGAAAGGTCCCGTGCCAGCTGAGGATTACACGATCCCGTTGGGTCTCGCCGATATAAAAAGATCCGGGGATGACATCACAATCGTGGCGACCAGCAGTATGGTGCAGGTGGCCCTTGGCGCAGCTAAGATGCTCGAGGAAACGGGCATCGGCGCTGAGGTGATTGACCCTCGCACAACTTGGCCGCTCGACGAGAAGACCCTGATTGAATCCGTCCAGAAGACATCGCGGGCGATCGTTGTTGACGAGGGTTACGCTCGGTATGGTGTGACGGCGGAGATTGCTTCGGTCATTGCCGAAGGTGCATTCCATTATCTGGATCGGCCAGTCAAGCGTATTGGAGCAATGCACGTCCCGATTCCCTTTTCTCCACCCCTTGAGGATATAACGGTGCCAACCGAGCAAATGGTGTTCGATGCAGCTCGCGCACTATGCAGCCGATCCTGAGCGCATCGGGCCACATCTAGAACAGGAGAACTGACATGGGATTACCTACCCAGGGGACAATGGCAGTTGATTGGGAGCAGCGGATTGACTTCGACCGTCTGCGCCGAGAGCGCCTTGGCCGCATTAAAAACCTGCTCGAGAAGTCCGATGTCGGCGCGCTTCTGTGCTTCGATATGAACAATGTGCGCTACATCACGTCGACGCACATTGGGACGTGGGCCCAAGACAAGAACAGCCGCTTCACACTGCTCGCCCGGGGCGCCGAGCCCATCGTTTGGGATTTCGGCTCAGCGGCGAAGCACCATCAGTTGCATTGTCCCTGGCTGGGCGAGCGCTCGCGCGCCGGAATAGCCCTGTTGCGTGGTGCCATGTCCCCTGAAATGGGACGTGCCGAGGACGTCGCCAAGAAAATCAAAGTCGAACTCCAAAAGCTCGGGCTGGAAAGGGAGCCTCTCGGTGTTGATATCATCGAACCCCCAATACTTTTCGCTCTTCAAAAGGAAGGAATCCGAATCGTCGACGGCCAGCAAATGCTGTCCGACGCTCGCGTCATCAAAACGCGGGACGAAATCGCGCTCCTCAACCATTCGGCGATGATGGTCGATGCTGCCTACGACGAACTGTACCGCGCCATGAAGCCTGGCATGCGCGAAAACGAGGCAGTGGGCCTTGTAAGCAAGGTTCTTTACGACCTGGGCTCGGAATACGTCGAAGCGGTTAACGCGATTTCCGGCGAGCGGTGCAACCCCCATCCACACGTTTTCTCCGATCGTGTGCTGCGCCCGGGCGATCCCGTCTACTATGACATTCTGCATTCCTACATGGGGTATCGCACGTGCTACTACAGAACGTTCAGCGTGGGTTGGGCCTCGCACGCAATGGTTGATGCGTACAAGCAGTGCCGAGAGTATGTCGACGCCTCCATCGAACTAATCCGTCCAGGGCGCACCACCGCGCAAGTGGCCTCGGTCTGGCCGAAGGCCCAGGAATTCGGATTTCCCAACGAGGAAGCTTGCTTTGGGCTCCAGTTCGGTCATGGTATTGGTCTGGCCATCTGGGAAAAACCGGTGATTAGCCGTCTGGTTTCGCTTGATCAGCATTACGAACTGAAGCCCGGGATGGTCTTCGCACTCGAAACCTTCTGGCCTTCTTCGGACGGCTGGAGCGCCGCACGAATTGAAGAAGAGATCGTGGTTACGGAAACAGGCCACGAAGTGATCACACGATTTCCGGCCGAAGAGTTGCTGGTCGCCGGCCAGCGCTATTACACAGTCAACGGACCGCTGCCGACCACACGCGAAACGGAAGCGGCGCCGAGCGTGCACGTCCGCGAAATGGTCGAAGCCGGGGCCAAATCTGAAGGGGTCGCCAGCTGATTCCGTGCTACGAGTCCCCGCGCCTTGGTGTTTTATCGAAGGCGCGTGTTTCAGCTGTTTCTGATTGCTAACTAGACTTTCAGAGATCGTCGAACCGAATATGCCCATTAGCGTCGTAATGCCCGCATTAGAAATGGCGCAGGACACGGGGACACTTGTCTCCTGGCGGAAGAAGGAAGGCGAAACCGTCATCAAGGGTGAAATTCTGCTTGAGATCGAAACGGACAAGGCCGTTGTCGAAGTGGAAGCGCTAGCCGACGGCGTTCTTGCGGGAGTGAAAGCGCAACCTGGCGATGTAATTCCAGTCGGCCGGACGATCGCGTGGATACTCGGAATCGGCGAGTCCATTCCGGCGGACGAACTCTCCAGCCCCGCGGTTCTCGATAGGACCAGCCATCCGTCATCAACAGCTCCCCACACGAGTCAAACGCCTTCGGAGGGTCGCACAGACGCGAAGCGAATAAAAATCTCTCCAAAGGCGCGCCGGGTTGCGCAGGAACGCGGCGTCGACATTGAACGCGTGCACGGATCAGGCGGCGATGGCGAAATCCTTGTGGCAGATATCCTTGCCTCCGAATCCTCCGCGTCTGAAGCGATAACGAGTTCGTCAACGGCCGCGGCAACCTCGACTACCACCGGCGCCGAAACAGGCACGCAGGCGCTGAGTTCGATCGGACGGCTGATGGCGGAGAGGACGACTCAGAGCTGGACCAGCGTGCCGCATTTTTTCGTTACTTGTGAGGTCGAGGCAAGCGGCCTGAATGATAGAAGGGCGCAGCGGTCACGATCGATCGAAGAATCGCATAGGGTGCGCCTCACTCATACGGATTTGTTGATTTCTGCTGTGGCGCGAGCCCTCGAACGGCATCCGCGCCTGAATGCCAGCTGGAACGGACAGGCGATTCGGTTCAACCAGGAGATAAACATCGGCGTTGCCATGGCCGTTGAGGACGGAGTTGTTATCGGCGTCGTTCGCAGCGCAAATAAAATCGATCTAGCTGGAATCGCCGTTCAGCGGAGCGATCTTGCCGACCGCGCCCGTGATGGCCGCCTTCGTCCAAATGACATCCGCGGCGCGACATTCACGATCAGCAATCTTGGTATGTATCACGTCAACGCATTTACGGCCATCATCGTTCCGCCACAGGCTGCGATTCTCGCCGTCGGCGAAATTGCGGATCGCGTAGTTGCCGTCGAAGGAAAACCAGAAGTGCGTACTATGATCACGCTGACGCTCTCCTGCGATCATCGAGTCGTCGATGGAGCTCGTGCCGCCGAATTCATGCATACACTCGCCTCGGCCATGCGCCTGAACTCGACGACAATTTCCGCCAGCTGACACGAATCTTCTTTCAGTACCAAGCAAGGCCGCGGAAGCTGGATCCCGTCTTGCCTGGATGATCCACATACATCAATCACTGTAGACCCCCCGCTGGAGTTGGTACAAAAACGCGGGCTGGTCAGGGACACCTCGTTCTACTCCTACCCGGATTTGAGCCTGACCGTTTTTTTCTCTGGCGCGACGTCGATCGCAGGAGGCTCACGTCGGTGAACTCTGAGCGTAACGCCTCGTGAGGCTGTAGAGGACTAACTCTACACGACTTGATATTTCCAATTTGTCATAGATCTTGAAAAGATAGTTGCTTACTGTGTGCTCACTAATGCCCAGGTTTTGTCCTATCGCCCTGTTTGAGAGGCCGTCAGTTACAAGATTGACTACCTCATCTTCCCGCTTGGTCAGCAAGGATCGATCTTGAAAGTTCACGGCACGAAGAGGCGTTGCACTGATCAAGGCCTCGAGAAGCAAGTGGAGCTGTTTACTGTTGGCCCAGATTTGCCCATGATGAACTGAGCGGATGCACTTGCAAAGCGATGGTAGAGGTTCCGTTCGACAGAAAACACCTTTTGTCCCGCTTCGAACTGCTCGCGATTGCTGTCCCCTTCGCGCCAGCCGTTTCTGAATCACCCGGTATACCCTCCACCCCCAGCATATGGCTAGGGACAGCTGAACTTGGGACGGAGTTATATCAATTCAGGGGCAGAGATACTGCTGTGAGCTATTGATTCTGCGGGCCGACAGAATCTTGGCGAGGGACACCGGTCGTATCGCAACCCACCCGGCATCATGTTGACATGTAGCTTGAGTATCCGAAATTCCTAGGCGCGCACTTCGATTCTTGACGCGGGCTGCTAACGCTTATCGACCATAATTGCGCCGCCCTTGATTACCACCTTGGCGTTCAAGAAATTCCAATAGCCAACCAGCGGATTGCCATCAAGGATGACGATATCGGCCAGTTTGCCGGCCTCCAGCGTGCCGAGTTGATCGCTCATCTCGATGAAGGATGCCGTGTTTGGCCCCATGAGCTTGATGATGTCTTGCATCGAGAACATCAAGTTGAGGGACTTCAGCTCATGCTCCAAGCCGGCCTTTGCCAGATAGTTGGTATCGGTGCCGTAGCCGTAGATGACGCCAGCATCCCACGACGTACGCGCATTTACGACCTTGTAGCCGGCTTCCTGCCCCCGGCCCTCCCCTTGGAGGATCGCGTCCGGCCACGGCCTGCCGTCCCGGAATCGAGGCAGGTTGTCATCAGCAAACACGCCAAAGACTGGCACTCCGAAGCCGATCGTGGACAACTGCTTCACACCGGCGGCGGCCACCTTCTTGGCGTCCTCGAAGCTCAGCCAGCCGAAATGAGGTGTATGAACGAGTTTGGGCGTGCCGGCGTCGACGGCAGCCATCATCGCTTGTGGGCTCACCGCGTGCACCATCACCCAGACGCCCAATTTCTTCGCCTCATCGTTGATGGCACTGAGATTTTCGAGTTCTTTGGCCGTTGGTGGCTTGGGACTGATCCCTTCCTCGCCGATGAACTTGATTCCAAGCCCGACGAGCCTCCGCACTTCAGCACGGGCCTGGTCAGTAGTCGAGTTGCCGAGATTGACCGTTCCGGATGGGATGATGCGTGGTCCCTTGATTACTCCGGTCTCAATGTCCTGCCGAAGTTGAATGTTCCCTTCCGCGGGACCGCCGCCTGAAAGCACAGTCGTGTAACCAGCATCGAGGAGCTCCTGCATACGGTCCTTCTCATCGGGTCCAGCGTTGATGTGGCGGTGGGCGTCGATGAACCCCGGCATTGCGGTCATGCCGCGCGCATCGATGGTCTGCACCCCGGGAACGTTCGCAGCGGCGGCCGACACCGTGACGAGCTTCCCGCCCCGAATGACGATCGAACCCTGATTGATCACGTTACCGTTACCGACGATAATCCGAGCGTTCGTGATCACAAGATCCTGGGCCCCGAGATTCCGGACGCCACCCAGGTTCCCGAAGAAAACCAGCAAAGCAAATGTAAGCAGTCTTTTCATCTTTCTAAGTCCCCTCACATTCAGCTGCCGAATCAAGTCGGCGTTATTCGGATTCTCCGATTTGGACTTCTAGGTTGCGCATCGTACCCTATCTCTTGCGCTCGACACAACGAACTTGCCTGTTCTGTCGCCGCAAAATGAGAATGTCCGGTTTGTGCAAAGTAGAAATGTCCGGTTTCATGGGTGGCTGGGGGGGGCCCATGGAAACGGAGCGAATGGCCTTGAGTCAACGAGAACGGGACCGCTTGAGAGTGTTGCAGGAAGTGGAGCGAGGGCACTTAACGCAGGTGGAAGCGGCAAAACGGATACATCTGTGCGACCGTCAGGTGCGTCGGCTGTTGCTGCGCCTGTAAGAGCAAGGAGACCGGACGTGATCCACGGATTACGCGGACAATGCCGATGAGGCAACCGTGTTTGGCCACGGCGGCCCGAAGACAGTCGCTGAATATAAAAAGTATCGGGTCACGGACACAGGCCACCACGCCGATCAGGAATTTCAGGCCTACCTTGCCGCGTCGGATGCCGATGTGGCGGCTAGGTACTTGCAACTCCAGAATGATTCCTTCGCTTACGGTGGCTATTCGATGGCGCAAGCCATGACGAGTGCGGGCCCAAAAGCATATTGTATTATTTCACTTGTGCTGAGATGGGCAAGCGTGCGCCATTGGGCGCATACCACGGTGAAGAACTCATGTTTTTGAGCGATTCATTCCCGAGTGATTGGGAACGCAGTCAGGGCGACGAAAAACTTGGCGAGATCATGCGCGCTTACTGGGCGAATTTCGCGTAAACCGGCGACCCCAATGCCCTAGGCCTTCCCGAGTGGCCGGCCTATGAAGTACGACTGGATCAATGCTTCGAGCTTGGCCGCACAATCCGGGTCCACGCCATTGCATCGCACCTCCAAATCCTTGAGCACATCATGAATCAGATCTTCGCCGAAATCGGAATAAAACCGGAGGACTAGTTTTGTTTGGCGTGGGGCCGACAACCTTCCTTGGAACAACCTCTCCTCAACGTGTGGAGACTTGCGGACACTGCGACCGATTGTGCCCGCGTGACGGCCTACTCGGAAGTAATCCGCGTTTAAGGCTGACGATTGGCTTCCAGTCCTGGGCGCCGCGGGTGTTGTCGAAATAATTCCAAGAAACAGCGCCAGCGCCGATAAAGGACCTGACATACTCTTGCCTGGTTTGTTCCTCCTGAAACACGAGAAGCGCCGACCACGTAGGCGAGGAGTCTCCGGTGCGGATCGCGAAGACGTCAACGCCGTCTTGGGAGAACATGAATATGAATTTCTGAGACGGTTCCGAACCCATCTCTCCCGGCATAGCCAACTGAATTCCTTCCGAAACGTCTAAATGCCGCGTAGCCTCCCCACAGGGCTCGTAGGTTTCAAGAAGGCGCTTTACGTAACTCTCAAGACGATCCGGCAGGGAAGCTGCCGAAGTCGTGTGCGCCGAAGTCTCGGCTTTGGCGTAGGCTACCCGCGCCCGGTGGCGGGTCAGCTCTTGCTAGCGAGCAGCGTGAGTTGAGCGCGACGCGAACAGATGAAGACGCCAGCGGCGCAGCGCGTGCCGATGCTATTCGCGAGATTGTCGCGCTCGACGATGGCTCGCTCGATTGCAGCGCGAAGTTCTTCGGATTGTTCTTTCATCGCGTCGGCTCCTGTGAAAACTCCCACCAGAAACTCCCACCACCTGCCCCGACCCCCCCCTAAAACGTCCTAAGATGTCCGAAGGTAAGCGGCTTTCAAATCATCGAAACGGGTCGCTACGCCTAAATCCTGAAGCTAGCGCGTCTGCCAATTCCGCCACTTGGGCAAATCGTGTTGCAAAGCGAGGCGAATCCATATTGACGCGCAGCCGATAGTTTGTCAACGAAGCACGCCCCGATGCAGTACCATTGACCAGCGCCCCGGCAATCTTTACAGTTATTTCCTGCGGTCGCGAGTTAGAGGAGGGCACATCATGGCAACTGCCCGCGCGATGCTGGAGCGCCGCCGTTCAAGCCGGGTCCGGATCCGCATCCCTGTAAAGGTTCACTCCAATGAAACCGGCAGCGAGCCGCACGATGCTTCCGCCGAAGCCATTTCCGTCAGCCGCACCGGCGCGCTGCTACGCCTGCCGTTCCTGCCCGAACTGGGCTCTCGCATTGAGGTTCTACACTGCCTCTCGCACGAGGTGCGCGAATTTCGCGTCATTTCGTTGAGAAGCAAAAAAGAGCACGGCCACTTCGAGCTGGGGGTCGAAATCCTTCACCCCGCCCGCAATTTCTGGGGCGTCTCGTTCCCCGACGAACGCCGCTAGTATCCCCTAGCCTGGCCGCTGCTCTTGTGCGGTGCCAGTCGTCTTCCCTACGTCCCCAGCGGCTCTTTGCCTTGAGTTCCGTGGCGCAGGTTCGCAGCGATGCAGTTGATTCACACCACCACTCAAATGCCAATCGATACCTGCTCCCTCCGGTAGTGCTATAATTCCGCCAAATTGGAGCTGAGGGGCCCGCACGGGCCGGTCTGCCATCCGGCAGCGTCCGCCTACGACCCGCGGGCACGGGAGGTACCCATGGGAACGCTTCAGATGGTGTTGTTAGCCTGGGGTGTGGTCACTGCAATCCTCGTCTGCGTGTGGATCTATCGGAGCGCACTCGAGAACCGCGAGGAAGATCAGATTTTTCTCGACGCCGCTGGAGACTCCATGGCGAGAGAGCAGCGCGCGATTGTTGCCCGAATCGAAAAGCTGAGCCGTCCGATCCTGGCGCTTATAGTCCTGTCTAGTGTGCTCTTCGTGACGATGGCGGGCGTGTGGATCTGGCAAAGCATTCACAGCTTCTGATCGCAAGGGCGCCCGGGAAATCGGGGCTGGTGACGTGCTGCAACGGCGGGATTATCGATTCCGTACGCTCCCCAGGGACAGGGGTCAATCCCGGCCCAAGCTCCCATTGCTTCAGGGAGCCTTAACCGGTTCGTAGCGAAGGATCACGCATCCGTTGGACCAGGGGCGCGCTTCCAGGAGTTTCAGCCCGAGCCGGCCCGAGTTTGGCCCGAACAGTGGTTTGCCGCGCCCCAGCAAGACCGGTACAACTGCAAGGCGATACTCATCAAATAGTCCGTGTTCCACAAGGCCGTTGGACAGGACTGCACTGCCAAAGACGAATATGTTTCCTTGACCTTGGCGCTTGAGCTCCTGAATCTCGGCCACGAGTCCGTCTTTGACCAACTTCGTATTCGCCCAGTCGGCCCGCTCGAGTGTTCGTGAGAAGACAACCTTTGGCAAGCTGTTCATATAATCCGCAACTTCGCCCTTCGCGGATCGCCAGTATCTAGCCATGCCGTCATACGTGACACGACCAAATAGCAGCATGTCGGCGGAGCGCAACTGATCGATCGAGAACTGCTCGAGTTCCTCACCCCAGACGTACTTGTGAAAATCCAACTCCCAACTCTTGCTGCCTTCAAAGAAACCGTCGAGGGTTAACAAATTCCACATGATGAGCCTGCTCAATGTCACCCTCCCTATGGTGAGCTGCGATCCGGCACGGGATTCGCAGATTCTGGTCCGCGCTTGTGATGAGCCCAAGACCGGTGCCGGATTTCGATCCCGCCGTCAGCTCCGCCTGCTTCCGGGGTCTTAGGCTTGAAGCCTTGCGGCACGATCGTTCAGCGTCCAGCTAGGGTTTTGCCGGGGCGGGCTGTGCCGCAGGCTGTTGTGCAGGACCGGGTGTCGCGGCGAGCTCCGACGTATGGTTGTGCACGATCAGCCAGTTTGCGCCCACCTTGTTGAATACCAGCGTCGTCTGCCCGCGCATGGAGTACGGCTGCCCATTGAGCAGCGAGTCGAATTCCCACTGATACATCGCCCAGGCAACGTCTCCGTGCGGGAAAATAATCGTGTTTCGCCGGACCAGCTGCATTGCTTGAAACGCCGCACGCTGCCGCTGGAACAGTGGCACATAATTTTGCCAGCCCATGATGGGCGGCTCGTAGGCGCCGCTCACGAACGTCACGTTGTCCGCGTAGTATTTGTGCATCATCTCCACGTCCCCGAGTTCGAATCCGGCCAACATCTCTCCGATGGCGTGGTCAATCTGATCGGCGTCAGAACCCGGCGGCATCGGCGGGGCATTCGGGTCGGTCTGATCGTTGGTTTTGACTTTCGATTTCTTGTTATTTTGCGGGCCAGCCAGGGCGCTTGAGGAAACAGCGGCGAGGATCAAGACAGTGGCAAGCAGGCCAGCCAGCCAGCGCGCGCGCGGGGGGTCTACAAGCTTCGTTGTCATTCGGCCTCCGTCTCGGATCGGCTCGGAGCATAGCACGAAGCGAAAATCACCTGGCAAGCGGAAGTCGCGCCGTGTGTCGCAACGGCGCACAGAAGCCCCTGATTACCGCCGCGGAGCAGAATGCAGCGTCTGGCTCAGCAGATTCACGAACAGCCGATATGCTCCCGGCACTCCGTCCGGCAGCTCGCGGAAAAACGATAGTCCCGTATAGATGTAAACGCCCTTGCCGTCACGCGCATAGACCAGCCCGCCGGTCGCCTCCGGCTCGCCCGGATCGGTCAGACCGAGCACGGCCTGGTAGCGCGGATCCCAGGTGCTCCAGAAGTAGAGGCCGCGCTCCTGTTCCCAACCTTTGAAATCATCGAGACTGATCTGATTCGGCGAATTCATCAGGGGACTATCCGGCGCCAGAAATCGTACGGGAGAATTTTGATCCGTCACGCGCACCGCCTGCGCCGCCATCTCGGCTCGGAAAGGCGCGGGAAGCAACTTGGCCCAGGCGAAATCCCGCTCGTACAGAACCAGCAGCGTTCCGCCGTTCTGCACGTAGTCGAGCAGCCGGGGATTGGCAGCTATCGCATCGGGACGAAGCTCGTAGGCCCGGATGCCCACTACGATCGCGTCGTAGCGGCTCAAATCGCCGAACGCAAGGGCCACTTCGTCCAGCAAATCGACCTCGATGCCGACCTGCCGTAAAGTTTCCGGAAGCACGTCGTTATCGCCGGCGATATATCCAATGTGCAGTCCCGCAGGCACGGTCAGATCAAGCACGTGCACGGTCACATCGTCCGGCTCGCTCCAATTTCGAGTAGGCAGCGTAGGAATCGGCTCGACCGACGCTCGAAATGTTTGCTCGCCGAGCTTTGCGTACGGATGCAGTACGTAGGCTCCCGGAGCAATCTTGGCGGGAGCTTTTATCACGTAGCGCACGAGCCGATCTCCCGACCCCAAAAAATTGGCGGTCGCAACGGGCGCTACGTTCCACTCCGGCGGGGCGTCCAGTCCGATGGACACCGTCGCCGGTTTTGTCCCGTGGTAACGCACCCGCGCCAATAGATCGGCCGGCGCCGCCGCGCGCTTCTCCGGCACCATCACCTGCGAAGGCTCGACCGTCAGCGTCACCGCTGGAACCAGCTCGAGTGGGTACACCACGATCGCGGTGGTTTTCGCCTCAGCCGATTCCACGGCCTTGTCGAAATTGAACTCATAGTCATCGACGGTCATGCGCAGCGCGAGCTTCACCAGCGGCGGCGGGAAAGGCAGCACCGCATCGGCTGGCGAGACA
>Ga0182024_10003472_pt1 | contig 37508 bp, 42 predicted proteins | sample P32metaG_FD_120480 | JGI IMG/M metagenome (GOLD analysis project Ga0182024, IMG submission 120480) | Permafrost microbial communities from Stordalen Mire, Sweden - P3-2 metaG (Illumina Assembly) | ecosystem: Environmental > Terrestrial > Soil > Wetlands > Permafrost | place: Sweden: Stordalen...
GGATTCCCATATCGATGGAAACATTGGGCGAGAACTGAAGCCAGGTATATTTCAGGGCAATAATATTTTGAAAGACAGCATTTGTCTTTCCGTCAATGAAAAAATATTGATAAGCCGTGTAAAGGGACAGTATGGTAGCAATGAGTAAAGAAACCACCCCAACTGAGCCTGAGTATATTTTAAAATATTTTCTGCCGAATAATCCAAGTATTAAAAAAGTAATCAGTGGTAAAAGGGGAACAAATACTATGTAAGAATAATGACTCATCGTTTAGTATTTCAATTCGGTTGCGTCTTCCACATCTATGGAGTCGTGACTTCTGTATAAATTGATTATGATGGCGATAGCTAAGGCAGCTTCCGCAGCAGCAATGGTTATTACAAAAATGGCAAAAAACACCCCGTCTAATTTATCCGGGTACAGGTATTTATTGAATGCGACAAAATTGATATTCACGCTATTTAGGATTAATTCAATGGCCATGAGCATCGTAATCATATTGCGGCGCGTAAACAGGCCGTACATACCGATGAAAAAAAGGGCCGTGCTTACAAAAAGGATATGTGTTATTGATATTTCATTCATTCCGGTATGTTTCGCTTTAATTCATGCGGTTTAAATATTATTGTATTTCTCTCTCTTCTGTTGGTTTTATTTTCATGGCAATTACAATACAACCAATCATCGATGCGAGTAATAAAATACTCACGACTTCGAATGGCAATACAAATCCATATTCTTTTGTGCTTAACATTTGCGTCCCTATTTCCGTTACCTTAACGTCAAATGATTTATGAACGATTTGGCCAAATTCATGCTCATAAATCAGTTGATAGGCAAATGCAAATCCGAATACTAATGCCAAAATGGAAAACAGGGACCGGTTTCTAAGCGGTTTTGGCATTTCATCGCCTGATTTTTGAGTAAGAAAAATTGAAAAAATGATGAGTACTACAATGCCTCCGACGTAAATGATGATTTGTACCGCGGCAACAAACTCAACGCCCATCCAGAAAAACAGTGCTGCAGTCCCAATTAATGTAAACAATAAAAAAATAGCGGAGCGGAAAATCTTTCTCGCAGTTACGGCCAGCAGAGCAGCCCCCAGGATAAAAGCAGAGAGGATATAAAATATAATTACTGAGGCGTTCATTATTCTATACCCTCCCTGAGTTTGGATCCTTCGTTATTTAATTTTTTTGTAAGTTTGCTCCTGTCAAAAACACTGTGTTCAAAAGTCTGCGCCATTTTGATGGCATCCGTCGGACAGGCTTCAATGCACAAATTGCACATGGTGCATAGTTCCAGGTGATAGACAAACGTATCGATTGCCTTTTTCTTTTTTCCATCCGGGGAAATATCGAACTTATTGATGATCTTAATGGTTCCGTTAGGGCATGCAATTTCGCATGCAGAACAGCCGGTACAGGCATGTTCGTTCTTTTCATCATGCAAAAGCACTACTTCTCCCCGAAAACGTTCTGCCAATTTTAATGTTTCGCGGTTATCAGGATACTGTTCCGTGATGATTTCCTTATGATGTGTAAAGTAGTAGCCCGTCACGCGCATGCCCTTCAGCACGGACCTGATCGCTCCGTACACATCCTTTATATAATCTTTTAAGAACATAATTTATATTAAAAATGCCAACCCTTTATGGCGACAACAGCCATGAGTAATAAATTAAACATACTGATGGGCAACAAGTATTTCCATTCCAGATTCAGCAACTGATCGATCCTTAACCTGGGAAAGGTCCACCTGAACCACATGATAAGGAATATTAGTCCGAGTGTTTTTCCAAAGAACCAGAGGGAAGATGGAATATAATCCATGATATGATTGAATGCCTGCCAGTTTCCGATATGAAGGGGCATCCATCCGCCAAAGAATAAAGTGGCGCCAATCGCACAAACGATAAAGATGTTGATGTATTCTGCCAGGAAGAACAACGCAAACCGCATTCCGGAATACTCTGTATGGAAACCTGCGGTTAATTCACTTTCCGCTTCGGCCATATCAAATGGCGCCCGGTTTGTTTCGGCAGTAACGGCGATAATGAAAATTATGAATGAGATGAGGGCAGGAATATGGGCTTTGAAAATCCACCAGCCGTCTTGTTGTGAAAGAATAATATCCTTAATACTTAAACTTCCAGTCATCACAACGATAGAAAGAACAGAAAGTCCTGCTGATAGCTCATAACTTACTATTTGGGCGCCACTTCGCATAGCCCCCAACAAAGAATATTTATTATTGCTTGCCCATCCCGCCATAAGAATGCCAATGACGGAAAGAGAAGAAATAGCCGACAGGTATAATACTCCTATATTAATATCCCATATCTGAAAATTTTTTGCAAAAGCTATCGGTGCGAGAATCAGCATACCGACAATCATGACAATAAACGGGGCCAGGTTAAATAAAAATTTATCGGCGCCATCGGGTACTAATCCCTCTTTCATAAGCAGCTTCAATGTGTCTGCAGTAGTTTGAAATATTCCTTTTGGACCTACCCTGTTCGGGCCTAACCGGATTTGCATAACGGCTGCCACTTTTCGTTCCATCCACACGAGGCTCAATCCCAGAAGCGCAAATAAAGTAATGGAAGCAACACCTACCAGAATGAATTCAGTGACCAATGCGATGGTCGGATTGAAATGACTGTTTAGCCATTCATGAATTATGCGGGTGATGTTTTCTAAACTAAACATGCATTCTTATTTATCTGTCAATATCCGGTATAACCAAATCCAGGGATCCCATGGCGGCAATAAGGTCGCCGATTTTCAGCCCTTTCACCATATGTTCCAGGGCAGAAAGATTGGAGAATCCCGGTGAGCGGAATTTAATCCTGTAGGGTGTTGTGCCTCCTTCGCTAACGATATACACACCCAGTTCACCCCTGGCCGTTTCAACTCTTTGATAAAATTCCCCTTTTGGCAATTTTAATACAGCTTTTGTTTTTGCCTGGAAATCTCCTTCAGGAATATCCCCGAGCAATTGTTCGATGATATGGATACTTTGCTGCATTTCTTTCAGCCTGACTAAATATCGTGCAAAGGAATCTCCTTCCGTTTCTATTATTTCCTCAAACTCTACTTTATTATAAATATCATAAGGGTAAAGTTTTCTGATATCGCAAAACACGCCACTGGCCCTTGCAACAGGACCACTGCATCCGTATGAAATGGCATCTTCTTTTGATAAGACGCCAACAGATTTCATTCTGTTTTGAAAGATTATATTGCCTGTTACCAGTTCATTATACTCTTCGAATTTTGATTTGTACAATTGAATGAAACGCTGTACATCTTTTTGAAAATCGGGATGAAGTTCAGCCATTACGCCACCCGGTACCATGTAGTTCATCGTGAGCCTGGCGCCACAGGTCTTTTCCATAATGTCTGTTATATTTTCCCTTTCCCTGAACGCATGAAAAAAAGGTGTGAATGCACCCAGATCCATGGCCATGGCACCCCACCATAACTCATGTGATGCAATACGCGTGAGTTCATCCATGATTACCCGGATATATTGTGCGCGCTGCGGTACCTCAATCTGCAAACCTTTTTCAACGCACAATGCGCAGGCATGATTATTAATATGGGATGACAGATAATCCATCCGGCTGGTTACATAAATAAACTGCCGGTAAGACAGGCTTTCGCACATTTTTTCGATGGAGCGGTGTATATATCCTAAATGCGGCTCTACTTTTTTTATGGTTTCTCCGTTCAGCGTAATGACCAGGTGCAGCACACCATGTGTAGCAGGATGCTGCGGGCCTACATTAATTATCAAATCGCCTTCCGTAGTTCTGCCAATTTCTTCAATCATTTTCCTTTGAACTTTCTGTATTCAGGTGCTTATAACCTAATCATGTTTACGGGGTCTTCGAAATCCTTTCTCAGTGGCCATCCTACCCAGTCATCCGGCATGATTAGTCTTCTCAAATCGGGATGATGCCGGAATTTTACTCCAAACAGATCATACACTTCTCTTTCTAACATTTCTGCAGTCCGCCATATATGTGAAACCGTTTCAATTTCGGGATTGATTCTGTCAATTTTGCTTTTTACTACAATATTGTGTCTGTGGAGGGTAGATGAAAAATGATAGACCATAGTAAAATGTGTTTTCCAGTCTACACAGGTCAAGCAAAAAAGGTAATCAAAATCCAGACCCTGGGTCCACCGGAGTTGAGTAACAAATGGTAATAATTCTTCCGGAGGAACAAAGAGATTCAACCATTCACCTCCATCTTCAAAACTGATTAGGGGAAGTATTTCGGCGAGTTTAGATTTTAAATCCTCATTCAACATATCAATCCCTCAGCATATTTTATGGATTTAAATAGGAGTTTTCTTTAATCTGTTCTCTTGTTAAACCGGCTTTTATTTTTCCTTGTAAAGTAATCATGGCGTGTAATAAGGCTTCGGGTCTTGGGGGACAACCCGGAATGTAAACATCAACCGGAATAACGTGATCCGCACCCTTAACCACGGAATAGGTATTGTAAAAGAAAGGTCCTCCGCTGATGGCACAGGCGCCCATGGCAATAACATATTTCGGATCTGCCATTTGATCGTACAATCTCCTTAAAACAGGAGCCATTTTATTTACTATGGTTCCGGCAATGATGATCACATCTGCCTGACGGGGTGTAGCTCTTGCAACTTCAAAACCAAACCTGGAGAAATCGTATTTTGCTGAGGCCACGGACATCATTTCAATTCCGCAGCAACTGGTGGCAAAGGTTAGAGGCCATAGTGAATTGGCGCGTGCCCAATTGATCACATCGTCCAGTTTACTTAATACAACACCACCCCCGGTAGTTTCATGAATTTCACCGGGAAAATCTTTTTGTAAGTTGTTTTCTTTATTTACATCCATTTCAATGCGCCTTTTTTATGTGCGTATAAAAATCCCATAAACAGAATGAATAGGAATACTACGATTTCGACTAATGCCGGCAAGCCTAATAATTTAACGACTGTCGCCCATGGGTACATAAAAACCAATTCTACATCGAAAATCAGGAAGATCAGCGCAAAGAGATAATAACCCACATTGAATTGGTTCCAGGGAGAACCAGTTGCCGGGATACCACATTCATAAGCCTGCCCTTTTTGCGGATTTTTGGATCCCTTTACGAAAATCCTGGAGATGAATATTCCGCCAGCAGAAAATGCGATTGCTGATAAGAAAAGGATGATTAAAGACGCTGGTCCCATATAAGAATCTTGAAGGCTCTAAAGTAACCGTATATCCTTAACAATGTAAGTTTTTGGGCTAATCTCTCCAAATGATATTGCCTGTCCATGAAGATTTGGGGCGCATAGCACCCATTTCTTCCGAAACCCGGGGGATATACGGCCAGCGATACTTTAATGTATTGGGAGGTGGGATTTTAAAAGCGGATACAACCGCCGTGATCTCCACCCGTTTTATCCTGGATTCATTCGGTTAAACGCAATATTCAGCTCTTCAGGATTCGCTTTAGACATCGCTTCACTGAATCCAAATGCCAGCTCAGTTTTTCCTTCTTTCAACTGTTGAAATATAGATTCTATAAAGTCACTTACCGGAGGTGCAGCATCGTGTATACCTTTACCACCAAGATCAGTATTGAGCGCTGGTGGAATTATTTCAATCACTTCAATGTTCTTTGATTTCAACAATTGGCGCACAGATAGTGTAAAGGAGTGAAAAAATGCCTTCGTGGCACTGTAAACCGGCACTTTCGTCAGGGGCACAAAAGATAAACCTGAGGTTACATTCATAAGGGTGTGTAACGATTTTAAACGAATGAAAAGAGATGTTAAATGAAGAGGTGCTTCAATATTCGTTATAATCTCATCTTTTGCGCGTTGAAAAAAATCCGGATCGGAAACTGACATCCACTGCTGAATGCCGGCGTTGTTTACAAGCACATTCAAATCGCTGTGATTAAGCGAAACCCATTTAAAAAGTTCCACGCGGTCCGCTTCAACGGATAAATCGCAGACCTTCGTTATAACTGACGGAAATTTATCAGAAACTTCTTTCAAAACAGATTCCCGCCTTCCGCAAATAATTAGGGTATTGTTTTCCTGAATAAATCTTTCGGTAAGCCCTAATCCAAGGCCGCTTGCGCCCCCGGTAATTAAGATTTTGTTGTTCGCTAGTTTCATTATATCCGGTGTGCTTGTGGCCGGCGTTAACGTTCCGAAGTGGAAAGAGAAAGCAAGCGCCGGGCGGCTCAGCGCAGCTTAACAGATCCTTTATTTCCAGCCTTTTGATCCATAATATGCAAACCCGGTCTCCAAAGCCTCCGCCACTTCATTCATTAAGCGCGGATCCTCTTTTTTAATGTGGAAACAGTTCTTACCCTCTAAACACTTCAGCAATCTTTCAGGGAGTTCATTTATTAATTTCGGATTTGTGTAAATAGGAAAGAAATAGAATCCGACAAATCCTTTTTGAATCAGAATGGTGGCAAAAGCCAGCTCTGGAAATTTCCGCTTGGCAATGGTGACTTCCTTATTATAATAGATAGAATAGTTTCCAGCTCCGTCGGCACGGACTAAAAAATTGCCCCTAACGTATTGGGAAAGCATCTTTTTGAGTGCATTAAAAATAAGCAGCATCGTCGGCTGACCTTCAGATTTGTCTTCATATTTAATGGGCTTTTTCAGATTTGCCTTCGCCATATGAACTGATTTGTATAAAAGTACTGAAACTCCTGCTTTAAACCATTTATGCCTTCGACTATAACCGAAAATCATGATCAGGAGGTTAGAATTTTCCTTGTTGGTCGCAAATTCATTCGGTTACGTCTCATTTCCCAAAAAACATAAGAAAGGCAAAATACATTTGCGGGGTGATTATTCTTCATAATTCATTCATCTCAAAAATTAAAACAATGAAAAAGAGAATTGTAATATTTGCGGCCTTCTTTATTCTTGGGTTTACCGCTTCCTACGCCAAAGCCAATGATGGCCCGATCCCTGCACCGGTAGCATCCGAATTCGGTACCCATTTTTCTAACGCCAGAAATGTGAAATGGGAACAAATAGGTAGCTATTACAGAGTGAGCTTCGATGAGCTTGGAACTACATTATTTGCATTTTATACGGAGGATGCCGATTTTATGGGAATCGCAAATTATGAGCTTTCAGACAAGCTGCCTGCTGCCTTAAAATCAGAAATAAAAAACAAATACGGAGATTATTGGATCACCGATCTTTTCAGATATTCTATAAAGGATGCTCCGGGTTATTTCATTGAACTTGAAAACGCAGATCGGAAAATAATGTTAAAGAGTGATGGGTATCAGAAATGGTACACGTATAAAACTTTTAGAAAGCAATAGCCTGTATCCATCACTAATTCCCTGTAAACTCAATGGAACACAACTTTCATTTAGCTTCTGTAACAGACTGCGATTTTAGTAAATCATTTTGGTCTTTACGGTATTGCAGTATTTTTAAATAACTCAGTGCCAGGGTAATTTTATAATCTTCATATGATTTTTGTGCCCATTGAATTGCACCATCCAGATCGCCATTTATTTCCTGAATAATAGCCATATTGTAACAAGCTCTTCCGGCAATTTTACCGTTTTTGCTTCCTGTTTCCTGTTTCCAGATTTGTGCTGCTCCGTCCCAATTGCCCGCCTGAGCCTTTCGCCTGGCAGTCATAAAGTTTTCATCGCCGCGAACAAAATATTCCCTGGATACTCTGATCCAATATGGAAGTATTCGGGCAGCGTAAGCCGCTCCCGCTTTATTACCAGCATCTTTAACAGCTTCTATTCTTCCGCTGAACCGGGAAATGGCTGCTGCGGGATTTGAACTTGAAGCTTCAAAGGCGCAATTGGTACCCAGGATATATTCATCTAAAATGGTCCGGGTAGAAGGATCGTATATTCTCCACCCCGTTTTCAGGTTTGTTGACATGTTCACATGTTGTTCCATCCCAGGAATGTTTGCCAGCCCTAAATTCACATTGGCCGGGCTGGATCCAAAAGCCAGCTTGGATTCTGTATCAAAAAGCTCAAGGGAAAACAAGGCATCCGTATTTGTTTCCTTACATATTTTTTCAACGGAGTCCCATAGTAAGGCGGAAGGAAAAACACCAGCTCCAAAAGAGTAAAGCTTGAGGTTTTTCATTTGTTTTACCTGAGTGAATCTATCATTTTTCATTAGTTCATCCGTTAGACCTTGCAAACTCGCCTGCGCCCCGGCATCCTGTATCTCATTCGTTTCCAAAGAAACGGCCTTATGAATTGCATCAAGGGTTCTGCTGGCATCTGAAGCCTGGGATCTGTTAACTAAAGCAACTGATTTGATGTTTGCTGGTAAGCTGACAGGTGCAGGTTTTATCACACTCAATGACATTTGATTCGTTGAAGTGCATGAACAGGTTGCCAGAATGATGATTACAGAAAGTATCCGGTTTTTCATGTTTTTTTTTTAATAGGAAGGGTTGAATTCAGATTAAAAACGGAATCTCAGAAGTATTTATTATGCTTGATTTAAAATATATAATATTGGTTTCCAGCAGATTGTTGAACGTATTTATTATAAAAGGCTTTGTGAGAAAAAGCAGGGATATCTGCTGCAGGACAGCTTGCTTTTTGCTACTTCAGCCCTACATCAATTATATTGAATACTAATTTCTACCACATCAACACTACAGCATGATTGGGATTTAATCTTTTTAACGGGAGGTGAACACATTTTATCTGTAACTTTTGCCATACTCCAGCCTCATGTAAGAAAGTTCGGTATCGGTGATTTGACTATTTAATCTACTAAAAATGAATATCATGTATTCACGAAAATGGTTGCTTTGGGCCTTGGTATTGTGTTTCGCATCCCATCAGGCTTCTGCACAAGGAGTACCGGCGAAAGTAGAAGTACCGGATTGGGCGCAACCGGGATCCGCAACGCATAAACAGGTGCCACCCCCTGCAGATTTTCACCGCACTACCAGGACAGACAATACCCGCATCGGCATATTCGAGGGTCAGAGCGATGTAGGAGCCGCGCTGGTTCCAGGCTCTTCCGGTTATAACGATGCTACCAGGCAGTACAGCATCGTCTCGGCCGGTTATAACGTATGGTATCAGCGGGATGAATTCCGTTATCTCTGGAAGGAAATGTCCGGCGATGTATCGCTGGCAGCCGACATCAATTTCCCGGATACCGCAGGCTACGATGATCGCAAGGCATTCGTTATCATTCGCCAGAGCCTGGATGATGATTCCAAAGAAGCTGTGGTTGCTCTTCATGGCGGTGGTCTGCTGCACCTGGCCTGGCGTCCGGAAAAAGGACAATTCATGAAGGAAATGCGTGCTAATAATCGGAAAGGCCTTCCAGACCTGGTTAACGGACATGTCAGGCGAATCGGGATAGAAAAGCGTGGTAATGCCTTTGCCCTTTTTGTAAGTGTGAACGGCGAACCTATGCATCAGGTTGGAGATCCCGTTCAGCTTCATATTGATGCACCATTCTATGTCGGTATCGGCTTCTGCTCCCATCTTCCTGCCACCACCGATACTGCCGTATTTTCCAACGTGGTTTTGGAGAATACCGCGGGTATGTTGCGATAAAAAAATAGATTAACTCTCCAATTCCTTCAATATGCCTTCTGCATTACATTAGCTGTTTGCCTACGCGGCAAAATATCTCTTCGTGATGCAATTCATTATATCATAGTGCAATTCTCTAGCCGCTCTTGTTTTCAAAATATGCAATCCGGAGGATAAATAAGTAACCGGAACGGTTGAACATCAGGGTAGGAAATTTTCTTAATTTAGGGGATAAGAAGAATTATATGACAGGAGTCGGAAGCAACATCATCCCGGGAAACCTTTCGAGCGCTTATCGCACGCTGATCCTGACCATCCAATGTATAGTTTTCATTACTTTTTGTACGACCTCTTATGGGCAAGACCGGGATCCTGAACTAAAGGCAAACAAAGAAATTGTCAGTACATATATAAACGAGATTATAGACAACCGGAAACTGGATCTAATAAATAATATTTTTTCTCCCGCCTATACCTTTCACGAAATGGATGGGAAACAGAAAAATAATATCGCTGACAGTTCCCTGATGTCATTTCTTCATTATTTATTTAATACCATTCCGGACTTCAGGTTAACGATAGACTATATAGTTGCCGAGAATGATATGGTGGCACTGAATGTAACAGCAACCGGAACCCAAGCCAAAGAGTTCCTCGGGTTTCCCGCCTCGAATAACAGGCTTGTTTATAAAATCATGTTTTTCTTCAGGCTTTCAAACAAAAAGATCGTAGAAGGATGGGAGGTAGTGGATTTAGACGGTTTGAAAAAGCGGCTTCAAAGCAATAAGAACTAATGCACGTTATTTAGCTGGCGCATGTTCAATGATCCGCCGCCAGTCACCATCAGAAGGAGGTCTGAATTCTTTCACCCCTTTTGCTGGACCTACACTTTTAAAAACCGATTTGCCGCTGCGGGGATTGATCAGGGCAATTGTGATCGAGAGTTAATCCTTAGGCTTTTTTGGATAATATATTCAATGATACTTCCAGATCATCGGAGATGGTGCTTGTTCCTCCTACGCCAAAATCTTTCCTGTTTATTTTGAATGTTCCACTAAAAATGTATCCATCATTGAATTGGGTTGCTGTAAATGGGAATGAGACGTCTTTCGTTTGGTTCTTAATAGTAAGTTTCCCAAAGACGAATAAGGTCGCCTTTTTATTTGAAGGTGTTATTTTTGTGGATGCAAAAAGGATAACGGGATATTTCTTAACATCAAAATAACTATCATTTCGCAAGTGGTCATCGCGCATGTTGTTGTCCGTATTGATGGTATTGGCATCAATGCTGACATTAAATTGGGAAGCCGTGAGATTATTGGGATCGAACAGGATATTTCCATTTAGACCACAGAATGAACCATTCACATTGAAGCCCAGATTCCTGATCTTAAATTGTACTGTCGATCCCTGGTCTACTGGTTTGTATTGTGCCACCGCAAACTTTACGGTCATTGCAATTAACGAAAGCAAAATTGTTTTCTTCATAAAATTCATATTAGAAGATTAAAGTTTTGGCATAAGGTAATGGGACGGAGCCTCGAAATGTATTTCATTTAGTGCCCATATTTTCCGGATGAGGACTACCATTATGGCAGGTAGCGCAGGTTATTGCTAATGTAGAATCTCCAATCATCGGATGCCTGAGTTTAAAATATTTCTTGTTGATTCCGATCGTCATGCGCATCATGTAACGGGCTATTTGCTTTTCGGGTTTTTCATCACTGGCATAATCCGGCCGATGTGAATCCTTGTTTTCTGCGTGGCAGAAATTACACGATACCCCGAGATCATCCTGGAATTCATCCACCATGATTTTTGATAATTCCTTTGAGCTGATATTTTTCGGTAATACCTTAAGATTTTTAAACTCCGGGACTGGAACGTTTCCCGGTTTGATGGCTGCGACAGCAGCGGTGAAGCTGATATACAACCCGGTGATTACAATAACCTTGCGTCTTACCTCCATATTGGGAAATTGCGTGCCGGGCCATTGCTGCTACCCGGCAATTGTGGTTTCATAAAATATTAATTACTTATTGTCCGACCTTTTCAGCTGTTTCCGCTAAAGGCGTATCCGTGATGGCAAGCGTGTGATCGTGTTCCATATAATGAACACTGGTCAGTCCCAGCAATCCGCGCAATTTTTCTGCGGGCACCTTCATTGGTCCGGGCGCCGGAGCCATACCAGGCTGTGGCTGAGGAAACGCAGTGGAGGTAGCTGTGTGAAAAGTAATATTCCCTTCTACTTTTTGCATGGTCTGATGAATATGCCCGTTCAAGACAGTTACCGAACCAAATCGTTTAAGATAAGAAAGCGCCTGGGCACTGTCTCTGGTTCCCCATCCCCATTGAGGATAAATGGCCCAAAGAGGAATATGGGCAAATACAACAATAGCTGTACTATTGGAAAGTCCTTTCAGATCATCCTCCAGCCATTGAAGCTGGTCATTCCCTAAAACACCCAATCCACCTTCTGCTGTGTTAACAACATTGACAAGACCTATTAAATGCACTCCGTTCGAATCAAAGCTGTACCACCCATCTCCTTTGGTACCTTTTCCATAACGCGCAAGAAATTCCTTATTATTACCATTCAAAACATCGTGTTCACCGGGAACATAAAAAACTTTCTCACTTTTTGCGGTTTTCAATACCTGGTCGAGGGTATCAAATTCATCTGCCTGGGCAAGATGAGAAAGATCTCCTGTATGGAGTATGAAAGACGGAGCTGTGGGCATTGAATTAATCTTTTCTACCGCTGCCTGTAATGTTCCAACCACATCGGGGTTTGCCGCTTTATTAAACCCAATATGGCTATCACTAATCTGTACAAAGCTGAAATCGGAAGCGGGAATCACCAGACCCTTTTTCAGGCCACCTGTAGTTTTATCAATCATCTGGCTCAATCCAAATGATTTTAATACTCCGCCACTCATCATCCATAAAATTCCCGTTCCTGCCCAGGCCATACACTTAATAAACCCCGCGCGATCGATGCCGTCATCGTTTTTGTCTTTGATAATTAACTTTTCTTCAGCCATTGTTATGATTTTATGTGTTATCGAAATATGTCCCAAAAAGAACATTTACTTTATTTGCATCAGAATCATTTACATGAACCAGCCCGGATTCTTGATTAAATACCTTATAATCTATTTTATGGCAGATTAATGCTATTGAGGGGGAGTTTGGTTTTCCCTATGGCATGTGACCGGCGATCTTTTGAGACGGGCAACGACTTTTCAGTTATTCGATACACTTCCTTTGATGTAGAAATCGTAAAATCGAGTGATCTTCTTCCGGCACCTTCAATTAACAGAAAAAGACAAGTAAGTATTTGGGCATAATCAGAACGAATCTCATGTAACACCGCCCACATACCCATCTTTGGCGGAGCGGGTGGAATCGGCAAAGGACTTCTGCCAAAATACAAGTCAATTTTTGTACTAAGCACTGCAACGATCATCTGTACAATAAAATAGAAAGCTGTTATTCTTGTGAACAATCCAAATATTAAGAATAAGCCTCCAATAATTTCACCTGTTGCGATAAGATGTGCAGTGGTTTCGGGGAAGGGAAAGCCTAGCTTTGTAAATCGCCCGGCACCTTGATTTACATAAACAAATTTCAAAATGCCTTCCCAAAAAAAGACAGTTCCGGCCATCAGGCGAATGATTAAAATGGTTGATTCACCTGTTACAGGTGGATTTAGAAACCAATTGATAACTCTTTTCATTGTTTTTTTATTTTAATTATGTAAACTTCCAACCTTCATTACTGCATCTGAAACTATTTACAGCATCCAGAACTTTTACTTGATTAAGTATTGGTTTATCAAGGATTTTAGATGCATTATGTAATAAAGATTAAAAGCTGCATGATGTGGCTACCTTTGTAAAAACATAAATATTGAAAGCCAGAACATTCATATATCATTTTCTCTTCTGGGCAGGAATTTACCTCTTATGGGTAGTTCTTTTTCGCAGTTATTCGGTTAGGCTTACCAAAACAATATCGGTGGAGTTTTGCTATTTAATTTTTATTACAGCTGATTATTATGCGGTTAATAATCTCATTGTTCCGCGGTTTTTGTTCAAAAAGAAATATATTCTCTTTGTTTCAGCAATAATAATAGTCATTACACTTTCAGCGTGGCTCAGAGCTTTGGTTGCATTAGAAATGAACCGCTATTATTTTCATATCCCTTCAATCATTGACTTCAACACATTATATTTTAATTCAGCCCTCAATATTTCACTTTGGGTATTGGCTATTACGATAGGGAAAATGCTGATTGACAGGATACTGACGCAAAGACAATTGGAGTTGTTGTAAAAAGAGAGAGTAAAAAACGAATTAGATTATTTAAAAGCACAAATCAATCCTCATGCACTTTTCAACTCACTAAATACTATTTACGGGCATATTGATAAAAGGAATCAGGTTGCCAGAAACATACTGTTGCAGTTTTCTGAATTGCTGAGGTATCAGCTTTATGATTGTGGGGCCGAGAAAGTAGACCTGGGAATGGAAATAGAGTACATAAAAAATTATATAGCCTTTCAGCGTTTGCGAAAAGATGAGGATTTAATTGTTGACTCTCAAATCGATATTTGTGAAACCGGGCTAAAGATCGCCCCTCTTTTGTTAGTTGTTCCAATTGAAAATGCATTTAAATTTGTGAGCAATTTCTCTGACAAAGAGAACATAATAACTATCAAGATATATACCAAAGCTGGTTTTTTATATTGCTCGTGTATGAATTCTAAGGATTTTCAGCAAGACGGTATTGCAAAAATGTCAAATGGCATTGGTATTGCCAATTTAAAAAGAAGATTAGAACTATTATATTCTGAAAAATATGAGCTGACTACAAATATCAATAGTGATTTTTACGAGTCAAATTTAAATATTGAACTGACATGAAATTAAAGTGTATCGTAATTGATGATGAACCCGTCGCAAGAAAACTTTTGCAGGAATTCATTGAAGAAATAGATTATTTGGAGCTGACGGGCCACGCAGAAAATCCTTTGAAGGCAATCAAATTGCTAAATGACAACGATATTGATATCATATTTTTAGATATCAACATGCCAAAAATAAATGGTATCGATTTTTTAAAAAGTTCAAAGACCAATGCAAATATTATTATGACTACTGCATATGCTCAGTATGCAGTGGAAGCCTTCGGATTGGACGTTTTGGATTATTTAGTAAAGCCTATTGCCTTTGACCGCTTTCTAAAAGCATGTAATAAGGCAAAAGAAATAAGGGAATTAAAAAAAATATCTCAAATCCTACCGCATAAGGCAGATGATCATTTTTTTGTAAAATGCAATAATCAAATCGAAAAAGTATTTTACGATGATTTGTTGTATGCCGAAGCCATGCTGAATTATGTAATGCTTTACACAAGTTCAAAAAAAATGATGGTTTACATTACGATCAAGAGCATGGAAGAACAATTGCCTTCTGATATATTCGTTAAGGTGCACAAATCATTTATTGTCAATAAAACGAAAATCAGAAGTATAGAAGGCAACATTTTAGACATCGGGAAGGAGAAGATTACAATCAGTCAGAACCTTCGTGAAAAAGTCATTAACGAAATTGTAAGGGATAAGATAATAAAGCGCTGAGGCAGCTTCGTCAGCATTTCACGGTTTTTTTCTTTTTGCCGAGCATTCCCCTTTCCCCTGGACCGGAGTTCAGTCATGATTTCTTTTACGGTCATGATGATTTCTTTTCTACCCAAATATAATAGGAAAAATTATATCAATCCATCGGCCCGCACCACTTCTTCCAATTGATTATCTTCGGGTAATTAACTGTTATATAAATTTAAAAAGCTGTATGACCAGCGAGACAATTGCCCTCATTGCCAATCTTGCACTTGCGCTATCATTTTTAGTCGGCCTGGTCTTTGGGATTGCGCAGGTGCGGGTAGCGGCCCGCGATCGCCGTGAGCGCCTTACCCTGGAAACATTGCGCGAATTTCAAACACGCGAATTTGTAGAACTCATGCATTTTATAACTTATCGGGACATGCCGGCAAGCCTCGATGGATTAAAGACACTTTCTGATAAGGAACGGATTACTCTTACTCAATTTGCACAGGAAATGGAATCGGTCGGCATTCTTGTCGCTGAACGGCTAATAAATATTGACCTCGTAGACAAGACGCTTGGTTCATTTGTCACGTTGGCATGGGGGAAATGCAAAACATTATTTCAGGACATACGTGAGAAGCAGCCGGATCCTTTTCTCGGAGAATACTTCCAATGGCTCGCAGAACGGATCGATGAACGAATGCGAAGGAATCCGCGCAAACCATTCTATGAAACGCATGGGCCGGGAACGGCTCCACGTTAATTAAGAGAAGTCATCTAAAAACCAAAAGCCAGCTCCTGCGAGATTTCTCGCGCTGCAAAGTCAGTTTTTTCATATCTTTAGAATGATGCACTTAGAATAATATCAGCTAACCCTTAGGATGAATGAAAGAAACCATGACCTGATTCGGGATAAAAAAGGAAAGGACTAAATAAATTAAACAAATGATCCCACAATCTCCAACATTCAAGGGCTTTACACTTAAAACCTTGCTTGTTTTTACTCTCATTATCATCGGATTTTCACTGTTTACAAATTGCAATGCTCAGGCTATTCTTGGCAAATGGAAGGGAGTGTCGGTTAAAGATTATTATAATGCGGAATTGGCTAAACAAATAGGAAAAACCACAGAAGAAAAATTTTCGAAAGATGTTGGTAATTCAGAAATAGATTACATCGCGGATCACACTTTTATAATGACTCTTTCTGCGTCCAATAATTCAGAAATCACTGTCATGAAGGGAAGATGGAACGTAGCGGGCGATCAGTTGAACCTAACCCTGGAACCACAATATAATCCCCGAAACATTACAACAACTTCTACTTTCTCAATTCATGGTAATGCTATGGTGACGACGGCAATCGTTTCTCCGCCTTCGAGGGTAATCAAAACGGTATCGACAGCCACAAGGTTGTGATGATAACAATCCCATACCGGTTTCGTGTTCTTGTTTTGCTTTGCTCCCTTACTACGCTTACATATATGGACCGTATCTGCATTTCCATTGTAGGCGTTCGCATAAAATCTGCACTTCATCTGGATAATGAACAATTTGGTTGGGTGCTGGCAGCATTTGCACTTGCTTATGCAGTTTTTGAAATCCCTTCCGGAATGTTGGGAGACCGGATCGGGCCGAGGAAAGTATTTATCCGGATCGTTTTATTGTGGTCACTCTTTACTGCGCTTACAGGGCTTGTCAATGGCCTCATTGCGTTGCTTATCATCCGCTTCCTGTTTGGCGCAGGCGAATCGGGCACTTATCCCAATAGCATCCTCGTGGTATCGAGATGGTTTCCAGTGAGCGAAACAGGGAAGGCATTATCATGGGTGGGAATCGGCTCACAGTTGGGTGCTGCCATTGCGCCGCTTATTATTGTACCCATAGCAGCGGCTTATGGATGGAGGATTCCGTTTTTTGTTATTGGCTCCTTTGGTGTTGTATGGGTTTGGATTTGTTACTCATGGTTCCGTGATTTTCCTTCGCAGATGAAATCAATGCCTGCACCGGAAAAGAAAATGATCGAATTGTCATGCCGCCATAAAGATCAGCAACATCTGGTACCATGGAAACTGATTTTTCGCAACAGCACATTATGGCCGCTGATGCTTATGTATTTCTGCTGTCAGTGGGCCAATTATTTTTTTATAGCATGGATGCCGGTTTACCTTCAGGAAGGCCGCGGTTTTTCAGAGACTGCGATGAAGGAGATCACATCGCTTCTTTTCATAGTTGGCGTCGGCGGTTTCCTTGCAGGAGGGGCAACGGGCGACTGGTTTCTAAAGCGGAACGGATTGAAAAAAAGCAGGAGGCTAACCGGAATGCTTGGTCTCGGAGCCTGCGGCTTTTTAATATTGATGGCTGCCATTTCTTCTAACAATACCATCACCTCTTCCTGTTTGATAGGCGCTAATTTTTCGTTCTCGTTTGGGGTGATGGTATCATATGCTGTATGCGCTGATATTGGCAGGAACAATGCAGGCACAGTTACAGGCGCAATGAATTTTTTCGGACAGATGGGCGCCTTTTCTCTTGCCCTTATTTTTGGAAAGATTGTGCAGGTTACGAAACATTTCGATTACCCTCTTTATTTGCTGGCAATCGTACTGTTTACGGGATGCCTGCTCTGGTTGGCCATTGATCCGGAAAAGCCACTTCCATTAATAGAAGCGAATGCATGAATATAGAGATGAATTGATGTTATTAATGGTTCAGCCTTTATTTTTGCTCCGACGGCAGAAGACATATCAATATTGGAATACTCTTGATTAAAATGTTATGCTTTTGAGGCAAACGAATACGCTCATTATTGGCGCAAGCATTTCGGGCGTTGCTTCGCAGAGAATTGCAAGGCATATTGCAGGGGAAGAAAATCCCTTGCAAAAATAGAATGGATGCCTTTTGTTATGCTTTCAGGTTCGCGGCGGGGAAAAATGAATTGTAGAATTTCCCTGATACTTTTTAATTTTAATTGCAATAGCTCAATAAAAACAAAAAGATGAAACCTTTAAAATCAATTGCATGCCTTCCTGCATTTCTTTTTTGCCTCAACATTCATTGGGCATTTTCACAATCTTCAAGGTTTAGCTATAATAAATATGGTGATGATAAAGGCGATACGCTCAATTACAGGATGCTGTTCCCGGATTCGGACACCTTGCGAAGATATCCGCTTGTGATTTTTTTACACGGATCGGGTGAGCGAGGAAGTGATAACGAAGCCCAATTAAAATGGGGCGTCATGAATTTTGCAACAGACCAGAATATGATGCTGCATCCGGCGCTGGTTATTGCGCCCCAGTGCCCCGAAAAAATGAGCTGGTCTAATTTCTCCCGCGCAAAACTTGTGGGGGAATCACGCCTGCAACCCACACCGACCAAACCGATGGAGCTTTTAATAGGGCTTATTCGCAAATTAATAAAAACGATGCCCGTGGACAGCAACCGGATCTATATCACGGGCCTTTCCATGGGAGGCTTTGGGACCTATGACGCCATCGAACGATATCCGGATCTGTTTGCCGCTGCGGTTCCTGTTTGTGGCGGCGGTGATATTTCGAAAGCTGTCTCGATAATGCATTTGCCAATCTGGATTTTTCTTGGAGCGGAAGATCCTGCTGTTAACCCTGAATATTCTCTGGAGATGCTTCAGTCGTTGAAAAGAGCAGGCGGACATCCGGGATTTACTGAATATCCTGAAGTGGGGCATTTTTCATGGCTTGGCGCTTATAGCGATCCATTGATGATGGAATGGCTGTTCAGACAGCATAAATAAATTATCCGGTTGACGTGCCTCACCTTCCGTTTGCGCGGAGCACAGTTATGTCCTTCTTATCCTGGTCTTCATAGGTTTTTTTAACAATATAATGCCACTGCTTGTCCGATACATCCACAAAGAAAATATCGCCTGCCTTATGATTCGCAACAGCATCCTGGAATTCTTTAGGCATCATTTCTATTCCGAAGAACCAACCGGTATCGCCATGGGTGGTGTTGCCATCCATGGTATATTGATCGGAGAGTTGATCAAACGCAGCGCCTGTGGTAGCCTTTTGCAAGATAAGTTTTTTGAGGCTGTCGACCTGTGGCATGGATAGTGTTGATCCGTCCAGGAAGATATAATTCGCCCGGTAGGCAATTACTTCAGTGGCCTCGATCACCTTATACGTAACATAACCGACAGAAAAGATATCGCCCTTATTTTGTCGCAATAGCCTTTTGTCGATGAGTGTTGTGTCTTTTCCGTTAGAAAGATGAAGTAAGGATGGTTTCAGCCCCTTATTTGCATCGATGAATTGCTGGGCTTCCTGTACGGTCCCAATCTTTTGAAATTGTTCGGTCACTGTCAATTGTGCGAAAATTGGTGCTGAACAGAGCATGAATAAGCCCAAAAGGCTAGTTTTCATATATTTATTTTTAGCCTGTGCATTAAAAACATGGCCATCATTTTCTGTTTATGAAATGCCAGGCACAGGTTTATGAAGATACTATTTTCCATAATATTCCCGGCGTCAATGCAGCAAGGTATCCTCAAATAAATAGTTAATTAGTTAAATAATGAAAATGAAATGTGAAATATGTATCTGTCTAATTTTAAGAGGCTACCGAACTCTTTTCTGGGAAGAGTCTGTTAGCCTCTTATATTAAAGTATTCTGCCTGTCAAAAATATTTATTTCGAACCAAGCTCGGGTCTTAATACAAGTAATTCAGACCAGCGTTTTTCTACTGCATCACCGTAGTCCTTCTGATACTGATCGAAGGAGCCTGCGCCGTTGGCTGTGTCGAACAGATCTTTCAATGGCTTGCGATAACCGGTAGCCAATTCTTTGAGTCCTCCTTTAAGCCGGGTAACAATAATAAATGAAGGTTCTCCAGATGCCATTGCCTGGTAAACTGCAACGGATACGCCACCTGCCTGCCATGCGTTCTTCAATTTCTTAAGTATTTCCTGAACGGCGTTGATCTTACCGGGTCTCACTATCGTATGATTGATAATGATCTTATCTGAATAATCCGTGAGTTGCACTGTGCTTAAATCGGCCTGGTACTCAGCATATGAAGCGTCACCGCGGTCCTGCGTGAGTGGCGCCACATTACTTACCCAATCGGCAGTATGTTCAGCTCCCAGATCTTTCCTTCCATCAAGTGTTTCCCAGCTGTTTGGACCTTCTGTAACCATATAGCCACCTGCATCAGGTCCGGATTCAATATACCATACCCGCCATTTCCAGTCGCCTGTATGATATTTCTGTGCATGGGCTGCAAGTGCTTTTTCAAATTCAGCAATTTTTTCCTGTTTGGGAAAAATCCTGGTTGTGTTAATGACATTTTTTATCTGGCTGAATCCAATAAAAGGGAGCAACAGCCAAATGGCTAGCATTTTTCTCATGTTTGTTGAATTAAGGACGTGAATAAATAGAAGGTGCGGGGATTCAATAGGGGGATAAGCTAAACAGGCAGATGTTTAATGAGTTCAAGATAAGGGTAATTACTTATCCGGAAAAATAATTGGCAAGATCTGAAAATTAATAAAAATTGGAGGGTCTTCATGCTTCTATACGCCAGCTAATCTTGATTCCTGGCTTTTCCTGATTTGTTGGCGGGATCATAGGCATCCATAGGAAATAATTGGCACCCGGATGCACAACAAATTTGTAGTTATAGATTTTGAAAAACCGACTGCGAGGGTTTATTTGGGCTCTTATAATTTTTCATCATCTGCCGACATGAAGAACGGGAAAAATTTGCTGCTGATACAGGACCGGCGTGTAGCTGTGAGTTATATGGTCCAGGCTGTTGTGATGTTTTGCAAAAGCTTCTACAACAACAAAAATGCTGTATCTAAAGACAGCACCCGGAAAACCGGGCGAAAAACCATGGTGGGACGAATACTACAGCGTTTCTCAAAAGATACGTGACAGAGAGATTTTTGCATGAACTTCTTTAACTTTAGTTATAAAAACTAATTTTATGGCGAAGCAGATTACTCAAAAAGTAACCTTCAAGAAAACAAAACCGAAGGTCTTATTCGACCTTTATATGAATTCAAAAAAGCATTCGCATATTGCGGGCTCAGCAGTTAAAATTTCATCCAAAGCCGGGGCTCCATTCAGCGCACATGGAGGATACATTACAGGTACTAGTGTTTACACCGTAAAAGATAAAATCATTATACAAACCTGGCGCGGATCCAACTGGGCCGCGGGCGACCCGGATTCTATCTTTACCATCATACTGGAACCAAAAGGGAAAGGCACCGTATTGCATGCCATTCACAGCAATGTACCTGATGCTCATGCTGAAAGTATTGAAAAAGGATGGTTTGACCATTACTGGAACCCGTGGAAGCAATATCTTGCCGGAAAAAAGATTAAGCGTCCTAAAATGTAGTCTTACAAATCTGCCAAATCTGTAGTTACTAATCCACGAATTCCTTCCGAATAATTTGCCGCATCAACAGCTAATTTCTTGTATCTGAAAGCAAGTGCATAACGGATGATGCTAGTATCTTTCAGTGATTTTTTCCCTGTTGCCTAATATCAGGTATATGCCGATGGAAATCGTATACTTTCTGTCCTGGGTAAGGCTTTGTCCAAAGTTCGCAACAATCATATTCCGGTCTCCGGTGGGATCTTTACCAAAGCTGGCTCCAAAACTTAACCTGTAACCCCAAAAATCCATATCGCTGAACTGGTCTTCATCATTAAAACTTGAGTTATCATACGAACCTACAGCTTGGTAGCCTGCTCCTGCGCCGAGCATGAAGCCAACTCCGCTGGTGGCAGAATTTCCGGTTGCTGCTCCAAAATTGAATTCCAGCATTGCAGGAACGTCAAGGCCAAAATAACCGGTGTGGTAATAATTATCTGAAGAATATCCAATGGAAACTGGCAGCGTTATAACTATCGCAAAATCGGTACCCTGTATAATTCTCAGACCGGGAGTCAGGTTAAATGCCGGAATAAGAAAGATCTTTCCTTTTTCAGGCCAGGAAAAATTCAAATTCGCACCGCACCGGAAATATCCGATGGACGCCGGCTTTTGGGCTATTGCCGGAGCGCTAAACAGCAGGGCGAAAAAATATAGACTGGTTAAAACTATTTTCATATTCGTATTCTTAGATATAAAACTATCATAGCTACCAGTCTATTCATAATCGATTACTACAACGCAATGGAATTAGAATTGCAGAAACTGCAATCAAAAGCCGGCTTGCATTCATTTTTAGGAGAATTTAAGAATTTGGAGAAGGCAGTAGCCGTTCCTTAATTATTATGTTTAAATTCAGATTGCCAAAATGCCAATGGAATCTGACCAACTAAAAGATTTATGTGAGACATCTGTTTCTTCTTATAGTTTTCTGTTGTTTGATGGTATGCCTCGGAATGGCGACAAATTCTCTTCCACGCATCGCGATTGCGGGTCTTGGAATTGAATCAAGTACGTTTTCACCGGCGCTAACCGATGAAGCGGCATTTCATGCAAAATATGGTAATGATGTTTTCTCCTTGTATCCCTTTTTATCCGATGATTCGCCCCTTCGCCGCCGGGCAGTATGGATTCCGATTTTAGTCGGTCATGCCCTGCCGGGAGGAGCAGTCACCCGGGAAGCATACGAATCACTTGTTAATAAAACACTTGATTCGCTTAGAAAGAATGGACCATTCGACGGACTTTATTTCGACATACACGGTGCCATGAGTGTGGTGGGCCTGGATGATCCTGAAGGCGACTTTATTACGAGGATCCGCGCTGTGATCGGGAAAGCAACGATCATATCCACTTCTATGGATTTACATGGAAACGTTTCCTGGCGGTTGGCAGAAAATACCGATTTGATTACTTGTTACCGGTTGGCGCCGCACGAAGATGCAATGGAAACGAAACAAAGGGCCGTGGAAAATCTGCTGAAACGAATTGAAACCGGAAAGGGAAAGCCTGCTTATAAAGTATGGGTTCCCATTCCAATTTTATTACCTGGTGAAAAGACCAGTACCAGAATTGAACCGGCGAAGAGTTTGTATAAGGCGGTTGCACCCGCCGCAGCACAAGATGGAATTATTGATGCTGCTATATGGGTTGGATATGCGTGGGCTGACGAACCGCGCAACCATGCGGTTGTTATGGTTACGGGAGACGATAAAGAGAAGGTGATCCATACAGCGGAGCAGTTGGCTCATAATTTTTGGAACGCCAGATCAGGTTTTGAATTTGTGGCGCCAACGGGAACTTTGGAAGAATGCCTTAGTCACGCGCTGCGGAGCCATGTGCATCCTTACTTTATTAGTGACATGGGGGACAATCCTACTGCGGGGGGTGCGGGTGATGTAACCTGGACCTTAACTCAATTACTTTCCCGTCCCGAATTTAAATCCGGGAACGGTCCTTCTCTCATATATGCATCAATTCCGGGACCGGAGCTTGTAAAAAAATCTATTCAGGCAGGCGTGGGTGGTCAAGTAAGCGGTTACGCCGGTGCAAAAGTGGATGCCCGGTATGCTCCTCCTGTACCGATCTCAGGAACAGTTGAGTCTATTGTGTACGGCGATAAGGATGCTGAAGTTGAAGTGGCTGTCCGGGTTGGTAGTATACATATTATTGTTACGCAAAAACGTAAGCCTTATCACAAAGAGATTGATTTTACCAGGTTGGGACTTACTCCCCGTACAACAGATATTGTAGTAGTTAAGATCGGGTATTTGGAACCTGAACTTTTTGCAATGAAAGCAGACTGGATGATGGCGCTTACACCGGGAGGTGTGGATCAGGATCTGGAACGTCTCCCGTACAAGAGAATCCAGCGGCCTATGTTTCCATTCGACAAGGAAATGACTGAGCCGGATCTTTCAGCCAGGATAGTACCATAATTCTTTCAATCCGGAAGATAAGCTCCCTTGTCCAGCCATTGTTTAAATTGTCTTGCAAATTCACGATGGGTCAATGGTGGAAGAGCAAGACCCTCAGCCGGATGCCAGCCTGCAGCAACAAGCGTATCATTTGTAACGTGATCAATCAGCTGGGCATTATTTCTTTCGCCGTTTTCATTTTTATCGAGTAATTGGGCTGCGAGTTGGCGAGGAGTTTTTCCCTGAAACACCATCTTTGTTGCGGCGGGAGGGAGTTGCCATTTTGGATTGCCACCAGGCATATGCGGACCAGGCGTATTTTGCGGTTGATGACAGTTGGTACATTTAAGTGCATACAAACCTTTACCATCCTTTCCACGTAGAACGCCCTGTGTATGGATATGACTATCATCCCCTTGCAGTGGCGCATCGCCGGAAGGATGACAGTTCATGCAACGTGGACTTATCAGGACTTTATAAGCTTCCAGGAAGGCCTTTTTTGAAATGACGCTGTCCGGTACCTTTTCAGGATGCTTATTCCATAACCCGGAATAAAGCGTTTTATACTTTTCCTTTGATGACTGAATAAATGAAGAGCCGCCTGCGATGAAAACGGTCATCAGAGCCAGGATGCATACCCATTTTTTCATACTGATCATAAGCGGTCAGACTTGATTGATGTTGAATGGTAGTTTACGGATACGCTTGCCGGTCGCTGCAAAAATAGCATTTGCGAGGGCAGGTGCAAAAGGAGGCAAGCCAGGTTCTCCCACACCCCTGATTTTCGGTCCGCCCTCAGCGATAATATGCACTTCGACTTCTGGCATTTCGTTGATACGCACGAGTGGATAATTGTGGAAATTGGTTTGCCTTGTTTGACCATTTTTGAAAGTGATCGCACTTTTTGTGGCTGCAGTCAATGCCATGGTAGCAGCTCCTTCTACCTGCAGGGCAACGGTATCCGGATTTACAACGGTTCCCAGGTCGATCACCATATATACCTTTTCGATATAAATACTGCTCCTGTCTTTGCTGGATACTTCAACTACATATCCTCCGAGTCCGGCAAAAAATTCATATTGCGCAACACCGCGCCCCCAGCCATCGGGAAGTGGTTTTTCCCAATGAGAAACCTCTTTGAGTTTCAACAATAATCTTTTTGTGTCAGAGGGTTTGGTCAGCAATGTTTCCAGCCTGTAATCGAGAGGATCCTTTCCGGCCCTGACAGCCATCTCATCAATAAAACATTCATGTGCAAAGGCAACGGTTGAACTGGTTACCGAGCGCCAGGCAGCCAGAGGAATATGGATCTGTGAGAAAACATATTCATTTTTCATATTGGGCAGCTCGTATGCCTGTGTACTGATCCCTTCCGTCATCGATGAGCTTTCTCCGCTGGTATCTTTTTTGTCTTCCAGCGTTGAGCCCATTGATGGTGAGATGACCTTATGCTGAAAGGCAAGCGGTTTACCGTCAGCGGCGAGTCCGGCTTTCATAGCAGAAAAAGTGGGTGGCCGGAACGGCCCGAGCTGGGTATCTTCTTCCCGTGTCCAGATCAGCTTTACCGGCGTTTCCAGTTCACGCGCAATGCTTGCCGCTTCCACTGCATAATCATTGTACAATCTTCTTCCAAAGCCTCCTCCGCTGAAAAGAATATTCACCTTAATATTGTCTGCCGGAATATCCAGGTTCTTTGATATTTCACTCTTGACCCGGTCAGCGCCCTGCGAGGATACCCAAACTTCCACCAAGTCCTTTCCATGCCATTGGGCAGTACAGTTCTGCGGCTCCATGGGTGAATGAGAAAGCATCGGCAGTTCATAAAGCGCAGTTATTTGGACGGGTGCTGAATGAAAAGCATTTTCAAAATCCCCATCACTGTGCACCACCTGGCCTTCATTGCCAGCCATATCTCTCAGGGTTTGTTCATATTTTTCAGTATCGAAGGAGTCATTTCCCCCAAAATCCCAGTTCGTTTTTAACGCAAGCTTTCCCTGGTAGGCTGCCCAGTAAGTGTCTGCGATTACGGCAATGGCATCATATTTATGAGCACCCAGGGCACGCTGGAATCTGACCAATTTTTTGACGCCTTTAATGCGCATGGTTTCGGTGTCATCATAATTTATCAGCTTACTATTGAAAACCGGGCAGTGGGCAGCCGAGGCGTAAACCATTCCGGGTAATTCTACATCAATACCGTAAACGGCTTTGCCGGAAACTTTAAGCGGCACATCCGGTCTTGGATAATTCTTTCCAAGAATTTTAAAATCTTTTGGATCTTTTAATTGTGGGTTTTGAGGAACCGGCAGCTGACTTGCTACTTCAGCCAATTCACCATAAGTAAAGGACCTGCCTGTTGGTTTATGGTAAACAATTCCTTCCGATGCGTAACAATCAGTGACCGGAACCTTCCAGCGCTGACTGGCAGCCAGGATCAGCATTTCTTTTCCCGCAGCCCCAACTGTCCTCAACTTCTGGTATTGACCACGAATGGAATTACTACCGCCCGCAGTCTGGCGGCCATATTCTTTTTCGCCGCCCGTTTGTAATATTTTAATCTGCTCAAGGGAAACCTCCAGATCTTCTGCGATCAAGGCCGGAACGGATTGAAACGTACCCTGCCCCATGTCGGGCATGGGATTCATAATGGAAATGGTGCCTGAACTTTCTATAATGATATAGGGATTTAATTTGACGGTTACGGCATCCGCACCGGCGGCAATCATCTCCTGGCCATCCGATTTCCATCCAAGCCCAAGCACAAGGCCAAGACTGCTTAACCCGGACAAGCGCAAAAAATCCCGCCGGTCCAGGCTGGATTTTCGCACAGCAACTTTGATCATCTGATGTTCTAACATGTTCAGTTTTTTATCCGTTCATAATTTCCGCCGCCCGGTGAATGGCTTTGCGGATGCGGGTATAGGTTCCACACCTGCAAAGATTTCCCATCATCGCTTCGTCAATATCCTGATCTGTGGGATGCGGATTTTCCCGGAGCAATACGGCGGCAGACATGATCTGCCCCGATTGACAATATCCGCACTGCGGTACCTGTAATTCGATCCAGGCTTTCTGAAGCGGGTGAGATGTGTTATCCGAAATTCCTTCAATAGTTACGATTTCCTGGCCCTCTGCCCGCCCGAGCAGGGTGACACAGGAACGCACCGCTTCGCCATCAAGGTGAACAGTGCATGCACCGCATTGGGCCATGCCGCATCCGAACTTGGTACCCTTCAGGCCAATGATATCCCGAAGGGCCCAGAGCAATGGCATTTGCGGATCTGCGTCAATCTGGTATTGTTTTTTATTTACGGTTAATGAAATGTTAGCCATATGCTGAGATTTTTATCATTCTGGAACCGGACATATCAAATTTATTCCTTTTTTACAAGAGATGAATCTAGATTTCGGTGAATGGGAATAATTAATATATACTGAACGAAACTGTCAAAACCTGTGCTAAGTAATTTGCCCTTGCCGCTGGTTAAATGAATACGTTATGGGATAAGGTAAATTATTTTTCGTGTCTTTCGCCCGCTTTCACCGAAAATAAATGAAGAACATAAGGAAAGAGGGCATCTATCGTATCTGAAACCCCGGAAACGGATCCTGGTAAAGTAATGACCAGGCTGTTCTTTATAAATCCTGCAACTCCCCTTGAAAGCATCGCATAGGGTGTGCGGTTCTGGCCATAATTTCTTGCGGCCTCCATGATTCCCGGAATCCTGCGGTCGAGCAGGGGTTCTATAGCTTCGGGCGTAACATCTTTTGGGGAAAGACCAGTTCCACCGGTAAAAAGGATCAGCTCATAATCCAGTGAACTGTAATGCGTGGCCCTTTCCTGAATAACCGCAAAATCGTCTGGTATGATTTCATAGGAAGAATTGCTGATTCCGAAAACTCCCAGTTTTTCAATCACCGTTTTACCCGATTTATCCTCCGCTTCTCCAGCCGAAATACTATCTGAACAAACGATGACCACAGACCGGATTTGCTGCCTGATTTCTTTTTTCATATCACTCTTACCACCAGATTTTTTTTCAAGGCGAATAGATGCGATCTCGATTTGTTTATCGAGGGGTTTCAGCATGTCATATATGGTGAGCGCCACAACCGCTGCACCATGCATGGCTTCCACTTCAACACCTGTTTTATAGATGGTGTGAACTTCAACGGAAATATTTATTGTCAGTTCTTCGGTTGAAAAAAGTATCGATGCGTATTCAATTGGCAAAGGATGACAGTCCGGAATAACATCTGCCGTTTTTTTAATTGCCAGGAGTCCTGCCGCTCTCGAAAATTCAAATACATCACCTTTCGGGACTGTTTTCTGAATAACCGCATTCATGGCTTCCGGACTTTGAAGGATAACCTTAGCCGTAGCCTTAGCCTTTCTGAGCGTGAAATGCTTATGAAGGATATCTTTCATCAGGGTAAGTTGGTTTTCCATTGAATACTTTGATCCTCAAAAACTTCCTTCCCCCAAACCGGCAACTCCGCTTTAAGCCTTTCTACCGTTTCAGAGCAGGCATCAATTGCAGCTTTCCGGTGAGGTGCAGATGTGAATACGAACAAACAAATTTCTCCCGCCGGGATTTTTCCAAGGGAATGAAAAACGTGCATACAGGTGAGTCCGTATTTTGAAATGATGAGCTCGCGGATCGTATGCGTGATTTCCAAAGCCATTTCGCGGTAACTCGTATATTCAATCTCGATCACTTTTTTATCATGCGCAATATCGGCCCTTACCTGGCCCAAAAAAATACTATGCCCTCCAATTCCTGTTTTGGATTGATGGGCCGCGATCCGTTCAGCGATAAAGTGCGGCGTGATCGGGCCTTCGATAAAAATATTCTTGATTTGTTCTTTCATATTCATCCTCCGGAATAGGGGGGCAGGAGGGCCAACTCCTGGCCTTCTTTCAATGATGTATTTGAATGAATTATTTCTCTGCCTACCGCAACCAGGCAGGGTAATCCTTTAATGACTGGAAATCTGCCGGCCATTTCATTCACGAGTTGATCGGTATCGGAAATGCCGTCCAGCAGGATCTCGGATAAACCCGTCAGTTCTTTCAGCTGTCCGAATAAATAAACTTTTATTGCCATAATAATTTCCAGGCTGCCACCATGAGTACACAGGCCAGCAAATTTTTTAAAACCGTCTGTGGAAATTTAATCGAACCCAGCCACGCGCCACAAAAGCCTCCCGCAAAGGCAACCAGCACATACCCCAGCATATCGGCGCTGAAATGAATGCCTTTGGTTAACTGTCCGGAAAGTCCTGCCACCGAGTTTACAAAAATAAACAATGCGCTGATGGCAGCGGTTTGTTTTTGGTTGGTCCATTTAAGCAGGAGCAGGATAGGGGAAAGAATAATGCCGCCCCCAATCCCGATCAGGCCCGATAAAAACCCAATGGCTGCACCAAGCAGCAGGGAGATATAAAAATTGGCGGGTTTCATATCCCTGGGATCCGTATTTTTAAAAAAAAGAAAACGAGCGATTGGGATCAGTAAAAAGAACCCAAGTATCTTTTTATACAATACTGCATTCACAGATATCAGTCCGCCTGCAAAAGCCATCGGGATAGAAAGAAGGATCAGGGGTAAAAAAATCTTCCACTTGAAGTATTTTCCACGATAAAACTGAATAAAAGAAACACTCGAAACAAAAAGGTTAAGCAACAAGGCAGTAGGCTTCATAACGTCCGGACTGAAACTGAAAAGGGCCATCAGGGCAAGGTATCCACTGGCCCCGCCATGGCCGACCGATGCATACAGAAATGCGATCGTAAAGAGTAAAATAAAAAACAGGATCATGGAAGTGGCCATAACTTTAATTAAACCGGCAATCGCCTAATGGTCACCTGCTCACCTTTTTCGTATTGCAGTCTTTCCTCATCCAGGCAGACTAAGCAATTGGCCTGCGAAAAAGACCGGAGCCGGTATGATTCCTGTGCAGCAAGGATCGCAACGATTCCATTTTCAACCCTTGCTTTCAGAAACTGGGTGAGACCTTCCACTTTGCGAAAACCTTCTTTCAATACCGCAACGCCAATTTGCGTAGCCCCGGAACCTTGCATCATAAGCCCGATTGCGGGTAAAACGTATTCGTAAAAACAAGTGATGACCGAAGCCGGATTACCCGGCAGTCCGAAAATCAGTTGATTTCCTTTTGTTCCAAAATAAAATGGCTTTCCCGGCTTTTGCCTCACTTTGTGAAACTGGCATTCGATCCCGTTGATGTCTGCGGCCTTTCTCACGAAATCATAATCGCCTACACTCACGCCTCCTGTGAGCAGCACCAGATCGCTGTTTTCCAGGGCGAGCGCAAGTCTTTGCTGAACGACGGTTAGTTCATCCTCTGCATACAGGACCCGGATTTCGCTGATTAAAGCCTGCTGCAATGCAGCAGAGAGGAAGTAAACATTGGATTCATAAACTTGTCCAAAATCCAGCGCATTGCCCGGATTTTGTAATTCTTTACCGGTAGCGATGATCGTGATAACAGGCGAAGGGTAAATACTTACCTTCGGAATTCCAATACTTGCCAATAAACCAATCAGCGTGGCCGATAAGCAAGCACCTTTTTGCAATACCAACTCTCCTTTTTTTATTTCTGAGCCACTGGGTCTTACAAATGTTCCTTTTTCGAATTGCCCGTTTTCAATCTTTATATGTGTGAGGCCGGCAGAAACTTTTTCCTGCATCACTATGGTATCAGCGCCCAGTGGGAGTGGGGCACCGGTAAAAATCCTCATGGCATGCTTCTTCAACAGTTGTACCCGTTGTGATGAACCCGCCTGGACTGCTCCCTGCAAGGGCAAGCTACCTGAAATATCGCCGATAGAAATGGCATAACCATCCACTGAGGATTGATCAAAAGCCGGAATATCCAGGGGAGAATATATATCTTGAGCGAGGGTAAGGCCAAGCGTCTTTTCAATCGGAAGAATAACGGTGGGAAGTGTTTTTGCCTGCCCGGCAATGATGCTGCGGGCTTCTGCAACGGGGATAAATTCCTTTGGACCCATATTCCTATTTTACACTTTCAATTACAATCCTGTTAACCCATTTCAAATATCTTCTTCCGGTGGCTTATCCCCCAATGGTTATCATACTTCTGTTTTGGATTTTTTCAGCATCGAGCATTTCAAACGTGCCTGAAAACTGACCGCCCAATTGTTTTGCTTTTCCCAGGATCGTTTGATGAATTAAGGGTACAATATCTTCTCCTTTGCGCAAGGGGGAGAGCAGATCCGTTTCGCCGGCAGAAAAAAGACAGTTCTTTAGTTTGCCGTCCGCCGTTAACCGCATCCGGTTACAGCTGCTGCAAAATGGTGCACTCATTGTGCTGATAACAGCAAAGGAACCTGCATGTCCGGGGATCATGAAGTGCTTGGCCGTATCATGTGCTTCTCCCTTAACAGGCAAAAATTCAAATTGATTATTGATTTTGTCTAAGATCTTGTCCATGGAGAATACCTTGTCATTCGTCCAGCGATTGCCGCTGAAGGGCATGAACTCGATGAACCGGATCTGTATCGGAATGTGTGTTGTCCATGCAATGAAATCATTGATCTCTTCTTCATTAAATCCTTTCATTACCACCGTATTTATTTTTACGTGGAAATCGTGCTGCAACAGCAATTCGATATTGCTGCGCACCTGGTGAAAAAGATTGCGCCGGGTGATTAGCATGAACTTATCCGGCTGGAGCGTATCCAGACTTATATTGATGGTCCTGATATTTGCGGATCTTAAAACAGAGAGGAATTCATGCAGGCGGGTCCCGTTTGTCGTTATGACCAGTTCAATGGGTAAACTGCCCAGGGTTTCTATGATGCTGGCCGCGTCCCTGCGCACAAGGGGTTCGCCTCCGGTAAGCCTGATTTTTTTGACCCCCTGCTCAACAAATAACCTGGAGATTGTTTCGATTTCCGAGGTCTGCATCAATTGGGAAGCCGGCGTAAAATCGTATTCATCAGCAGGCATACAATAGGCACACCGGAGATTGCAATTGTCGGTGAGTGAAATCCGCAGATAATCATGCACACGCTCAAATAAATCTTTTATCATAGTTATCTTGTTCGTAAAAGCAATTGGTCATAATCTTCATGCGTGTCAATATCAATACTTCCCTTGTCAAAATTTACGCTGGCCAGGTCGGAACCTTGTGTTTTTAATATTTTTTTTGCGCCTTCCTCCCCTTGTAATAACAATAATTTTTCAAAATAGATTTTCCCAAACAGGACAGGCGTTCCAATGATCCCTGCATATGCACATCCAACAATTCCTTTGTTTTGTTCAGCCTTGATTTTCATCAGCTGCCCGAATAATTCGGCTGAAACGAAAGGTTGATCACATACCGCGATGATCACAGCACCTGTTTTCGGATTCAACGTCAATATTTTTGAAAGCCCGGCAACAATTCCGGATGCCATGCCCGACGGCCATCGCTCATTATAAACAATATCTACCGGTTTATTGTCCAATATGCTGGATATGGCTTCTGATCCGGATCCGGTCACTACCACGGCCGGGTCCAGGTTCGCTTTCCGCGCTTCTGAAACGATGTTTTCTAACAGGGTTTTTCCCTTATATACGAGCAGTTGCTTAGGTTTTCCCAATCGCGACGAAGGACCAGCTGCCAGTATGATTATGCCCGTTTTATCCATGGCCTGCCTTATCTGCCAACCGGTCGTGAATGGGAATTTGTTTCAGTTTGAGTGACAAGCCTTCCCTCCCTGAAAAGAAGGCTTTTATTTCAGCTAAAACCGAAAGCGCAATTTCAGCGGCGGTCTCTGCGCCTATATCCAAACCTACCGGCGCATAAATTCCTGACCGCTGATATTCGTTCAGATAAATATCCTGTTCCCCGAGATCGCTGAGCATACGGTCGCGCTTCGCGGCAGGTCCGAGTATGCCGATATAAATATAATCAATGGTAGTCAATGCCTTCAGCAGGCCCAGATCGTAATTATAGTTATGGGTCATTAAAAGAAAAACCGTTCTGGCATCAGGTTGCAATTGTCGCAAAACCATGTCGGGTTTTGAGACTAATACATGATCAGCTTTTGGAAAGCGATTCGCAGTAGCATACGCGCGCCTTCCATCAACAACCGTGATATGCCAGCCGAGGAGACTGGCCATTTCAACCAGGGGCTGTACATCATTTCCAGCCCCTGCAACAACAACTGCGATGGGCGGCGTAATGAATTCGATAAATGCTTTGAGTGATTTTTCTCCGGAATGGTAATCTTTAAAGCAGGAAATTTTGTCAAGAAATGCTTGTTTTATATCCTTCTCCGCATCCTCCTTTATATTTTCCGGCAATTGGCCCTCCAGCTTATCCTTGAGGTAGAGCAGTCGGGTTCCCGGCTGATCCACCTGACCAGGGGTGAAAAAGCTGGCCAGGACGGCATCCTGCCTTTCGCTCATCAATTGTTTTAGAAATAAAATGGGATTGTTTTCATTACTGATTCCTAAGGGTTCAAACAGAATATGCACGACACCATTGCAGCCCAATTGCACTCCGAATTTTACATCGTCCTCGTCCAGTGTATCGTACACTACGAGTTTGTTTTGCTGACTCACTATGGCGAATAAGGCTTTGCGCAACGCATCACCTTCAAGACATCCTCCGCTGATAGCTCCAGTAAGCTGACCGTCCTCGGTTACCAGCATGCGGGCGCCGGGTCGGCGATAAGAAGATCCCTCCACCAGTACAACGGTGGCAAGGGCGGACCGCTTTCCTTCCTTCTGAGCCTGATCAAATGCTTTAATGATATCGCTGATCTCTTTCATTTTCAGAACGCTCTTTCAAAGTTACAGCAAGTGGATAAATGTGCCGGCAATTGATTTATTACATTTGCCAGCAGTAAAAAATAATTGTTGTTATACCATTTCAATGTCGAAAGGCAATTCACGTATTCTTTTTCCTGTCATATTAAAAATGGCATTCGTAAGCGCGGGGGCGATGGGCGGCAATCCGGGCTCACCAGCGCCTTCAGGGGGGTAATTATTTTTTATCACAATTACTTCAATTTCCGGGCATTCAGCAATGCGAAGCAACAGGTAATCGTTGAAATTCTGTTCAACCACTTTCCCGTTGTCGATCGTCAATCCGCTTTTGTATGCAGCCGTCAGGCCCATGACTACACAACCTTCCGTTTGCGCTTTTACGATATCAGGATTCACCACGATACCGCAGTCTATCGCAACCGTTACTTTAACCGGCTTCACCTTTCCATCTATTCTTGTAATTTCTACAACTGCTGCAACAAAAGTTTCTGAGCGTTCAACAATAGCCACGCCCCGGCCAGTATTTTTTTCGTGGGGAAGGTGCCAGCCGGTTTTTTCGGCAACCGTTTTCAATAACACCGTATAACGCTCATGGTTTTTAAGTAGGGAAAGCCTGAAATCGAGCGGATCTTTCCCGGCTGCAACCGCAAGTTCATCGATGAACGATTCGTGCGCAAAACAGTTGGTGGAGTGATACACGGAGCGCCAGTATGAAATCGGAATATATAATTTGCGCAGCACTCCTTTAATTGCCATATTGGGAATGAGGTAATCCGTATTTATTCCGCCTGCAATACTATCGCCTGCACGATTATTTTCCCCGGTCTGATTCTGGATTTCCTGGCAAATAACTTTATGTTCGAGAGCGATTGGATTGCGGTCATTATCCAATGCTCCTTTGCAAACATTGAGCGAACAAGCCCTGAATGGGCCTTGTGTAAGATCATCTTCCCGTGTCCAGACCACTTGCACCGGCTGGCCGGTTTTCAAGGATAGATCTGCTGCTTCCTCAGGAACATCCGCCAAACTTCTGCGGCCGAATCCGCCACCCATATTTGTATAATGAATGGTGACCTTGTCTTCGGATATTCCGCATTGCTTTGCAAGTTGCGAACGGAAGCCATTTGGGTTTTGTGTTGAACCCCAATAGTCGCAACTGTCTTTTTTTGCATACACAATTGCGTTCATCGGCTCCATGGGCACGTGGGCCTGGTAAGGCGTTTCGTAGGAAGCTTCAATTTTTAGCGGCGCTGCAGTAAAAGCATTTGCGAAATTTCCTTTTTCTTCAAAAACCTCTCCGTCCTGTTCTGAAGCTTTTCTAAAATCTTCTTTAATTTTTTTTGTTGACCAGGAATCGAGCCCACCGTTATCCCATTTTACTATGAGTGCATTTCTTCCATTCACGGCTGCCCAGTAATTGTCTGCCACTACAGCTACGCCTTCTCTTAAATGACCCCAAACATGACGCTGGGTTTTCAGTACATATCTTACTCCCTTCACAGTCCTGGCTTTTGAATCGTCGAAGCTGATCAGTTTGCCCAGAAAAACCGGAGACCTTTCAACGGATGCATATAACATCCCCGGAACCGTGCAATCCAGGCCAAATACAGTCTGTCCATTTGTTTTAGCCGGAATATCTTTCCGGGCTGGCGATGTGCCGATAATGGTGAAATCCTTCGCGTCCTTCAATTTTGGATTTTGGGGAGGAGATAATTTGGATGCATCTTCTGCCAGCTCGGCATAAGTCAATTTTTTTCCGCTTGTGCGATGAATGACCGTTGCATCATGGGCATAACAATATCCTGGATCCACCTTCCATCGACCTGCCGCGGCTATTATCAGCATTTCTTTTGCAGAAGCTCCGATTTTACGCATCAAATCGAAATTATCGGATATGCTACGGCTGCCGACAACCATCTGATCGCCGTATATTTTCCGGTTTGCCGGCGATTGCACAATATTCACTTTATTAATATCCACTTCCAGCTCCTCAGCAACAATCATGGGGATGGATTCAAAAGTTCCCTGCCCCATTTCAGGGCGGTGGTTGTAAATAGTAATTCCGCCAGAAGAGTCTATAAAAATATATGGATTCATTCTTGTGCCGAAACTTTCGTCCGCAGAAAAGTTTACTATCTGAGGCGCTTTACCATTTAAGTCCCGGTAACCTACAATTAAAAGTGCTGCACCTGGTACGGCAATCAGCCTGATAAAATCTCTTCTCCGAATTTTTTTTTGAGCAGTTCTCGCTAACCTCTCCATAGCATACATTTTTGCAACTGTAAGTTAGTAAGTACCCCAAAACAGCAGAAAAATGCCCTTATCACCATCCTAATACGCTGATAATCAATCCATGCTCTATGCAATCACGTTGGATAAGTCTGGTATCTTTTGAGAATTTTTCCTATTTTGTTCTTTCATAAGCCACTCCTGGTTGCACGAATATTTATCAGGATACAATCCAAAGATCCCAGTCTGACCGGCACATTCAACCAAGATCCTCCTTCCTGCAATTTCTATTTAAAAGACTATTTTTTATAAAGAGTGAATTATAAGATGATTAAAGTTCTCGTAGAGAAATTCAAAAAATTAAAAACCAATTTGCATATTAAGCGAACGATTAGCCTCGTTTGGTCGGTAGCTCCCAAATGGACGGCAATTGCCATTGGGATGGTTGTACTTGAAAGCGGATTGTTTTTTTTATCTCTGTATTTTCTGAAATTACTGATCAATGCAGTAGCCAGGACTAATCCATCGAGAGATCATGCACTCATATATTATATTCTGGCGGCTGGCGGATCATCCGTTTTATATGCCATTGCCAAATCAATTTCGGCTTTTACCACAGAAGTGCAGGCCGCCAAGGTTACCGAATTTATAGATGATAAGATCCATAAAAGCGCCATCGAACTGGACCTTGCATTTTATGAAAGCCCTGCTTATTTCGATATTTTGAAAAGAGCCAGGGAAGCGGGCCCGGACAAGCCGAATGCGATCGTGACCAACATGATCGATACTATAAAAAATGGTATGATGTTATTGGCCCTGGGTTCCGTTCTCTTATCTATCGATTGGCTTCTGCTTCCACTCCTGATTTTATTTGTAATACCGACTATGCTGGTACGCATAAATTTTGCCGGAAAATTATATACCTGGCGGGTGAACCATACGTCCATGGAGCGGAAATCCCTTTACCTGAGTGGATTAATTACCTCAGACACTTCAGCAAAAGAAATACGGAGTCTGGGATTGGGTAAGTATTTTCGATCACTCTATTTAAATATTCGTTTAAAATTACTTGGAGAGCGGCTTTATATCAGCCGCAAAAGTACGGGCAATGAAATTATTACAACCACACTGGCTACCGTCGGTTTTTTTGCCTGCGTCGCATATATTGCCCTGGGAATCTCCACAGGCAGAGTCACGGTAGGGGATATCACATTATTCCTTGTGGTTTTTGTGCAGTCATTTACCCAGATGCAGTCTCTATCCGGATGCATTACCAACCTGTACCAAAACAATATTTTCGTTACGAGTGTATATGAATTGTTTGATTTAAAACCGGTTATTACAGACAATCAGAATACTGTTCCTATTCCGGAGGGTAACATGAATGTGTCCGTAAAAAATTTGAATTTTACTTACCCCCACACACAAAAA
>Ga0182024_10003473_pt1 | contig 37508 bp, 38 predicted proteins | sample P32metaG_FD_120480 | JGI IMG/M metagenome (GOLD analysis project Ga0182024, IMG submission 120480) | Permafrost microbial communities from Stordalen Mire, Sweden - P3-2 metaG (Illumina Assembly) | ecosystem: Environmental > Terrestrial > Soil > Wetlands > Permafrost | place: Sweden: Stordalen...
GACGGTCAGCCGGCGCGGCTCGGTGCGCAGCGTGGCCACCCACTGCCCGCGGTCGCGCGCTCCCCAGGCGCGGTGCGGGTCCCACCGGTCGGTCAGCTGCCCCGCCCAGGCCTCAGTCGGCCGGGCGGCCTGGTCGATCAGGAAGGTGGTCGCCATCGAGCGCGCCCAGTCGTTCACCTCCTCCACGGGGACAGGATTGACCAGCTCGGGCTGCTGAGGACCGGGCATCGCCGCATAAGCTACCCGGCTCCTGAGGCCAGTCCGGTCGAAGTCCCCTTAAGGGGTGGAGGGCTGATGCTTGGGACACCGAGCCAACATGTCGGTGCACCTGCGGACCGGGTGGCGCTTTATCAGCGGGTCGTGAATCCGGTACTCGGAGTAGTAGTAGGTCAGGTGGGTCCCGTTGCGGATCGAGACGATCTCCGAGTCGATCCGGTGTTGCACAGGGCTCAGGTATCCGGCGGTCCGTCAAGGCCACCGCCCACGGTGATGCCGGACCCGTTCGGATTGGGCACCTTGGTCTGCGGGTCGATGTTGAATTCGTAGTCGTTGGTCGTGGCCAGGGCCGGAGCATGGAGCTTCTTGGCCCGGTCAGCCTTCGGCACGGTCAGGTTCTTCGAGCACTGGGAGACGGTCGCCGGATACAGGTCGTCCCAGGCGACGATCGCCTTGACTCGCTTGTCGCACTCGCCCGCCCAGCTGACGGCGTCGGCGCCCAGGACCGAGCCGGCCACGGACTCGGTCCTCTCCGGTCCTGAACCGGCTGTGCTGCTCAGATGACCTTGATGACCGCCAGAATCACGAGCGCGATCACCACGATCACGAGCAGCGCAATCGCCCTCGGGATCACCAGCGCGAACGGCCGCGAGGCGGGCGGGTCCTGGGTCGCCCGGCGGATCACCAGCGCGGCACCCCGCCGAGCCGAGATCTGATCGGCCAGCTCGGTCGACAGCCGGTCGTTGCTTCGAGCCAGCTTGTCACGGTCGCTGAGCACCTGGTCACGGGCTGCTGTGGCGGCATCGCGCTCAGCCAGCGCGTGGTCGCGGACGGCCAGCGCGGTGTCGCGCTCGACCAGCGCCTGATCGCGACCCCCGAGGGCTTCCTCGCGATCGGTCTCCGCGCGCGTCTGAGCGGCTAGAGCCGCTGCCCGCTCGGTGAGGAACCGATCGGATGCCTCGCGTGCCACCTCGCCTGACTCCAGGGCATCGGCACGCTCGCGCCTGGTGCCTTCCAGATCAGCCGCCATTCGGTCGCGGGACACTCGAGCTTCCTCATAGCGCGCCTGTGCCTGATCTCGGGCGCTGCGAAGCTCGTCCCGCTCAGTCATCACTTCCTCCAGGCGAGCCGCCAGTTCGGCGGCGCGAGCTTCCGCCGCAGCGCTCTCGGAGCTCAGCCGCTCAACCTCATCCCGGAGGCGCCGTCGCTCATCCTGCAGCTCGCCCAGCTGAGCGCGGGCGGCTCTGTCGCGAGTGCGGGCGGGGGCGTCCGGTGCGGGCGCGGTCGCCGGTGATTTCCCGCTTGACATGGGCGACCTGGCCGCTGCGGCGGTGACCGCATCGCCAGACCGGCTGCGCTTTCCGCCACCGCCGCCGCCACCTGTGACCGGCAGCGAGACCGTGATGTCAGGCGCCACGGTGAGCTCCGCTTCCTGCACCGACGCGGCGCCGAACTCACAGGCGAACTCGGCCATCCACGGCTGACCATCCTCGGCCGCCCACGGCTTGTGCTCGAGGTCGGCCAGCAGCCGGAACCGGCGGCCGTCCACGACCAGGGTCAGCGCCGGACGCATGAAACGCCGTCCGCGCACCCCGGTCCATCGCCCGTGCACCTCACAGCGATTCCCGCGGCCGAGTTGGACGCGGTCCACCTGAAAGGCGACGCGGCCGCCCGCCGAAACTGACTCAGGCGCCTTGGACATCAAGCGAAGGACTTTATTACCTGGTCACGGCGGTCTCTGGATGTTTCGCGTCATCGCCGGGGTGACGTGCGTGAGAACGCCGGCGAGCAGTCGCCGGAATTTGGGGCCGTCCTGGGTCGGATGGCTCGTGGTGGCGTACGGAGTGATACGGTGCCGCGACACATAACGCCGAGTCGCCCTCCACCCGTGGTGGGGCGAGCGGAGGACCCAAAGCGATCGCCGATCGCTGGGGCGAATCGCCAGGACGTCCTGGCGTAGCGCCAACCGCGCGAGCCCGTCAGCTAACTCCGTAGGCAGGTTTTGACGACACGGAGGCCCTGAAGCACCTTGCGCGATCTCGGCAGCGCTGATCTGTGGCAGCAATCCCTGGAGCGATCCCGAGCGAGACGGGATCGGACGCCCGAGCGGCATGCCCGGCGGAGACCCAAGTCCCCCGAGGCTGGTCCGCGCCGGGCCGGGCAGACCTCCCGCCCCAGGCCGACCTCCGACCCCAGTCAGACCTTCCGTCCCAGGCCTGCGCCTCGCGCCGCGCGTGACTCACACCCCAAGCGCAGCTTCCGCTTGAGCCTGGCCGCAGGTGCGCTCTGCCTGATGGGCACGCCTCTGGTCTTGGCCGTCGGCGTCAGTCTGACCGGCAGCGGTCGGTCGGCGGCCGCAACCGTGCGGCGCGCTGCTGCCGAGCGGCGGGTCGTCATCGGCGGCTCTCAGGAGCTCGCCCGCGCGAGCATCACGGCACCCAGGAGCTGCCAGCCGACCAGCCGGGCCAGCGGCTACCTGAATCCGCTTGCCCGGGCCAGGGTGACCAGCGAGCGCATCGACCAGGGCGTCGATTACGCAGGCCGGGGGCGGCTCGCGGCCATCGGTACCGGCAAAGTCACCTACGTGAGGACCGAAGCGACCGGCTGGCCGGGTGCGTTCATCGAATACCGCCTGCTCAGCGGGCCGGACGCCGGCTGCTTCGTGTATTACGCCGAGGGCCTGAATCCGGTGGCGAGACTTCACGTCGGCGAGGCCGTGGCGGCGGGGCAGACGATCGCCACGATCATCCCCGGCTGGTCGACGGGGATCGAGATCGGCTGGGGCGCCGGGCGCCGCACGAAGACGCTCGCCCAGCAACACGACGGCTGGACCCAAGCCGACGACGATGACAACGTGGCCAGTCGGGCGGGTCGAAGCTTCTCCGCGCTGATCACCGAGCTGGGCGGTCCGGCCGGAAGGGTGGAGAACTAGCTCCGCTTCAAGGGTGGAGAACCAGCTCCCCTTCAAGAAGCGCCGCGCACCGGCGCGGACTACGCTGAGGCCGGTGCACGACACGGACGCGCCAGCGGAGCTAGACGACGTCTCAGGAGCGGCGAACGAGTCGGGCGAGGCAATGCTCGGGCCATCGCTCCCGCTGGCTGACCGTGAGGCAGTCCTCGAGCACGCTGCGGGGCTGATCCTGGCCGCCTGGAAGAGCTTCGATCATGCTCGCCCCGGCCAGCCCTTGCCGAACGAGCGACACCACGCGCTCCTACGTGAGTCCCTGCCCGAGCAGACCTCGCGTCCCCAGGACGCTCTCGACGCCGCCGCCGACGTGCTCGACGTGTCTCTGGCTCAGTCCAGGCCGCGCTACTTCGCCTACATCGGCTCATCGGGTCTGGAGATCGGCGTGCTGGGCGACGCGCTGATGGCCAGTCATGACGTGAACGTGGCCGTGAGCAGCGGCGCGGCCGACCTGCTGGAGGCGCAGACCGTCCGCTGGGTGGGACAGTTCGTCGGCTTCAGCACCGCAGCCAAGGGGCTGATGGCCGCCGGCGGGACGATCTCCAACCTGACCGCGCTGACCGCCGCCCGCGAGCACGCCCTGCCGGGCGTGCGCCAGGACGGGACGGGTGGCCGCCGGCTGGCCCTCTACTGCTCAGCCGAGGCGCACTACTCGGTGCACCGGGCCGCCGAGGTCCTGGGGATCGGCGCCCGCAATGTGCGGTCGATCCCGATCGATGGGCAGCGGCGGATGCAGACATCGCTGTGCGCTGAGGCGATCGATCGCGACCTGGCCGAAGGCGTCATCCCGGTGGCGGTAGTGGCCACCGCGGGGACCACGCTGACCGGCGCGGTGGATGACCTCGACGCGCTGGCCGACGTGTGCACCGCGCGGGGTGTGTGGATGCATGTCGACGGGGCGTATGGGCTCCCGGCGGCGGCCACCAAGCGCAGGGCGCTGTTCCAGGGGCTGCCGCGAGCCAATTCCGCCACCGTGGATGCCCACAAGTGGCTGTACGTACCGAAGTCCTGCAGCGTGCTGCTCGTCCATGACACCACCGCGCTGGAGAACGCGTTCTCCCACTACGAGGGCTACATCCCCCACGGGGAAGAGCTCCACGCCGTCGACCGGACGCTCGAGTACTCGCGCCCGCTCAGCGCTCTGAAGCTGTGGCTGGCCTTCCGGGTGCACGGGGCCGGGCGCATCCGCGCGGCCATCGAGCGCAATCTCGACGAGGCGCAGCTCCTGGCCAGGCTGTTATCAAACGACCCCCGGTTCCAGCTGCTGGCCGAGCCACCGCTGTCCGTCGTCTGCTTCCGGCGCGTCCTCGATGACGCGGAGGCCGAGGATGACCACAACCAGGCACTGGCCGCCGCGCTGGCTCGGGACGGGCGGATCCTGATCGCCCCCGCCCGGGCCGACGGACGCACGTGGCTGCGAGCCGGCCTGGTCAATCACCGCACGACCGAGGCGGACGTCCGGACCATCCCCGAGGTGGCGGGTGAGGTCTCGGACGTCCTGCTGCGGTCGAGCCCGGAAAGCCTCCGCTAGATGCTCACGCCGGGATTGCCCGGTGCGTCCAGATCGGTGGGCGTGTAGTCGAGCGTCTCGTCGAGCGGCGGAACGCCGTGATGGTGGTCGGCCTGTTGCGCGGCCCGAGCCACCTGCTGGGGACGGGCGAGCTGGAGGTAGGCAAACCAGATGACCACCAGCCCCGCCGCCACGCCGGCGAAGATGATCCCGCGGTCGCCCGGATAGGTGGGGAATGGGTGCAGCGATCCGTAGTAGGCCAGCACCGGGGTGGCCAGTCCGACGGCGGCCACCAGCAATCTCCACAGCCTTGTCACCCCGGTGCTGCTGCGCCAGATGAGCAGGAGGGCAGCCAGCGCGAGCAGGCCGTAGACGGCTTCGATCAGGAATGACCCGGCCGCGGCGCTGATCGAGAAGGCCTCGATGTTGTTGGGCAGCTTGGCCGCGGCACCGTAGGTCGACAGCCGCCCGAACAGCAGCGCCGCGACGCCGGCCACCAGGATGATCAGGTTGCCGCCCAGCGGCGTGTCGCGCTTGCTGGTCCGAGCCACGAACGACGGCAGCAGGCCGTCGCGAGCCAGGGCGAAGAACACCCGTGAACCGGTGACGACGAACGCGATCGCTACCGAGATCGAGTCCAACAGGACGACCAGATCGATCAGCGTTGACAGCCCGGAGCCCACATATCGCTGCGCCAGCGCCCCCATCGGCGAAGGATCGGCCGGCCAGGCGGTGGCGGCTCCCTTGACGCCAAACCCGATGGCGGCGGCATAGGTGACCAGCAGGTAGAACACGCCGGCCAGCGCCACGCTGCCGATCAGCGCGATCGGAATCGAGTGGTGCGGATCATGCGCCTCCTCGCCGATCGAAGCCGCCGCCTCGAACCCGATGAACAGCGTCACGGCGAACAGGATCCCGTGGAAGACGCCGTTGCCCGAGCCGTGGGAGGTGCTGAACACGGCCAGGGTGTTCCCGGCGTTGCCGCCCTTGGCGATGATGGCGATGGCCAGCACCAGGAACGGGATCGCCGAGATGCAGGCCAGCGCCAGCACGCCCCGAATGGCCAGCCGAACGCCGAGGTGGTTCAGCCCGACCGCGATGAGGAGTGCGATGGCGCCCCACACCCACCAGGTCACGTCGAAATGCAGGTGCGTCTGGAAGAAGCTCTCGGCCAGGAAGCCGTTGGCGATGAACACGCCGCCGCCGCCCAGGAACAGGACGCCCAGTCCGTACAGACCCGCCCCGAACACCCCAATGCTGGGGTGGGCGCCATGCACGAGGTACTCGTAGATCGCACCAGCGCCGGAGAAGCGGCGGGCGTAGAGCGAGATCACGTAGCCCAGGCACAGCGCGCCGATCGCACCGAGCAGTACCGCCAGCGGCGAGCTGAAGCCGGCCACGCTGGCCACCAGGCCGGTCAGCAGACCGGCCGAGAACATCGGTCCGATGGCCAGCGACTGCCCGATCGCGTGGATCGAGGTGAGCCGTCGCTCGCCCAGGTGTCCCTTCTCCTCCATCACCCTCTCCTTGAATTGGTTCTCAGCGCACGCTGCCGTCGAGAATCTGCAGCGTCTTCAGGTCCGAATAGAAATCCAACGCATAGTCGCCTCCCTCGCGCCCGATGCCGGAGATCCCGGCCCCCCCGAACGGCGCGGTCAGGTCACGCACCAGGAAGGTGTTGACCCACACGATTCCCGCCCGCACAGACCTGCCCACCCGGTCGGCCCGACCCATCGAGCTCGTGTAGATCATGCCGCTGAGGCCGTACTGGGTGGAGTTGGCCAGCGCCACCGCGTCGTCCTCATTGGTGAAGGTCTGGAAGGTGAGCACCGGGCCGAACACCTCCCGCTGCACGATCTCCGCGTCATTTGACAGCGGCTCGAAAAGCGTCGGCTCAAAGAACAGCCCCTTGAGGCGCTGCCCGCCCCGCAGCAGGTGGTGCCCCTCGGCCTTGGCGCGCTCCACGAAGCCCTCGACCCGGGCCAGGTGATCCGGGTGGATCAGGGGTGAGATCGTGGTGGCGTCATCGGCCGGGTCGCCGAGTACCTGCTTGTCGACCGCAGCATGGAAGCGCTCCAGGAACTGCTCGCGCACGCTCTCCTGGATGAGCAGCCGCGTGCCGGCCAGACACACCTGCCCCGCATCGTCGTACTGGCCGGCGGCCTTTGAGGCCGCCGCCTCCAAATCAGCGTCCTCGAATACGATCAGCGGGCCTTTGCCACCCAGCTCGCCCGTGAACGGCACCAGGTTCCGGGCGGCCGAGATGCCAATCTGCCGGGCCGCCTCGGGCGAGCCGGTGAACGACACGCGCCGGACCAGCGGATGGGAGACGAGCGCCGCTCCCGCCTCCTCGCCGATCCCCTGGATCACGTTGAACACGCCGGGCGGGAACCCGGCCTCCTGGCTCAGCTCGGCCAGCAGGGAGCAGGACAGCGGTGACCACTCGGCCGGCTTGAGCACGACCGAGCAGCCCGCGGCCAGCGCCGGCGCCACCTTCCAGGTGGACAGCATGAACGGGGCGTTCCACGGCGTGATCACTGCCGCCGGTCCGGCGGGCATGCGCTGCACCCGGTTCCAGGTCCCGCCCGAGTGCCAGTCGCGCTCCTCGTAGGCCACCGACAACTCGGCGTAGTTGCGGAAGTTGCGTGCGCCGCGGTTGATCACGCGGGCGCGCAGCGAGCGCAGCAACATGGCCATGTCGGCCGACTCCACGAGCGCAAGTCGCTCGACGTTCTCGTCGATCAGATCAGCCAGGCGGTGCAGATACGGCGCCCGGCCTGTGGGGCCGAGCGCCGCCCAGGCGGGGAACGCGTCGGCGGCGGCGCGAACCGCCCTATCGACGTCGTCGGCATCCGCCCGGGCCACCTCGGCCAGAACCGACTGGTCCACCGGCGAAATCGTCTCGAACCGGCGCGCGCTCCCAACTCGTTGCCCGCCGATGAGGTGGTCAGTGGGTACCTCGACTCCCGCCACGTTGGCGGTACTGGCGGTCACGCTCATAGCTAAAGCTCCTTGACGGTTTCCAGGTCGTCGACCGAGTAGGCGAACGTGAAGCGGTAGCCCCGCTCGACGCTGACCGGCGACAGCATCGTGTGCTCCTCGCCGGGCGCCTCGAACAGCTCCAGCTCGGCGGACCCCTCCCAGATCTCCGACACCGACCGGTCCCGGCTGCGGGACCGGACCAGCTCGTGGACCTGGGGATCGTCGTGGCGGCCGGCGGCCAGACGGGGGAAGTACCGGACGTTGACGATCGGCGGAGCGGTAGCCACCGAGCCGGTCTGGCTGAGTCCCTCCAGGGCGATCCGGGCTTGGGAGATCTGGCGGCCGCGGGCCGAGCAGGTGCCCCCGAACCGGGAGCCCGCCTTGATCCCGGGCGCGGCGCGACACTCGAGCGCATAGGCGCGGGTCATCCACACCTCGCCGAGCTTCTTGGGGAAGCCCTGGATCCAGCCACGGGCCAGAGCGAAGTCCTGATCGACCCAGATAAACGGGCAGGTGGTCACCTCGTCGCCGTCCAGCATCGCGTTCACGACGATGTAGAACTCCCGATAGTGCCCACGCACCGGGTCGAGCAGCTCCTCGCCGGTTTCCGAGCAGGATTGCCAGTCGGCGTAGACCGCCGCGCAGCGCCCGGCATCGGCGTGCGGTTGCAGGCCTTCCGGCAGCAGCGAGGCCGCGGCCTCCGGGTCGGCGTGGAAATCGATGACCAGGAAGTCGGCCACGTAGTGCCACGGCGGTGGCGGCACCAGGCTGGCCGCGCCGGACGGGGTGCGGGGGATCGTGTAACCGCGCAGGCTCACAGCGGCACCCCCAGCATCTCCAGGGACTCGCGTTCGGACTCGATCGCCCGCTCGTCGAAGCGGAAGTAGGACCGCGGCGGCAGCGGCCCCCAGGTGTTGGATGAGTACCGGTTGTCCGGCCAGCGACGCGGCTCATGGTCGACTTGCAACTGCTCCATGTCGCAGTACAGCTCAACGAAGCAGTCCTCCTCCACGATCCGCACGTAGGAGGCGATGTTGCCCCCGATGCCATGGCGCACCGGCCCCCAGCCCAGCCAGCGTCCGTGGCGGCCCAGGTGATCAAGCGCCATGCGCATCTGCCCGATGTCGACGACATCGAAGGCCAGGTGGTGGAAGTGGGCGCACTCCTTGTCGACCAGCGCCATCACGTGGTGGTCGGAGTTGATGTGAAGCCACACTCCCCCGTCCCCCAGCCAGTCGCTGACCGGCATGCCGAGCGTTCCGGAGTAGAAGGCCAGCTGCTCCTGGAGGGCTCCGGTGAGGAAGTTCACGTGCCCGAGCTTGCGGGGATGCCCGGCGGTCGTCCCCGCCGCCGGACGGGCATGGGGGACCAGGCGCGAGACGGGCTCCCGGTAGGGGAGGAGCTGGAGCCGGTTGCCGTCGGGGTCCGTCGTCCACAGCGCTCCGTCCTGCTCGACGGCGCCGGGCAGGCGCGCCGCCGCGTCCGCCAGTGTGCAGTCGCGCGCCAGCTCCCAGCCGACGTGATGGAGGCCCGGAGCCTCGCCGGCCAGCAGCTCCAGGCAGTAGGGCTCGTCGTCGCAGGACAGGGCGACACGGCCGGCGCTGCGCTCGCGCGCGGTCAGACCGAACTGCTCCGCCCAGCGCCCTGCGGCCTCCTCCAGATCGGCGACCCCGAGCGCCACGTGATGCAGGCGGCGGATCATCCCGCCACCACCCGCACGGGCATCCGCTTGATCCCGTTGAAGAAGTTCGAGCGCAGCCGTTCCGGCGGCCCGGTCAGCTCGATCTCCAGACCCCGGGACAGCAGCTCCTCGAAGGTGATGCGGATCTCCAGCTTGGCCAGATGGGCGCCCAGGCAGTGGTGCACGCCACCCGGACCAAAGGCCATGTGCGGGTTCGGGGTCCGGCCGACGTCGAAGTACTCAGGCGCCTCGAACACCGACTCGTCCCGGTTGCCCGACACGAACCACGTGGTGATCTTGTCGCCGGGCGATATCGCTTTGCCACCCAGCTCGGTGTCGAGCGCCGCGGTACGGCGGAAGTGGTGGACGGGGGTGGCCCAGCGGAGCATCTCCTCGGTGGCTGTCTTGCCCAGTGAGGGATCGGCCCGCAGGCGCTCGCGCTGGTCGGCATGCTCCAGCAGCGCCAGCAGTCCGTGGCTGATGGTGTGCCGGGTGGTTTCGTTTCCCGCCGTGGCCAGGAGCACGAAGTACACGTCGAGCTGCTGCTGACTGAGTCCCGCCTCGACGAGCTGGGTAGCGATGTCGTCTCGCGGCTCGTGGCGCCGCTCGTCGTACAGGCGACGGCCGAAGGCGAACATGTCCAGGGCAGCCGGGCTGGAGAACGGCAGGTGCCGGTGGGCGTCGTCGTCCGAGTTGGCGGCGTACTCCGGGTCGGCGTTGCCCAGGAGCCGGTCTCCGATCTCGATGATCTCCCGCCGCTGGGACTGCGGGACGCCGAGGATCTCGGCGAACACCTGCATGGGGATCTCGGAGGCGATCTCCTCCACGAAGTCGAACTCCTGCTTGGGCAGAGCCGTGTCCAGCACCTGGCGGGCCACCTTACGCACCTGGTCCTCCCACACGGTCACCGCCCGAGGCGTGAAACGGCGGTTGACGATCGCCCGCAGCTCGTCGTGACGGGGCGGATCCATGTCGATCATCGACTTGCGCGCCTCTATGTGCTCCGGCTCCAGGTCCTCCAGCGACGTGCCGCCGATCTCCGAAGAGAACACCTGCGGGTTGCGGTGCACGGCCCGGATGTCCTCGTAGCGGGTCACGGCCCAGAAGCCTCGACCGTCTCGTTCGGGGTTCCAGTGCACCGGGTCCTCGCGGCGCAGCACGGCGAAGGCCTCGTGGGGAACGGCCTCCACGAACGCGTCATGGTCGGACAGGTCGATGAACTCGGTGGTCGGCGGCATCGTGGTTCCCCCTAGTGTCGTGATGCGGAAATCCGGTGCCAGGATGGGTGTTGGACGGGCGTGGTTGGCGGGAGGCGGTGACACGAGACGTACTGGTGGTACGGCGGTGTCGCCGCCTCCCGACAGGCGCGTCCGGACGCGCCCAGACTGGTATCGAATTTACGTTTCACGACACTAGAGGTGGTGGAGGTACTCGGCGATCTCCCAGTCCGACACCCAGTTCCGGTGGCGCTCGATCTCGAACCGCTTCATGGCCAGGAACGTCTGCACGATCTCTGGTCCCAGTCCGTCGCAGAGGAGCTGGTCGGCCTCGAGCGCATCCAGTGCGGCCTCCAGCGTCTTGGGCAGCTCGTCTCCGATCACGTCGGGATCGGCCCGGTAGGCATCGCCGCTCACCGGAGGTGGTGGCGCCAACTGCTCGCGCACACCCTCAGCTCCGGCCAGCAGCACAGCGGCAGTCGCCAGATACGGGTTGGCCGCACCGTCGCCCACGCGGATCTCGACGCGTGTCGCTCCGCCCCGTTCGGGCGGGATGCGAATAAACGTCGCGCGGTTGTCCCAACCCCAGTTGGCGTGCGTGGGAGCCAAGGAGTCAGGCACGATCCGCCGGTAGGCGTTGATCGTCGGGTTGAGGAACGCCATCAGCGCCGACGCATGGCGCAGAACGCCGGCGGTGAAGGCCCCGAGCGCGGGCGCGGTGCCGTGCTCGCCGCTCGGCTCGTCGAACGTGTTGCGGCCGTCGCGGTTCAGCGACAGATGCAGGTGCGTGCCCGAACCGCCCTGGTCGTTGAACGGCTTGCCCATGAACGTGGCCGTCAGCCCGTGCTGGGCGGCGATGTCCTTGACCGCAGTCTTCAGGCGGAAGGCCCGGTCGGCTGCGCTCAGGGCAGCGGAGTGGCGCAGGTTGATCTCGTACTGCGAGTTCATGAACTCGTGGTTGACCGCGAACACGTCGAGCCCCAACTCGGCCAGGTCCTCGGTCATCTTGCGCACGATCCCGCCCGGGTCGGCCTGCGGGCCGACCGTGTAGACCATGCTCAGGTGGTCGATGTGCCGGCGCACGCCGTTGGGGGACTCGGGGTCGCGGACGACCAGGAAGAACTCGAGCTCGGGGCCGAGCACCGGCTCGTAGCCGAGATCGGCGAGGACCTGGATGGCGCGGCGCAGCGTGCCGCGCGGATCGCAGATCGCCGCCCCGCCTTCGGCCGGCGCCAGGTCGGCCAGGCAGCTGGCCACGCCCGGCTCCCAGGGGAGCGTGACCAGCGTGCTCAGGTCGGGCCGGGCGACCAGGTCCGGATAGCCCTCCTCGCCTCCGACCACCGGCGTGTGGCGCAGGTCGGTGCCCATCACGGCGGCGCAGAAGCACAGGCCCTTGTCAACCACGTGGTCGAACTCGCGGGTGGGCACGTCCTTGCCGCGCGCGATCCCGTGCAGGTCCGGGTAGAGCAGGCGCACCGTGGTGATCGGCGCGCTGCCATCGGAGACCAGGCTCGTCCAGGGCGTGGCCTCGGTGGCGGTGGTGGTGTTCACGGTGTTCCTCTCTCTGGTTGTGAGGCCCTCTGCCAGAAGGCGTCGAACAGGCGGAAGGCGTCCTCCCGAGCCCGTGCCTCCTGGGCGCGGCCGGCTTCGGCCAGGGCCTCGCCGTCATCGATGCCCAGCTGCGTGAGGCGCTCGGTGTCCAGCCGGGCCCACTCCTTGACGATCTCGATCGTGCTCTCCGGATGGAATTGCAGACCGAGATGCGGCCCGCTACGGAAGGCCTGGATGGCGCGCGGGGAGCTGGCCAGCTGCTCGGCGCCGGGCGGCAGCGTGAAGCAGTCGTAGTGCCACTGGAGCCAAGGACCTTCGGGGATCTCCTGCGGCGAGGCACTCTGCACCATGTGCCAGCCGAGCTCGGGCTCGGGCGCCGCTTCCACCGATCCGCCCAGCACGTCCGCCAGCACCTGCCCCCCGTAACACAGGCCGAGCACCGGGACGTTCCGAGCCACGGCCCGCCCGATGTACTCCAGTTCGACGGTCACGTCGGTCACGTCGCTTTGGCGGGGGCTGTGATCGGAGCCCAGCGAGGCGACGAATGGCTGTCCGTCGAGCTCGGGCAGCCGATGGTCGAGATCAACCCGATGGGTCTCGTACGGGATTCCCCGCGCGTCGGCCCACTCGCCGAGCAGCGCCGGCGGGCCCCAGTCACCGTGCTGGAGGATCAGCGCAGGTCTCATCCGGCGGCTCCAACGGCCGGCGCGGCCAGTTCCCGCCGGTAGGCGATCAGCCGTTTGGCCGCGTTGAACGTGACGGCGGCCACCAGCTGGCCATCGCGCGAGCCGGTGGCCACCAGCCGGCCGGTCTCGGGCTCCTCCTCCAGGATCTCCATGTGCGCCGCCAGCGCCGGGAAGCCGACCGATTGAATCTTCGTTTCGTACTGGTCTGACCAGAAGTACGGCGGCGCCTCGTGGGGCGCGCGCTCTGCGGGATCTAGCAGCGCATTGCGACCGGCCAGCTGACCGTGCTCGGCCGCCGTGGTCCAGTGCTCCACCCGGACGAGCGCGCCGCCGGCCAGCCGGTGCGGCCATTCGGTGAGATCACCGGCGCTCAGGATGTCCGGGTCGCCCGTGGTGGTGAGCGTCGCGTCGCACACCACTCCAGCGTTCAGCTCGAGGCCGCTTCCGGCCAGCCACTCGGTGTTCGGCTGCGCTCCCAGGGCGAGGAGCACAACGTCCGCCGGAAGCTCCGAACCGTCGTCGAGCTGCACCGCGCTCACGCGTTCGGTCCCCAGGATGGCGGTGATGCTGGTCCCGCAGCGGACCTCGACGCCGTTCTCCTCGTGCAACCGAGCGCAGCGGCCACCCAGCTCCGGCCCGAGCGGGAGCAGCGGATGCGGCGCGATCTCCAGGAGCGTCACCTCCAGCCCTCGCTTGCGGGCGGTGGCCGCGACCTCGCAGCCGATGAAGCCGGCACCCACGATCACCAGACGCTTGCCCTCCTGAAGAGCGGATCGGAGGGCCAGCGAGTCGTCTATGTGGCGTAGCGTGTGCACTCCGGCCAGATCCCTGCCGGGGCCTCGCCAATCCCGGGCCCGGCAACCCGTGGCGAGGATCAGCCGGTCGTATTCGACAACCTCCCCGTCGGCCAGCCCGACCCGGTGGCCCGCGCAATCCAAAGTGGTGGCGGCAATACCAAGCCGCCACCGCACATCCAGAGTGCCGTGGGGCAGCGCGCATTGGTCGGCCGTCTGACCCCCGGCCAGGAGCTCCTTGGACAACGGCGGACGCGTATAGGGGAGATGCGTCTCGTCGCCCACCAGCACCAGCTCACCGGCGTATCCGCCCGCTCGGGCTGCCTGGGCGGCCCGCAGACCGGCCAGCGAGGCGCCGACGATGACGAGACGCTCCATGTCCGGCGGCTCAGTCCTCGAGGCTGATCGCCATCATCGGGCAGGCGTTGACCGCGGCCTCCATGTCGGCCTGGCGATCCTCCGGGACGTCCTCTTTCCAGGTGAGGACGTCGTCGTCGCCCAGATCGAACACGTCGGGCGCGACCAGCACGCACTCGCCGTGGCTCTGACACAGGTTCATGTCGACATGGACCTTCAAGCGTTGCTCCTCTCGACCATGCGCTCGGCCTCGTCCTCGGGAACGGCCAGCGCCACGTGCAGGGTGTTGGCGGACACAGCGGGTTGCTCCCCGGCGGCGCTGAGATCGACGTCCCAATCCACCACGGTGTTCTCGACCCTCCCCAGGCCGCTGATCTCCACGCCCACCACGTCTCCGGGCGCCATCGGCCGTGAGTTGGCCGGAGTGCCGGTGAGCAGCACGTCTCCGGGTTCCAGCGTGATCAGCCGGCACACATCGGCCAGCTGATAGGCGACGCCCCAGATCAGGTCTTCGGCCGTGGCTTCCTGGACCACCTCACCATTGAGGTAGGTGCGCAGCGTGAAGTCGGTGGGGTCGAACTGATCGGCCGGCGTCAGCTCGGGGCCGATCGGCAGGAAGCCATCCTGACCTTTGACCCTCAGCATCGAGCCACGATCGGCGTGGCGGAAGTCGTGCAGGCCGACGTCGTTGGCCGGGGCGTAGCCGGCCACGTACTCCAGTACGCGCGCTTCGGGCACGCCCTTCATCCGCTGCCCGATCACGACGGCCAGCTCGCCCTCGTAGTTGAGGAACCGTGCGCCCCGGGGCCGGCGCAGCTCGCCCCGATGGCCGTTGAGCGTCGTAGGCGGCTTCATGAAGTACGACGGCGCCGGCGGAATCCGGGCCTTGTACTCCTCGACGCGGCTTCGGTAGGTCAGGTGGACGGCCAGGATCTTGCTCGGGATGACCGGCGCCAGGTAGTGGGCCTGGGACTCCGGGATCTCGCGCCCGTCCTGCAGCTTGATCGTCTCGCCGTTGCGGCTGCCCCAAATCGGCTGGCCTTCCAACTCGACGCGAACCTTCTTCTCGCTCACGGCCTAGATGCTCTCGCTTTCGGGCGCCGACTTACAACCCGAAGATGCGCACGATTATGCGTCCGGCGCGATAATTGACCGACCGTGGATGTACGTCAGCTGCGCTACTTCGTGACGGTGGCCGAGGAGCTCCACTTCTCGCGCGCGGCCGCACGGCTGCACCTGGCCCAGTCCGCCCTGTCGGCCCAGATCCGCCAGCTGGAGGCAGAGCTCGGCGGTCAGCTGCTCATTCGCAGCACCCGGCGCGTGTCGCTCACCCCGGCCGGCGAGGCCCTCCTGGCCGACGGGCGGGCGATCCTGGCCGCGGTGGACGGAGCGGTGAGCCGGGCCCGCGCGCTGGCCAGGGGCGAAGCCAGCGCGCTGTCGATCGGCTCCCTCGGACCCGTGCCCGGGGCACTGCTGTCGCCGCTGCTCTCCCGCTTCGGCGAGCGGCACCCGGACGTGCGGGTGGAGATCCGAGCCTTCGATTTCACCGACACGGTCGCCGGGCTGCGCCAAGGACGGGCCGACCTGGCCTTCCTCTACGCGCCGCTGCACGAGCCCGACCTCGTGCTGACGCCGCTGATCAGCGAGCAGCGCATGGTCGTCGTGCCGCGCACGCACCGCCTGGCCGGCCGAGCCGAGCTGCGCCCGGGTGATCTGGAGGGCGAGATCTTCGTCACCCGGCCGGAGGAGTCCACGCCACAGGAGTGGCGCGACTTCTGGATGCTGGTCGACGAGCTCGGACACCGGCCGCCCGTCAGTCCCTACGTGGGCGACAAGCTGGAGGAGTGGCTGCACCTGATCGGCCGCGGTGAGGGGATCGACACGTGCCCGGCGATCATCTCGCGGTACTACGCCTGGCCCGATGTGGCGTTCATCCCTTTGCTGGACGCTCCTCCATCCACGCTGGTGCTGGCTCACGATCAAGACGCCCGGCATCCGCTGATTCCCGAGTTCGTGGAACTGGCCGTGGAACTGGCCGCCAACGCCGCCCGTAACCCAGACACCGCCTACATGCTGGCCGAGCCCGATGAGGCGATCGGCGAGGACGATCAATCCCGGGTCAGCCCAGCGGCGGGTGACCGAGCCTGATCGCCAGCAGGCCGACGACCACCAGGACGTAGACCCGGATCAGCGCCAGCGCGATCACCCGCGGCGGGGTCCGGGCCGGGCGTCTGATCAGTTCCAGGGGCGGCGAGGACCAGGTGAGGGCTTGCCAGGGGGTGAGCGGTTCCTCGGGGCTCCGTTGGCGGCGCGAGCGCAGACCGACCACGGCCAGGGGCACGCCGCCGGCGCTCAGCAACACCCCGGTCAGAATCAGGGCCTCGGCGAGCTTCAACCTGGGGAGCGCCGTAGTCACCGCCAGCAGCGTGGACAGGCCCAGGATCACGAAGATGGCCGAGCCGGCCACCAGATTCAGCCTCCGGCCATTGCGCATCGGGCCGAGGAGGTCCCGGTCGTTGCACAGGAGAAGCAGGAGGATCAGCGTGCTGGGGAGGAGGATCCCGGTGAGCGCCTGCACGAGGGTGATGACCGCGCCCCGCGGCAGACCCGGAATCAGCACCGTGGCGGCGGCGATCGCCACCAGCGCCGCAAAGCTGCCATGGAAGACGCGGGCCTCGCCGAAGCTGCGGTGCAGGGAATGCCTGACCCCTACGACCTCGCTGACCGCGTAGGAGCCCGACAGCGACACCGCGCCGGCCGCGAGCAGCGAGGCGTTGAACAGGGCGATGGCGAACACGGCACCCGCCGCCGGGCTCACGTGGGAGCTCAGCGCTCTGGCCACGACGCCGACGTCTGTGAACGGCCCGTGCAGCGGCCCCGCCACGATGACTCCGATCGCCAGCGCGGCGGCTGCACACAGACCGAACAGCACGGCACCGATGCCCGTGTCGATCCGCTCGTAACGCAGCCAGCGAGGGGTGATGCGCTTGTCGACCACGCTCGACTGGTGAAAGAACAGCTGCCAGGGCGCGATCGTCGTCCCGATCAGCGCGACTGCCAACAGGGCCATCCCACCGAGCCCGCTGCCCGTCACCGGGCGAACGATCCCCCCGCCCGCTGCGCCGTGCCACGCGCCCGAGGCACCGATGGCCAACGGCACCAGCGCCAGATCGGCCAGGATCATCAGGCCCATGGCCCGCTCCCAGCGCCGGAAGCTGCCGCTGCACGTGGCCGCGATCAACAGTGGAGCGCTGAGTCCTACGGCCACTGGTGGGCTGATGCCGAAGTAGCCCAGCGCCAGGGTGACCCCGATGAACTCCGTCACCAGCATGGCGAAGTTCAGGATCAGCAGATCGGCCAGCGAGAAGGCGCACCACAGCCGGCCGAAGCGCTCGAGCGTCAGGCGGGCGTGGCCGCAACCGGTCACCGCTCCCAGCCGCGCCACCATCTCCTGGGTGATGTAGAGCCCCGGGCACAGGATCGCCATGACCCAGAGCAGGGCCAGGCCGTGATCGTGTCCGGCTTGGGAGAAGACCGAGATGGTGCCGGCGTCGTTGTCGGCGATCATCACCACCAGACCCGGTCCGATCACTCCCAGCAGCGGGAGCAGCTTTCGCCGCAGCGTGAGGCGCGGACCCGTGTCGTGAGAGCGAACCGTTCCCAGCGCGCCCTCGATGTCCCCGCGGTGGGCCCGGTCAAGGGCGTTGCGCCGATCGGCCGACGGTGCGAAGGGAGGTGAGGCGACGCTCACGGCTGGTTCACGCGGCTGGATGTTGCCGGTCGACGACGGTGTGCGCCGGCGACTCGGCCGACCGTCCCTCCAGCCCTTTCACGTGGGCCAGCGCGTCATCCAGGAGCGAGCGGATGAACTCGTCGCGCAACGCATATTCCCGGCGCCGTCCGATCCGCCGGACGCTGAGAATCGAGTGGTCGCGCAACACGCGAAGCTGGTGGGAGACGGCCGATTGCTCCATCTGGACCACGTCGACGATCTCGGACACGGTCAGCGGTCGGTCCCGCAGTGCCGCGAGGATCTGCAGGCGACTCGGCGTGGAGAGGGCGAACATCGTGTCGGCCAACCGCTGAGCAGTCCGGTCCGACAGACGCTCCGAGGCCATCGATGGCCGTCCATCCGCGGGTGTCATGGGCACTCCGTAAGGTATGTAGGAATGTTCATGCGTTCCACTGTCCAGTGTGTTCGCCGGCCCTTGTCTGAATGCGCGTCACCTGGCGATCGCTGATCGGCTGCCTGATCGTAGTCCTGCTCAGTGCGGCAGCCAGCGCGGTCTTCGTCCTCACCCAGATCGACCAGCTGGCCGGCGCGCTCAGTCTGAACAAGAGCCTGGACATCAAGACGAGCGCCCTGGCCAGCTCCTCGGCCGGCGGCCCTCAGACGCTGCTCCTGGTGGGCAACGACCAGCGCACGCACACCACGACCGCGCCGGTCCTCCCGCACTCCAACGAGATGCTCCTGGTCCGCTTCGACCCGAGCAAACCGTGGATCTCGATGATGTCGATCCCCCGCGAGTTGCTGACCACGATCCAATGCCCAAACGGGCCGGCGACGACGCGGCTCAACTACTCGTTGACCTGCGGCGGCTTCAAGACGCTGGTCTCCACGATCAAGCAGGTCACCAGCCTGTCGGTCAATCACGTGGTGATGATCGACTTCAACAACTTCAAGCGCGCAGTCAACGATCTCGGCTGCGCCTACACCGCCGTCGACCGCCGCTACTTCCACGTCAACACCCCGACGAGCGCCCAATACCAGGAGATCAACCTCCAACCTGGCTACCAACGGATGTGCGGGACCCAGGCCCTGGAATTCGTCTCCTACCGCCACGGCGACACCTCTCTGGTCCGGGACGCGCGAGACCAGAGCTTCCTGCTGGCCGTCAAGCAGGAGTACGGCCCCACCCTGATCGACAACATCGGGAAGTTCGAGCGCATCTTCGGGCGCACGGTGCAGACGGATTCCGCTCTGCACAGCAGCAGCGGCCTGCTCAGCCTGATCGACACGCTGATCAGCTCCGCGGGGTTACCGGTCCGGCAGGTGCAATTTCAGGTCGATTTGCAGCCGGCCGACCCCCTGGCGGTGGCCTGCGCCTGCGTGACCGCCACCCAGCAGCAGATCAGCGCCAGCGTCCACTCGTTCCTGCACGGCAGCTTGCACCCGGCCACTCGGAAGACCGCGGCTCTGGCCAAAGCGATCCAGCACCACGCGCGTTCGGTCGCCCACCTGGCCCTGCAGGGCGTACCGTCGGTTGAGCGCGGCGGCGCTCGCGGTGCGGCCCAGCACCTCGGGTTCCCGCTCGAGTTCCCCAGTGTTCAGGACGAGCTTGGTCCGGTCACCTCGCCGGACATACGCGACTACCTGATTCACGCGCCCGGCGGGACCGCCTACCCCAGCTACGTGGCGGTCTTCTCGACGGGGCTGCTCGGCCAGTATTACGACGTCCAGGGCACGACGTGGGTGACCGCCCCCACCTTCGACAGCCCTGCGCAGACCGTTCGTATCCACGGTCGCAGCTACTACCTGTGGTACTCGGGACAGCACCTGCTCCAAGTGGCCTGGTACGCACATCACGCCATGTACTGGATCCACAACACGCTGACCGACGCACTGGGGAACGCCCAGATGCTGAGCATCGCCAGCCAGACCACGCCGGTGCTCGGACCCCATGCGGTGGGGATTTCTCGGCCGAACCTTCATCCCGGAGCTGCCCCAGCGGTCGTGACCTCGACGGCGCCCGCCTCGCTGCAGCACACCATCGGACTGCTGGGAGGACTCGTGGTTCTGGCCATGCTCCCACTCGCCCTCTTGGCCCTGGTGGTTCACCGCCGCCGACTCGGCGTGCTGCGCCAGCAGGTTCACACGGCGGTCGGCCGCGTCGATTGGCTGCAAGCTCAGCTCCCCCTGCCCGCCTCGGCTCAACCAGGGTTCACGTCAGGGGCCACAGCGGGTTCGGGAGGCTGGAGCGCGCCGTCGGTAAGCGTGACTGGCCCGCGGCGCTGGTTGCCCCCCGTCGTCATCACCGGGATCCTCGCCGCAGCCGTGGCCGCCTTCGTACTGGCCGGAGGACACGCGGCTCCCCGTAAGCGGGTCGTCCGCCCAGCGCCGATTCCGACTGCAGCGGTTGCGGTGCTGAACGCCGGGAACACGCCGGGAGCCGCCCATCGGCTGGCCGTCAGCCTGCAGCGCCAGGGTGCTCACATCTCGGGCGTGGGGAACCTCGGCGCAGCCGCACCTGCCGGCTACGAGGTCCTCTACCCGCCCGGGCTCCGGACCGCCGGCCGGCGAATCGCTCAACTGCTGCGCTCCGATGCGCCGGCCGTCGCGCCGATCGATCCCGCTGCCCAGACCGCTGCCGGCCCTGCCGCGCGCATCGTCGTGGTGATTCCCTAGCGTCTTTCCCGGACTCGCTGGTCGGCGTCCACGCTGGCATCGCGACCATAGTCGAGGTGCTCCTCAGCCCCAGCGTGCTCGAGACAGGCGGCGGTCAGCCAGTCGTACTTGACGGCCGATGCGCAGATGCCCAGACGCACGAGTCGCATGAGGCGGAGCCTGTCGACGCCGCGTCAGCACCTTGTGAACGACGCTCCCGCGCTTCCAGACACCCGCGGTCACACCGCTTAGCGGGTTATGCGTCAGCGGCTCGTCGGTCGTCGCCGCAACCATAAGCGCCCTTCGGGCATCACGCCGCTGGCAGCAGCATGCGTTCGTAGTACCGGCTGATCCACGCCCCGATCTGCGCCTCGGACATGCCCCGGATCGATGACAGCGTCCGATACGTGCTCCAGGCCATGGCGAGCTGCAGCACCGTCTCCACCTCCTGAAGGGCCAGGTCGGGCCGGAGGCCCGGCTTGGAGAGCATCAGCTCCGCGGCCCAGTGGACTCCGAACTGCATGTTCTCGCGCATCCGCTCCCAAAGCGGCGCCACGGCGAGATCGCTCGCCGCCCCGGCTTCCACGACGGCAGCCAGTTGGGCGGCCCGGCTGTTGATTCCGGCGGACATCGCCGCGTGCAGCGCCAGCGCTCCGCGGGCATCAGGGGATTCCTTGATCGACTGGGCGGCCCCCTTTCGCACGATCGGCTCACTTCCGGGCTCCCCCCGGATCGCGAAGTCGACGGTGTCGGCCAGCAGCCTCGCCTTGGTTCCGAACTGCGCCTGGATCGTCTTGGGCGAGACCTCCGCCTCGGCCGCGATCAGCGCCATTGTCGTTCCCGCCCAGCCTCGCGCCTCGAACACGGACTTGGCCGCGCTGAGGATCCGCTGCCGCGTGGCCGCCGCCGCAGCGTTGCGCAGCGGAGAAACGTAGGAGCGTTTGACATCCCCGGTCATTGGCCCGTTAGCCCATAATGTCAGTAGGTTGCTTGCCTAATCATTCGGCTTTAAGTCTATGCGATAGACGTGACGAGGATGGCGAAACGCTTCGGCCTGCCTGGATTCAAGCTGGCCCCGGCGGCCGACTCCAGTAGCAGGGCCTCAGAGCGCCCGCGCCCGCCCCGGCAAGAGGGGAAACGAGCGCTGGTCACGGGAGGGGATGATGTAGTTGGCCCGCCGGAGCACGAAGATGAACTCGTTGATCCCGTTGTTGACGGTGTCGCTGATCGCCGGGTTCTGAAGCTGCGCCGAGGTGGCGTTCATCGCCTGGCGGGTCTTTACGAAGTCGGCGATCGTCCGCTGCAACGAGACGAAGTGCAGCCCGGCCTGACCACCGTCCACCGTGTCGAAGTCACGGCGCAGGATCACGGGACGGCCGTGCCGCCGGGCTCGGGCCGAGGTCTGCGAGTGACCGACCAGCCCATAGTGGGTGACCGCCTGCTTAAAGAGGTTGGGGTCGCTCTCGGCGTCGGTGGTGAACCGGTTGACCTGCTGAGGGGTGACCTGCGGGGCGTACATCCGGGCGACCCGCTCAGGCTCGGACAGCTGGCCGTACCAGCTGTCCAGTCGCAGCCGCATGTATGACACTGCCATCGTGGTGCCGTGCGCGAACTCGCCGTCCGGGATCGTCACGTCCGTCTCAGACGCCTGGTTGCGACGCAGGCTCGACTTGAAGCCCATGAACAGAGGCGAGCCGACCGGAACCCGATGGCCGGGCGGGATCCCGCCCACGTCCTGGTGCCGGGCCGGCAGCCCGGCGCCGGTGAATCCGGTCCGGACATCCCGCAGGGTCAGCCCACTGGCGAGCGCGAGCGGACCCTCGGCGCCGGGCAGTCGCGCGCCGTGCACCAGGGCCGCCTCCACCTCGGCCAGTCTCTGCTCCTCGTCACAGGCCAGATGCAGGCAGAGGTTGTAGCCGTCGATCGCCGGCAGCTCGAAGTCAGACAGTGCCTGGGCGCGCGGAATCGGTGAGTCAATGCCCAGGACTCGCTCAAAGTAGTCCGGGCTCCAGCCGGCCGTGAACAGCAGACCTCGATGGCTCCATGCAAAGCGGCGCTCCAGCGTTCGCAGCGACGCCTCCAGCAGCCTGGCGTAAGCCGGAGTCGGCCGGGCCCGGACATCGAAGAACAGCAGACGATCGAACCTCGGGGCAACGGGGTTCCCGTGTGCATCGACGCTCAACCCCACCTCCCAGGCGTGCTGTTCGGCCGGCAGCCCCGCGGGTTGGGCGCCCAGGCTCACATCCGGCACCGCCGCCGATACGGTACGGGTCGGTGAGGAGCCGGTGGAGCTGCCTGCCTCCACGCCCCCGGCGACGGCGCCACCGGCCACAACAGCCGCGCCGGCGCCGAGCAGGAACCGGCGCCGACTCAGCCGGGGCCTGCTCACGCCGGCGGGCTCCAGTGGAAGCTCATCGACACCCGGTGGGGCGAGAGCCACACGTGCTCGTACTCGACGTGGCGCGCCGACACCGGCGGAGAAATCAGCAGCGAAAGCTGATAGTTCCCGGCGCCGGGGAGGCTGACGTCGTTTCCGTAGTGAGGGCCCATGTACTCCGAGATCATCGGCCACTGCCGCTCGTCGTAGACAACCTGACCACCTCTGACGATCGTCGCCCAGACGCCGGCGTAGGGGATCGGCACCCCCGTGTGGGCGTCATTGAGCATGACCATTAGGTGGAAGCTGGTCTTGGACGTTGGCTTGACCAGGTGTTCGCTGGTGCCGTTGTAGACCACAAACGGGACCGCGGTCATGAGCTGTGCCGTGATCTTCATTCCCTGCCAGTCCGAGCTGCCCAGCACCCGCATCGGCACCGCCTTGATGCCGTCCACCGACATCCCCGCCGCTGCCGCCTCAGATCGCGCGGCCGACGCGGAGCTCGAGCTGCCGGCGGTGGTGGTCATGGCCATGTTGGCCATCGATCCGGAGCCGGTGCTTGCGCTCGATGTGGACATCGAGGCGGCGGTCGGCTTGTTGGCGGCGGCACATCCCGCGACCAGCAGCGCGGCGGCCATAGTCGGAACGAGTCGTTTGAACATCGGGGAGCCTCTCATTGGGCGTTTGCCGGAGCCGCGGAGTTGACAACGTCCGCGCGCGCGTCACCCGGATACGGGATCAACCAGTACAGCGCCAGCGCCAGAAGGATGAACAGCGGGCCTGCATTCGGGTCGGTGCCCTGGCCGGTGAAGAGCCCGCCGAACCCTTGCCCGAGCACCCAGTAAGCCAGGTTCAGGACGACCGACACCGTCAGGAAGAGTTTCGGCTTCCAGTTGAGGTAGACCGCGATGGCGATAACCGCCGAGACTGCCGCGAGCAAGAGGGCCAGCGGGATGCCCGCCCCGCGGGTGGCGTCCGCCGCCCAGTACTGAACTGTGGACAGCCAACTCATGCCTGACGGGGCGGCATCGAACGCCTGCGTGAAGGAGTTGGGGCTGCTGGAGGGCGCCATCAGCCACAGAGCCGCCATCAGCAGCCACAGGGCCGCCCAGGCCAGCCGAGTTCCGTGCACTCCGAGCAGACCGCCCGGCCGCTGCCCGGGCCAGACGACGAGGCCGATCAGCGCATAAAGGATCACCGCGCCCGGCGCACCAGTCAGCGGCGCGGCCATCGTCATCAGCAGCATCCCGAAGGCCTCGCCGAACCACCACACCACGACGGCCCATCCGCAGGAGACGAGAATCGCCAGCCGGACCGTCGGGCGGTAGAGCAGGCTGAGGCCGATCAGCACCTGGATCGTGGCAAACGCCGTGTCGAACAGAGTCAGGTGACCCTGGGCCAGGTTGGCGCCCCAGATCAGGCTGGCGTGCAGCCACCCGGCCTGGCCGGCCGCATTGGCGCGGAGCACCGCCGGGAAGCCGGCCGAGTACATGAACGGCTGCAGCTGCAGCAGGCCGTCGAGCAGCCACAGGATGCCCAGCGCGGTTTGCAAACAGCGCCGCGTGTCCGAAAGGAAGTAGGCACGCGCCCGCTCCCGGGCGCCGAGGCCGGCTTCCGGTGTCGCCGTCGGCGCGATCGTTGTGCCGGTCATCGATCAGCCTCCTTTCAGGGCGTAGTTTGCGATGTCGGCCTCAAGCGTTCCGAGCGAGTCGTATTGGCCAGTGTGTACGTAGACGACGCGTCCGTTGCGGCCGATGAAGATGGTGGTCGGCAGCCCTTCCAGGCCCTGGGGGATGATCCGCTGCAGCTGTGCGCTGCTGGTCTGGTAGCTCGGATAGCTGACGTGATGCTGGCTGAGAAATGCCTGTGCGTCGGATGAACTGTCCTCGGTGTCCGCACCCAGGAAGGCAACCTTCCGGCCGGAGGCCGCCGAGGCCGTGGCCAGCAGGCCGAATTCGGCTCGGCAGGGGGTGCACCAGGAGGCCCAGGCGTTGAGCACCACCGGGTAGCCGCGCAGACTCCGAAGTCGCGCCGCCAGCGCCCCCTCGTAGCCGAGAAGTCGACTGGCCTGATCGTGCAGGCTGGCCAGCGCCGGAGGCGAGCCGGCCAGATCGCGGGCCACCTGCGTGGCGGTGCTCGGCCCGGTGCGAGCGCCATAGGCCAAGGCAGCACGCACATGGGCGAGCAGCACGGATGTGCTCGGCCAGCCCAGCACCGAAACGTTCCAGTACCAGAGCACCCGGCCGCTGCCCCCGGTGACCTCCAGGAAAGGCAGTGCCGAAACCCCGTACCCGTCGGCCAGACGGCCTGTCACGTCGACCCCCACCGGGTAAGCAAGCCTGCCGGGCAGCTCGCGCAGGAAGTCGGGCAGCGTCGAGCCGGACGGCTCCACCTGGCGCTCGTCGACCGCCGTGAGCTCGGGCATCCGCTTGGCGGCCGCCTGACGCTCGTAGGCGTTCAGCGCCACCAGATGTCCGCCCAGGCTGGTCACCTCCTGGTCCCAGGTGGCGAAGAACAGGAGCACACGCGCCTTCCCCGGTCCCACCGATACTTGGCCGCCGTCGGCACCGGGAACCGAGATCGCCGTGCTCGGGCTGATGCCGTTGATGTGGGCGTAGGAGAGGCGCGAGTCCACCCAAGGACGGCCGGGCAACAGTCGCGAGGCCTCCTGGGCCAGAAGCTGTCCCAGCTGGCCCACCGCAGCGTAAGACTCCTGGGTCAAGTACAGACGTGCCATCCGACCGTTTGGCCCAATCACGAAAAGCGCCGGAGTGTGCGAGATCAGCCCGGCCGCCACCTGCGCCTCGATGCCGTACTTCCGCCACACGCGCCGGAGCGCAGACAGCGATCCGGTAACGAACTGCCAGCGCCCCACCAGTCCGTGCAGCTGTGTGTAGGACAGGACATCCTCCAGCGAGGTGTCCTTGGGGTTGGCGTCCACTCCCAGAAGCGCGACTCGTGAACCGGCGCGGCCGAGCATCGCCTGGGCGTCCACCATGGCGCTCGTGGTCAGCGGGCAGATCGTCGTGCACTCCGAGTCGGTGAACGCCAGGAGCACGACCTTGCCACGGAACGAGCGCAGCGACACCGGGCGGCCGTACTGGTTGATCAACGTGAAGTTCGGCGCGGGACCGGACAGCTTGGTGCCGGGATCGAGCACGGGGTTTGAGGCCAGCGCAGCGATCGCCGGCGTGCTCCCGCCTTGGAGCGCCAGAACCGTGACCGTTACGGCGGCTCCCAGCACACCGATGACCGCAGTCAGGGCCCATCCCACCCGCTCGAGCCGCACCGCCCTGAAGCGGACCAGTCGGGCGACCAGCCGCCGGCCGGTGTAGCCCGCCACCAGGAGCAGGACGACGGCGATCGTGACCAGGCCGACCATCTGATCTCCGCTGCGGCCGCTCGTCCGCTGGGCGGAGGAACCCGGCGAGACCGTGGGGGACCGCTCGGCCTGGACGGATCCGCTCCCCACAGCGCCCCCGCTGGCTGCGCCCGGCTGTTTCAGCGACAGCTTGGCCCCGGACAGAGCCACGATCCGGACGACCGCCGTCCGGGTGGCGGCGACCAGCGCCGAGGGACCCGACCCGACGCGGATTCCGGCCAGCATGCGATAGGTGGCGCTGAGGTCATGGCCGGGCCAGTTGAATCCGAAGCCGTTCGGCATCACCACCAGGAGCCGCTGCTTGTAGGCCAGCGACAACTCGATGCCGAGAAACCGAGCGTAGGTCTGAGGCTTGTCCCATAGGTCCATGATGGCTCCCAGATCGTCAGGATGGGCGATGATCGCCACTCGGATCGGTGCGCCCGAGGTCCCCGCCGCCTGGAGGAGGTTGCCCAGGCTCGCCTGCTGGGGAATCGTCACCCCCGCGTCGGCGTCGACGAACAGATTCTGGTTGACGAGCACGTCGCTGCCGGGGTCCCCATCCGCCAGCGCATGCGCGGGTAGCAACGCAAGCCCGGCGGCCACCAGAAGCGCCAGACAAGCCAGCGGCGCTGCCCGACCAGCTTGGGCTCCCTGGGCAGAGCTCGCGGCGGGAGCCCACCGCTCGTCCTCGTCGAGGGGAGCAACCAGTCTGTCGGCCTTCGGCGACTGCCACCGTGGGCTACGGCGCAGCACGCGACGAATCCCGACTCCCCCGTCTCGATCGGAGGTGAGCCAGGCTGCTCGCATCAGCAGCACCCAGCCGGCGAGCGCGATCAGGTGCGGAGCCTCGTCCCCCAGTGTGGTCCGGCCCGCGAGCAGGTCGATCACCGCGGTGAGCAGCAGCAGCAGGGTCGCCACTCCGACCAGCGCCCGCATCCCATGGGCTTGCACCGGACGCCAGGCAGCAACCAGGAAGCCCACCGCCAGGGCAACGTCGAAAGAGCCCATCTCGTGTGCGACGTGCATGGGCGCATCGCGATCGGAGCCCAGGATCAGGACCGGGAACGCCACCACGGCCTGAGCCAATGCCACGGTCAGCAACCCGGCCCGGGCGGCGCTCAGAGACAACCACCAGGGCCTCCGGTCGGCCGCCGCCAACGCCCGGATCACCGCGGGATCCGCCAGCGGTGCAGGCTCGGCGGAACCCAAACGCGTCCGCCTCGTCACCTCGTGCGCACGTTCTCGCCAGGCCCGGCAGCCGGCGCAGCCGGCCAGGTGCGCTTCAAGTAGAGCTGGGTCGGTGATCGGCGGCTCCCCGTCCAGGAGTGCCGAGATCGCTTCGCGGGCCACGCTGCACTGCACGAGCTATTAGTCGCTCGTAGTCCCGATCTGGTTCCCGAGGTTCCGAACGGGCCCGTTTGCGCCCGGCGGGCGATCAAAACACGATTCGGCCTTCCCGCGAGGCGCTGTTTGCTGTTTCATGCGAGATGTCGGTGGACGGTCCGCACTCACATGGATGAGCTGACTCGCTTCGCTCAGCGGGCGCGGCGCGGTGACCAGCAGGCGCTTGAAGCGCTGGCCCGCGACTGCTACCCGGACGTGTGGCGTTTGTGCGCCGCGCTGGTGGACGCCGACGCTGCCGATGACCTGAGCCAGGAGACGCTGGCGCGCATGGTCCGAGCGATCCGAAGCTTCCGTGGCGAATCGAGCGCGCGGACCTGGGTGCTCGCCATCGCCCGCCGGACGTGCATGGACGAGCTCCGCTCCCGGGCGCGCCAGTCACGCCGGGAGCAGGCGCTCGTGACCCACCTGCCGGAAGCGTCGGCCGAAGCTTCGTTTCCGGTCGAGGTCCGCGACTTGCTGGCCGGCCTTGAGCCGGAACGCCGAGCCGCCTTTGCGCTCACCCAGCTTCTGCGGCTCACCTATCAGGAAGCCGCCGAAGTCTGCGACTGCCCCACGGGCACGATCCGCTCCCGGGTGGCCCGGGCCCGTGAGGACCTCATAAAGCTGCTTGACGAACAGCCATCCCAAGCGTCCGTTCAGACGCCGGGCTGTCCTCCGGAACCCCGTCCTGACAGCCTCTAGGACCCGTCGGGCGTGAACAGTCGTCCGAGACGCCCCTCCGGCGGGCGCGCGTGCAGACTGGCAGCCCAGGCCAGCGCTATCAGGATGACCCCGACCACGAAGCCCAGTGCGCCGGCCGGGGTCTGTGCCGCGGCGCGGGCACGCCGAGGCGCCACCACCGGCTGGGTGGCCAGATGATGTCCGGCCGCGGCGGCCAGCCCGCGGACCAGGTTGCCCGCACGCTCGGCCAGGCTTCCGCGCAAGCCTGCCGAAGCCACCGCGCTGGGCAGCGCCAGCGTCCGGCCGTTCTCGGACAAGCCGACGCCGTCGGGCATCAGGACCAGCACTCGCCCGGGATAGACGAGCGAAAGCTCCTGGCCCAGGAACTCCGCGTAGGCAACTGGGCGCTTCCACAGCGCTGTGACCGAACCCAGGTCGGACGCCGAAGCGATCAGCGCCACTCGCACTGGGAAGCCTTCACGCGACGCGGTCTGCAGCAGCGAGCTCAGCTGCGCGGCACGGGCTGTGGAGACGCCCGCGTCCCAGGGGATGAATGCCGGCTGCGTCACCAGAACGTCGCTGGCTGGATCCCCGTCAGCGTGCGCGGCGGCGGGAACCAGAGCGACCGCTAGAGCGACTACCGCCCATGATGCCCCCAGGCGAGCGATCAGCTGCCGCATCGGCCGTGATGCAAATGAACGTGACGAGAACACAAACCAATTCAAAGCGCCGACGGAGCCAGCAGTGTACGGCCCTCGCCGTCCTCCTCTTGATGCTCCTGGCCCCCGCTTCGGCCTCTGCTCACGGACCCCTCAACCCGGTGGCCAGCGACTACGTGGCCACGATCGGACGGGTGCCCGCGTCGCTTCAGGCCAAGGTGGTTGACGGCGATCTGCGTATGTGGCTCCAGTCACCGCCTGATCTGACCGTCGTCCTGCTCGATTACAACGGCGCGCCCTACCTCCGCTTCTCCTCCCAAGGTGTGCAGGCCAACAGCAACTCCTCGATGTACTACCTCAACCAGACCCCTCCGTCGATTCCGCCCACGAACCTGACCCGCCGGACACCAGTGCACTGGGAGCTGGTGACCAGCGGTCACCAGTACGAGTGGCACGACGGAAGACTGCACGCGCTCGCCGCCATCGCGGTCACTCCGTCTACCCGCTATGTGGGTCGCTGGCAGATTCCGCTCGTCATCAACGGCAGGCTCACCTCTATGTCCGGATCGGTGTTCCACCGCTCCGCCCCATCGCTGTTGTGGTTCTGGCCGATCATCGTCTTGATCGCCTGCGTGCTGGCGGGCTGGCGGCTCAGGGATCCCGAGCTGGATCGCCGCTTGGCCAATGTGCTGGGCGTGGTCGCCCTGGTGGCCGTCGCCATCGTCAGCATCGGCCGGGGATTACATGGGCGTCCGACGGTCAGCGTCTTCCAGTTGATCGAACTCACCGTTGCGCTCAGCTTTACCAGCGCCGCCGTCGTGCGGGTGTTGCGGGGACAGGCCCGCTACTTCCTGCTGCTGATGGTCGCGGTCGTGGCGCTCTACGAAGGCATCCTGACGGTGCCCACGCTCACCCACGGCTACGTACTGCTGGCGGTACCCGCGTTCCTGGGCCGGACGGCCTGCGCCTTGTGCCTCGGCACGGTCCCCTGCCTACTCCTCATGGTGCTGAGGCTGTTTGACGCCGAGGACCGCCGCGAACGTGAGGAGCGGCGGGCGGCCGGACAGCCCGCCGGAGAGGAGCTCGGCCAGGTAGTGGAGAGTGGGTAGCCGTCGCCCCCGGCTGCTCCTGCGCGGGGTGACCGCGACCGTGGCCGGGGCGCTTCTCGCCTGTCTGGTGTGCGCGTGTGGGTCGGCGTCGCCCGGCAAGTCCCCCACCGCCGACTTGAGCGCAATCCCCCGTACGCTCCTGCGCGAGGCTCGCCCCATCGGCGCCGGTCCACGCTTTCATCCACCGGTCCGAAGCCCGTCGGTGGGCGGTTGCCGTCCGCGCTTGGGACGACGTACGGCCGTTCATCTGGAGGTGTTTGCGGCCAACCGCGTGGTGCTGATCCCGGCCGGCATCGGCGTGGAAGGACCGACGCGGACCCTGGCCGGACGGATCATCAGTGCCCGGTGCTACGCGGACTTGGTAACCCTGGACGCCACCGGCGTCGTACTGGTCTCCGAGCGCGCCGGCGCTCACGCGCAACCGCACGCCTCGGTGGGCGCCCTGTTCCGAGCCTGGGGGCGGCCGCTGTCCCACCACCGCCTCCTGTCCTTCCGCGCCGGCGCCGGGCACGAGGTCCGTGCGTTCGTCGATGGCCGAACATGGGGCGGTGATCCCGGGCCGATACCTCTCTCGCCGCACGCCGAGATCGTCCTAGAGGTCGGCCCCTATGTGCCGCCGCACTCCAGCTTCACGTTTCCCGGCGGAGCTTAGAACCGGTCAAGACGGGCACTTCGGCGGCGAGGCTGTGGGCGTGCCACTGCCGCGGAACACAATCGCCTGCTCTTGCCGTGGCGCAAGGGCCCTGCAAGACTCACGACATGCCAATGGAGATTCCCCCCGCCGGCACTCGAGGAAGCAAGCCGCCTCCCAGCGGCCCACTGGTGCGCGGGATGATGAGCATCGTGCGCCTGGGCCACCGCCTCACGGGCAACAAGATGTCCGGGCAGCCACTGATGCATCTCCACACAGTGGGCGCCAAGAGCGGAAACCCACGCACTTCAGTCGTGATGGCCTTTCCGGACGGAGAGGGAGCCTGGCTTGTCGTCGCCTCTCGCGGCGGAACCGCCGATCACCCTTCCTGGCTCTACAACATCGCGGCTCATCCCGACCGGGTGGAAGTCGAACTCGACGGTCGCAAGTTCGCCGTGATCCCCGAGACACTGAGCGGCGAGGGACGCGCCGCCGCCTGGGAGCGCGTCACCACCACCCAGCCGCGCTTCTTGGGTTACGAGCGCAAGACCGACCGCCAGATCCCCGTCGTTCGTCTCAGTACGCGCTGACCCACAGCGCAGCCGGCACCCGCTGGCGGGCGACTAATTACGACACGGAGCATGCGGTGGGGCTGACGGCAGCGGGTTAGCCGGTCGTCAACCGCCAGCCTGCACATCTCCCCCGGCTGCCACGACACAGCCTTCTTCGCCGAACAACAGCTCCCGTCGCTCCAGTTCCTCGGACAGCACCTCACGACCTAGGTGGCCGCGAGGCAATCACGAATGTTCACGCTTGGGCTCGTGCCACAGCGACGGGTGGCACGCCAACCTCTGGACTTACGTCACGCCGGCCTCCGAGGATTCGGTCGGTGATCGCCCAAGCGGCGTAGCCGAGGGAGCCGACAATGCCGGTGACCGTCACTAGCACGCCGGCGGCAGCGGTCGCGGCGACGCCGTGGACGCCAAGGATGAGGACAGCTGCAGCGGGACCGGTACTCGGTCCAATCGGAAGCTGGCCCACCGTGAACATCACGATCAGGAGGGCCATGGCGTCAAAGATGGAGACGTTCACGCCGATTGCATGCAGCATCAGCCAGTTGCGCGCCACCTGCGCGCATACCGCCAACAGCGCGAACGTGATCAGCCGACCCCGACCCTGGATGCGCAAGATTGCCAGCCCAGCCCAGAGTCCCGTTCGATGCCGTTTCGAGACCCGAAGCAGGACCGCGACGAGACCGGCCGCGACCCCGACAATGATCACCGGCACCCACCAAGGGACGCCGAGCGGTGCGATCAGTGTGAAGGAGAAGATCGCCACCAGCCCAAGTTCGACGGTGATGATTGGCACTTCGGCTGCCATCAACGCCGGCACACGAGGAGCCGTCTGCGGGGCGGCACGGCGCAGCGAAGTGATCCGCGCGGCCATCCCGAACGATCCGTTCAACACGCTCGCTATGGAGCCGACGGCGGCAGCGCGGAACAGCACCCGGCGGCCAACCGTCCCGCCGGCGGCGCGGACGCACACGTTCCACGCCTCGCTGCGAGCAAGCAGCGCGACGATCTGCAGCAGCACCGCGACCGCCAGAAGGGAGGTTGGAGCAGTCCGAAGCGCGGCGCTGAACTGTCCCGCCCGGCCGGCGAGCACGAATGCCAGTAACCCGGTGACTAGGAGAGCACCGAGAACGCTCAGCGCGATCCGGCGGCGAAAGGACGAGAGGCGGAGATCAGGTTCGTCAGCCTCGATGGAGCCAACGGCCAGCGGGTAAAGCTCAAGCGACACACCGATCTCCGCGTTTGCGGTTCCGGAGAATCAGAGTGGCGCTTTCACTCGCAGGCGCCCGCGTCAGGCCGGTGCTCCCTCCTATTTAGGCTACCAGCGACCCCTAATCCTGCCCGCACTCCTGCAGCTGTACCCCGGATGCCCCGAGCCAGACTGCCGTGTCGCACATCGATCAAACGGCAGTTGTGGCGTTGCTCGCGGCTGGGCTGCTGGCTTAGGGCGCGGTTCCCCGCTCGTGGTGCGCGGTCGTCACGCCGGGGTTCGCAGAATGAATCGCTGCATCCCCTCACGCTCGCCCTCGCCGACGAAACCGAGATGGTCCAACAATCGCTCCGAGGCGGTGTTGCCGGGTTCGACACGCGCCGTGATGGCACGCACTCCCGGCTGGCTCCGTGCCCATGCGATCAGGAGCTCAGCCGCCTCGCGGGCAAAGCCCTGGCGGCGCGCAGCCGGAACCATCGCGTACCCGAGCTCCAGTTCTCCCTCGGCGCTCGGCGGCCCGTGGAATCCAGCGTCCCCGATCGCCCTTCCATCGGCTTGGCGGACGATGGCATACGCCAGGAACGGCCCGAGCGGCTCGGTCGCTGCGGCGATCTTCCGAGCGATCCCCAGCACGGGCGCCATCGGGAAACCCTGCTCCCAGACGAGATCCGAATCCGGGGCACCGGCCAGCATCGCGCGAGCCAGCCGCGGGTCAATCGGCTGTAAGCGCACGAGCCCGCCCGAGAGCACAGGGCCCCAACTGCCCGCAATCAGGCTCATCAGTCCAGGACGACCAGACTCGTGTAACGGTGCATTGAGACATTCTCACGGCCCTCAGACCGTTTCCGTGTTGAGGGCCATCCCCGCCGCGGACTTCGATGATCAGGATCGCGTGCGGACCCTGTACTTTCCGCTGGTGCCGCATGGATCTCACTGGGAACTCACGCCACGGCAGAGCATCGACCGGGAGTGCGCTCGACGCGGGCGCGCTGCTCTGGTCGACGGGTGCATCGCCGTGCTGGAAGGAAACGCCCACGACGTGGATGACAGCCTCATCGTCGCGCTTGGTGGTCCGGCAGCACACCGGATCTTGACCGGTGAATCTCGCGCTGACGGGGGCATGTGGAAGCGAGTATGGGCGGTACGAGGCCTGCTGTGGGCGTGGGACGATCGTGCTTCCGAGGTCCTCGGATCCGCGCTCACCGATGGCTCTTGGCGAGTACGCGAGATGGCCGTCAAGGTCGCTCGCCGCCATCTGGTGGGCGAACAGTTGGCCACTGTCGCAGCACTGCAGCGCGATCCGGTCGCGCGCGTCAGGGCCGTCGCTGTAGACGCCGTTGAACGGATCGCGGCCGCACGGGTCTGATCGACTCCGCTGCCGCTTCGGCTAACGCGACAGCGCGTGTGATCGCGTTGCAGCCACTTCCTAGTGCCGCCGCTGGGGCTCGAACCCAGGACCTTTGGATTAAAAGTTGCCTGTTTGCAGGTTCTGAGGAGCGACCGTGGGGGATCGAGATCCGGCCCGCGGCGATCAAGTCTCCGCCGGCTCTCGCGCACGGACCGCGAGCAGATCGGCAAGGGGATCGGCGGGCTCCCTGCAGGGCGACGTTCGCAAGCTCAAGGGCGATTAGCAGACATGGCGATAAGCAGCAGCGAAGGTGCTCGACGGATCGGGGCGATGTCTCCTCGTCTTGTACGCACACGTGGCGTACACTCACGAATGATGGCGGAGACCAAGACCCAACGAGTGCACCTCCGCGTCGCGGCGAGCGATGACGAGCTCTTTCGCAGCGCGGCAGCCATGACTCAGGAGTCGCTGTCGGAGTTCTTGGTGGAGAGCGGCCGAGAGCGGGCCGAGCGCGTCCTCGCCGACCGCACCCGATTCACGCTGTCAGCCGCTCAGTGGCGCACGTTCACCGCCGCGCTGGACCGCCCCGCCCGCGAGATTCCTGCCGTTGTTGAGCTGTTCCGGCGTTCGCGGCCCGAGTAGTGCCGCGCTTCGCCGATCCAGAGCCACTCGGTCCCAATCACGTTCTCGAAACCTTCGACTGCGGCCGCGCATCGCTCGATACGTGGCTGCGCCGGCACGCGCATCACGCCGCGGCCGCTGACTCGGCGCGAACGTACGTGATCGTTGACACCGAGCATGGTCGGGTTGTCGCTTACCACGCACTCACGGCGGCCGGGCTGGAGCGCGAAGCCGTCACCCCGCGGATCATCAATGGGATGCCGCGCTACCCGGTCCCCGTGGTGCTCTTGGCAAGACTCGCGGTTGACAAAACCGTCGCGGGACGAGGAATCGGTGCGTGGCTGCTGCGCGACGCCATGACCCGCACGCTCGCGGCAGCCGACACGATCGGCGTGCGCGCGATGCTTGTCCATGCGATCGACGGGACGGCCCGCGCTTTCTACCTACGCCATGGACTCGAGCCGTCGCCGACCGATCCGCTTCACCTGATGATCCTGATCAAGGACATCACCGCGGCGCTCACCGCAGCGACGCAGGACGACTGAGCTGCTGAATCACGCCTGGAGGAGCAGCCCGGCCGCAACGGGGGTCGTGGCTGCTCCGTCACAGATGGAGCAGTCGACCGAGGTGGCCGGCGGACCGTCGCAACTCGTCCTTTGCGCTCGCCTGCTCGGCTGTCGCTCGGACGCTCGCTAAGTGCGCAATGCAGCGCCGGCGGCGTTAGCCTCAGCCGAGAACGGAGCGGTCGCACGCGCGGCCCATGAAGCTCTCAGGAGCGGCGATTTGCCGGGCGTCGCGAGCTATTTCGCCGGTGACGTTGTGTGGGAAGCGCTCGACATGCTGCCGACCGGCGGCGTCATCCATGGCCGCGACCGGTCCTCGAGCAGTAGGGTGGAACGATGGGAAGGAAGGCAGGCATCGTGCTTTACGTGCTCGCGCTGGTAAGCGTCGTGGTCGGCGTGGACGTCTTGTTCTTCAGGCATCGGTTCTGGGAGCGCCTGATGGTAAACGTCGGGATTGTCGTGGTGTTTGCGGCGTTCTATTTGAGGTTCCTGAAGCGAGCATGAGCGGGACGCCCCCCGATGAACGCAGCCAACGACAACGCCGCTCGGAAAGGTCTTCGCGGATGGTGGGCATCTCCCCCGCGACCCGGCATGCAACGCCTGATCAATCCATGCCGGGTCTTGTGGCCGTCCACCGCGAGCGTTCGGTGCTGGTCGTCGGATGACCACATCGTCGTTGACGCAGGAGCTTCACCTGCGCAACGGGCTGACCGTTTGGGCGCGGCCGGTGACTCTCGATGACGAACCAGCGATCTGGAAGTTTCTGACCGGTCTTTCGGTCGACTCTCGCCGGCTTCGGTTTTTCAGCGTGGGGATCGACCTGCGTGCCGAGGCTCGCCGCGGAGCGGCCGGTGATGACTTAGATCACCACGGCGTGGTTGCGTTTGCGGGCAACCGGGGCGTTGTCGGCCATGCCACGTTCGTGCGAGCGGCGCATTCTTCACGAGCGGAGGTTGCCGTCGAGGTAGCCGACGATCTACACCACCTCGGACTGGCCACGCTATTGATGATCCGGCTGGCTCAGGCCGCCGAAGAGCGTCGGATCAGCCGCTTTTTTGCCGAGGTGCTCCCCGAGAATCACGACATGCTCGCCGTCTTCCGCGACGCGTTCGCGACCGTAAGCGTCAACGGGCCGGACGCTACCGAGATCGAGTTCCCGACCTCGGGATGGCGCGCCGCGCACGCACGTTTTGAAGCAGCGAGCCCGACGCTGACGAAGGCCACGAGGCTCTGACACAACCGGATCGATGGGTGTCTACCTTCGTCATAGCTCCTCGCTTGAGCACGACCCGACCGAGCGGCTGGCTGAACACCCAGACACCCCGGAGCGGATCGTGGCGATTGAACGCGAGATGGCTTCTCTTGACTGGCTGGGATTCGAGGTCCTCGACGCGCCGGTCGTGACCGACGCCGCGCTCGAGCGGGTGCACAGCGCAAAGCACGTCGAGGCAATCCGCAAGCTAGGTACGGCTGGCGGCGGGCCGATCGATGAGGACACGTTGGTCGGCGAGCAGTCCTTCCGAGCTGCGCTGCACGCAGCGGGCGGCGCGTGCGAGATGGTCGCGGGACTGCTGGAAGGGGAGGATAGAGTCGGCTTCAGTGGCCTTCGACCAGCCGGACATCATGCCGAGCGTGACCGGGCGATGGGGTTTTGCCTCTTCAACAACGTCGCGATCGCCGCAGACTGTGCGCTCACCGAACACGGTTTGGAGCGTGTGTTCGTACTCGACTGGGACGTTCATCACGGCAACGGAACGGCTGAGATCTTTCGCCGCCGTCCGGACGTGCTGTTCGCCAGCATCCACCAGACCGGGATCTATCCCGGTACCGGCCTGCTTACCGACACAGGCTCTGGGCGGGGCGAGGGCTACACGATCAACCTTCCGGTCTACGCGGGGTCTGAGGGCGCGCTCTGGCAGTCGCTGCTCGAGTGGGTCATCGTACCCGCGGCACTCGACTTCCAGCCGCAGCTGATACTCATCTCCGCGGGCTTTGATGCGCATCGCCTCGACCCGATCGGCGGGTGCATGCTCGAGACCGCTGACTTCGCGCAAATGGCCTGCCAGATCCGCGACCTGGCCGCGAAGCTCGCAGCACCGGTCGGCGGGGTACTCGAGGGCGGATACAACCTCACGGCGGTGGCGGACGGGGTGATCGCGATGCTCACTGCGCTAAGCGGCGCGGGCGAGGCCGAGTCGATCGCGCCCGATCCAATCCTCACCGGTCGCGCCGCCGCGCAAATCGGGCAGTACTGGCAGCTCTAGCCATACGCGTGCTGGTTGCCAGCACCAAAGTCCAACCGAGCAGCCTCAGCGCCCTTTTGAGCTTCTCTAGCCGCGCACCGACACCAGACTTCGATCGGCGCGACAATGGGCCTAGATGATCAGAGACTCCGGAGAGCGCGATCAAACCCGCGCTTGAGCGGAGTACCGCGTCGCCGGCAGAGCAGGTCTTTGCCTGCACGGCGGTTGCGTCCCGGTATTCGCCAGGAGGGTCCAGCGGAGTGCTAGCTGCGACCCGCCGGCAACAAGCACCCGGCGGAAAGCGGCCATCTCGACTCGGCCGCCGACGTAGCCGGAATGCCGCTTCAGCGGTCCTGCCGGCAAACGCCTGCTTTGGGGGGGATCCGCGCCGGCAGAAGCGGCC
>Ga0182024_10003474_pt1 | contig 37505 bp, 41 predicted proteins | sample P32metaG_FD_120480 | JGI IMG/M metagenome (GOLD analysis project Ga0182024, IMG submission 120480) | Permafrost microbial communities from Stordalen Mire, Sweden - P3-2 metaG (Illumina Assembly) | ecosystem: Environmental > Terrestrial > Soil > Wetlands > Permafrost | place: Sweden: Stordalen...
AGGGAGGTATGCCATGCCGTTGCGCAGCAAGGTCGTCATCACCTGCGCCGTCACGGGGTCGATCCATACCCCGACGATGAGCCCCTATTTGCCGCTGACCCCGGACGAGGTGGCGAAGGACGCGATCGCCGCGGCCGAGGCCGGCGCCGCGATCCTGCACCTCCACGCGCGCGACCCGAAGGATGGCAGGCCGACCCCCGACCCCAACGTTTTTATGGAATTCCTGCCGCGCATCAAGCAGGCGACCAACGCCGTCGTCAACATCACCACCGGCGGCGGCCACGGCATGACCCTCGACGAGCGGCTGGCGGCGCCGCTGCGCGCCAAGCCCGAGATGTGCTCCTTAAACATGGGCTCGATGAATTTCGGGCTCTACCCGATGCTCGACCGCTACAAGGACTGGAAATACGAGTGGGAGCCGCAGTTTCTCGAGATGACGCGGGATTTCATCTTCCGCAACACCTTCAAGGACATCGAGCGGTCGCTGAAAGAGCTCGGCGAGGGGTGCGGCACAAAGTTCGAGTTCGAGTGCTACGATGTCGGGCACCTCTATAATCTGGCGCATTTCCTCGACCGTGGCCTCGTCAAACCGCCGCTCTTCGTGCAGACGATCTTCGGCATCCTGGGCGGGATCGGCGCCGACCCGGAAAACTTGGCGCACATGAAGCGCATCGCCGACAAGCTGTTCGGCGATAGCTATGCCTGGTCGATCCTCGCCGCCGGGCGCCACCAGATGCCGCTCATCACGATGGGCGCGATCATGGGCGGTAATGTCCGGGTCGGGCTGGAAGATTCGCTGTGGCTCGGCCGCGGCCAGTTGGCCAAGGGCAACGCCGACCAGGTCAGCCGCATCCGCACAATCCTCGAAAACCTGTCCTTAGAGATCGCCACCCCCGACGAAGCACGCACCCTCCTCGCCCTCAAAGGCGGCGACGCCGTGGCGTTCTGAGCCGAGCTATTCTCTTGTCATCCCGGCGAAGGGCTATGCCGCCTGGCGCAGGAAGCGGTCGACGCCGTCGTCGCCGGTGGTGCGGGTAACCTCGCCCTGGCCGACCAGGTAATGCAGGTGGGCCAGGGCTTCGCCGAGCGCGAAGCCGGTCTGGTGGCGGTCGAGTCGGCGCTTGAAGAGGACCGGCATCAGTTCGGCCGCGCTCAGCGGCCGCGCGCAGGCGGCGATCACCTCGGCGCAGCGGGCATGGTGATGCGCCGCGAGTTCGTCGATCCGCGTGTGGACGCCGCGAAACGGCAGATTATGCGAGGGCAGCACCAGGATTTCGGGCATCAGGGCGCGGCGCAATTTGTCGAGCGAGGCGAGGTAGCGGGCCAAGGGATCGCCGTCGGGCTCGTGCGCCTGGACGCTGATATTGGGCGAGATCCGCGGCAGGATCTGGTCGCCGGCGATCAACACGCCCGCTTCGGCGCAATAGAGGCAGGCGTGCTCCGGCGCGTGGCCTTCGCCGATGATGACGCGCCATTCGCGCCCGCCGATTTGGATCGCCGTGCCCTCGCCGATCCGGTGGTATGCCGGCGGCACCGACGGGACGCCGCGGCGGTAGTTGCCCTGCCGCTCGGCGAAAATCATCGAGGCTTCCTCGTCGAGCCCGGCGCGGTGGGCGAAATCGCGGCGCAGCCGGGCCGAATCCTCGTCGCCGTCGCGCGACATCATGCGCGCGTGCAGCCATTCCTTCTCGGTGGTCCACAACGGCGCCCGCCAGTGCTCGGTGAGCCAGCCGGCGAGCCCGATATGGTCGGGATGGTAATGCGTCACGATGACCCGGCCGATGCCGCGCCCGCCGAGCTCCGCGGCAAAGATCTGCTGCCAGGCCGCCTTGGTTTCCGGCAACGCAAATCCGGTATCGACCGCGGTCCAGCTCGGCCCGTCTTCGAGCAGCCACAGATTGATGTGGTCGAGCGCAAAGGGCAGCTTCATGCGCAGCCACAAGATCCCGGGCGCGATCGGGATGACCGCGCCGGGTGGGGGCGGCGTCGCGACCGGGAAATGCAGCGAACCGTCCATCTATACCTCGGCCGCGGATTGGCCGGCGACGGTGGACCATGGCGGAATGGCGCACAAGCGCGCCGCCCGCCGGTCAGCCTTGCGCGGTAGGGCCGCTATAGAGGGGCGCCCGGATCCGCGGATGAGCTGTGGGCGCCGACGCGGCCGGCCCACGTGCGGCGTTTATTGGGTCTGCACAAAGGCGGCGACGTCGCGGATCTCTTCGGCCGTCAGGCCCTTGGAGTTGTCGTGCATGACCTCGTTGGCCCGGGCGTTCGAGGCAAAGGCCTCGAGCTGCGCTTCGATATACGCGCGATGCTGGCCGGCCAATCGAGGGATCACGCTGTTTCCCTCGGCATGATCGCCATGACAGGCCTTGCAGGCCGGCACGCTCTCGGCGGCAATGCCTTCGGTGTAGATCTTGGCGCCGGCCGCTGCCTCCGGCGAACCGCCGGGGGTGCCCGCCACCGGCTTCTGGCTCGAATAATAGTCGGCGATACCGGCGATCAGCGGATCGCTGAGCCGCGCCGCCATGCCCCACATATAGGTCTTGGCGTGCGGGTCGGCGCGGGTCTTGTCGCGAAAAGCCTTGAGCTGCGCCTCGATGTAATCCTTCTGCTGGCCGGCCAAACGCGGGAAGGTCGACGAGACACTGCGGCCGTCCGGGCCATGGCACGACGAGCACATATGGATGGTGCCGCTGACGTCAACCGGCCTAGCGGCAGGGGGTGCAGCGGCAGGGGGTGCAGCGGCGGGCCGAGCGCCGCCGGCCTTGGGAGCCTGGGCGCCGCATGGCGCCGCAACCAGCGACAGCAGCACCACGACAGAAGCTGACGCGATTTGGGTGCCGCGGCGCCGGAGGCGACCGGTCATTCTTGTCTGCGCGCGCATCAGAACGCAAACCAGGTGAAGGCGAACAGCGTGTCGTTGGCTGACGCGTTTCGGCCGGCGCCGTCGTAGTTCACGCTGGCGCCGTTGAACTTGTTGTAATGCACGTATTGCAACCCGAGCTTCATATTGAGCCACGGCCACCATGACGGGCCGCCATAGTTGAACGGGATGAAGTCGAGCTCCAGCGTGTAGCCGTCGGTATTCGGCTTGTTGCCGGCCGCAGCGGCGCCATAGACCAGCGGGTCGCCGGTGCCTTGCAGATTGAAATACCCGACGGTGAACCCGACGGTCTGATTGTAAAAATAGGTGCCCTTGAGATTGAAGGTGCGCAAATGGTTGTGGCCATTGGCCGAGATACCGAGCGCCTGGCTCGCTGACAAATTCTGATTCTCGACGATATAGCGGGCCTGCACCGAGAAACTGTCGCGGGCGCCGAGGAACTGATACTGGGTGTCGACCCCGACATCGGTCAAATGATCGGTGCCGCCGCCGGTCATGCGCTGCGCCACCAGCGAGGCGGCCATGCCAAAGGTGCCGACTTCCCAGGTGTTATTGCCCCATGCCGGCTCCAATGCGAGCCGCCAGGACGGCGCCACTCCGTCGATCGCGCTGGTCCCCCCCGGCAGGACGCCGAGAGCGTCCAAGGTCGAGGGCCCCAACGTCCGATACCCGCCGATCTCGGCGTAGACCAGACGGTTCCAGTAGATGTACGGGTTGAGGCCGAGGACCTGCTGGGCTAGGCCGCCTTCGATCAGGGTGTGCGCGATCGGGGCCGGCGTCAATTCGGAGGCGACATAGGGATAGCCCCAGGCCGGCGTCGAATTCCACACATCATTGACGGTCGGGTTGTTGTTGAGGCTAACCCCGTAGACCAGTTCCTGCTCGACCAGCGCGGCGGTGTTGGCATAGCGGATATCGGTGTTGTCCCAATGAAAGCTGCGGGGAACCTCATCGTAGGTGCCCTGCACGAACGCGCCGAGATGGTCGAGGATCTTGCCGCCGTAAAAGAGGCTCCCGGTGAACGCAAAGTTGTCGTTGGGACCGAAATTCGCCGCGGCCCCGCCCGGCTGACCTGCCGAGGTGTGCGTAAAGGTCGGGATCGCCATGCCGGCGATCGCCGGCATGTCGGTGGTGCCGCCACTGAAGGTATAGCCGTTGAGCTTGAACAGGCGGCCATAGGGGGTCAGCTCGGGGAACCCGTTATGGCAAGCTGCGCATTGCTGGCCGGTCTGGCGCGCATAGCTCGGCAACGCCTCCGCCGGCCGCCAGTATGCCACGCACGACATGCCGATCGCGGCAAGGAACACCACGATGAAGCGGCCGTCCCCGATGGTCCGCAGCAATCGCCGGGTCCCTGCGCCGCCGGGAAGCATCGGCCCATCCTCTCCCGCTGGTAGAGTATGGGCATATCCTTTCGCCAAATCGGATTTATTTCAAGTCTTATCGACCGGAAATTTTGGGATGCAGCGATGTCCCCCGAACTATCGCCGAGGTACACTTACGCCTTGACCCACAGCTTGCACCAACCCGAGGGGTCGATAACTCCATCGACCGATTTGCAGGCGTTCGGCGGTTCGAACAGCTTGCAGCCCTTGCAGTCGTGACCGTCCTTTGACGTCGTCTGATACCCAACCAGGTTCGGCGCGATCTTGGCGGAGGCTTCCTTGGTGACGACACTCGCCAGTCCGATGCCGCCGACAAGAGAGACAGAGCTTTGCAAAAAGCCGCGACGCGTAACCGACATGGAACTCTCCCTGGTTATGTTCCACTCAAAACGATGCCAGGACATGCCGGTTCCGAGTTGCCCCAGATCAAGAATGCCCTGTCGGATCGCTCTCTCGGTCGGCTCGCGAATTGACGGGCGCGGCGGAGCATGCATGGATTGCGGACAAGCAACCGCTCGTCGGCCAGCCCCGAGCGGCCGGCGCTCGTTTTCATGAGGATCTGATGCGCGATTTCAATCTTCCCGGGCGCTCGGCGGCCGTAGCCGCCAACGGCATGGTCGCGACCTCGGCGCCGATGGCGACGCTGGCCGGGGTTGAGGTATTGCGGGCCGGCGGCAACGCAATGGATGCCGCGATCGCCGCGGTGGCGATGCAGTGCGTCGTAGAGCCGCAGAGTACCGGGATCGGCGGCGACTGCTTCGTGCTCTATTCGAGGAAGGGCGCGTTGCCGGTGGCGCTGAACGGCTCGGGCCGCGCTCCTGGGAAGGCGAGTGTCGAGTGGTACGCCGAGCATCAGATCCGCCAGATCTCGACCCTAACCGCGCACGCCGTGACGATCCCCGGCGCGATCGACGCCTGGTGTATGCTCAACCGCGAGCATGGCAAGCGCCCGCTCGCCGAATTATTGGAGCCGGCCGCGCGCGCCGCCGAGGAGGGCTACCGCGTCACCCCGCGGGTCGCCTGGGACTGGGCGCGCAACCAGTGGAAGCTCAAGGATCCGATCACCGCCGCGGTGATGCTGCCGGGCGGCAAGGCGCCTTCGGTCGGCGACCCCATGCGGAACCCGGCGCTGGCCGCGACGCTGCGCCGCATCGGCCGCGACGGCCGCGCCGCGTTTTACGAGGGCGCGGTGATGCGCGATATCCTCGGCCGGCTCCAGGAACTGGGCGGATTGCACACGCCTGAGGATTTCGATGCCCAGCGTGCCGAGTGGGTCGAGCCGATCCACGCCGCCTATCGCGGCTACGAGGTCTATGAGTGTCCGCCCAACGGGCAGGGGCTGGCCGCGCTGATGATCCTGCGCCAACTCGAAGGCTTCGCGCTTGGCGACGAAAGTCTCAGCGAAGCTGACAGGTTGCACCTGTTGGCCGAGGCGACCAAGTCGGCCTATCGGGTGCGCGACGACTGCATCGCCGACCCGGCGCAGGCCGAAATCGACGTCCAGGGTTTCCTCTCCGATGACTGGGCCGAACGCGCGCGGCGGCTGATCCGGCTCGACCGCGCGCTTCCCGGCCCGGACTGGGACGGCGGCACCGAGCACATGGATACGGTCTATCTCTGCGCCGTCGATCGCGACGGCAACGCGGTCTCGTTCATCAACTCGCTGTTTTCCTCGTTCGGCACCGGCATCATGGCGCCGGAGAGCGGCGTCTTGCTGCACAACCGCGGCACCAGCTTCCGCCTCATGCCGGGCCACCCCAACGCGATTGCGCCGCACAAACGGCCGTTTCACACGATTATCCCGGCGATGCTGGCCAAGGACGGACGCTCGGTGATGCCGTTCGGCATCATGGGCGGCCAGTACCAGGCCGTCGGCCACGCTCATTTCGTGCACCGCATGTTGGATCGCGGCCTCGACCCGCAGCAGGCGGCAGACGCGCCGCGCAGCTTTGCCTTCCGCGGCAAGCTGCAGTTGGAGCCGACCAATCCCGAGCCGGTCGTCGCCGATCTGGCGCGGCGCGGTCACGAGATCCAGCTGCGCGCGGTGCCGCTCGGCGGCTGCCAGGCGATCTGGATCGACCACGCGAAGGGCGTCCTCATTGGCGGCTCGGAGCCGCGCAAGGACGGCATGGTGCTGGGGTATTGAGCGCTCCCGCCCGCATTCGTCATTCAGGGGCGCGGCCGAAGGCTGCGAGCCCGGAATGACGGGAGTGGTGGTGGTCGCTGAGGGCGAGGGGGGCAGTGGCGTTTCAGGGGTCGCCGAGATCGCATTCGCGGCCCGCGACGGTGCGACGCGGTTATCGCATCTCTACCAGCGCCATCCGATGCGGGTGCTCTTCCCGGCTCCCGAGGCGGGGGATATCAGTCTGGCGGTGCTGATCACGACCTCGGGCGGGCTGGTCGCCGGCGACCGCATCGGGGTCGCGATGCGCCTCGGACCGGGTGCCCTCGCCCATGTCACCGCCTCGGCCGCGGAAAAGATCTATCGCTCGACCGGGGCGACGACCGTGATCGCGCAGGATCTTTCGCTCGACGGCGCTGCCTGGCTCGAATACCTGCCGCTCGAGACGATCCTCTTCGACGGCGCGCGCCTGCGCCGCAACACCACGATTGCGCTGATGCCGGGCGCCGGGTTCCTCGGCGGCGGCATCCTGGTGTTCGGCCGGCGCGCGCGCGGCGAATGCTTCACCCATGGCTTCTTGCACGAGGAGTGGCAGGTGAGAAGGGCCGGCGCGCTCATTTGGGGCGACGCGCTGCATCTGGATGGCGATGTCGCGCTGCTGATGGCCGACCCGGCGTGTTTCGATTCCGCGGCGGCCTGCGCCACGCTGATCCTGGCGCCGCCGGCGGGCGATCCGCGCGGGTTCGTCGCCGGCGCGCGCGCCATCCAGCAGCAATCCCTGTCACCGGGCCTGCGCGGCGGGGTGAGCGCGGTCGGCGGGCTCCTCGTCGCGCGCTGGCTTGGCCCCGACGGCCAAAAGCTGCGCCGCGCCTTTGGCGATCTGGCTTGCCATTTGCGCGAAGCCGCGATGGGATTACCGGCGCGGCTGCCGCGGCTGTGGCATGGTTGATGCTGAGGGAATGCGATGAATCTGACACCGCGCGAGAAAGATAAATTGCTCGTCACGGTCGCGGCGATGGTCGCGGCGCGGCGTCTGGAACGCGGCGTCCGCCTCAACTATCCCGAGGCGGTCGCGCTGATCACCGATTACGTCCTCGAGGGCGCGCGCGACGGCAAAAGCGTCGCCGATCTGATGCGCGACGGCGCCACCGTCTTGAGCCGCGCCCAGGTCATGGAGGGGGTGGCCGAGATGATCCACGACATCCAGGTCGAGGCGACCTTCCCCGACGGCACCAAGCTCGTCACCGTGCATGAGCCGATCCGCTGAGGCAGCAATCCTGCTTGTCGCAAAGAGGTGCTGCAACACGAAAATGCGTCCTTCGAGACGGCGCTTCGCGCCTCCTCAGGATGAGGTAAGTTTATGCGGGCAATAAGAAAAACCTCATCCTGAGGAGCCCGCGACGCGGGCGTCTCGAAGGACGCACTGTGCTGATCCAGTGCTTTCGCGCGTCAGCGGGTCGGCACCGGCTTCTCGCCGCTGTAGTCGTAGAACCCGCGATCGGCCTTGCGGCCGAGCCAGCCGGCCTCGACGTATTTGACGAGAAGCGGGCAGGGCCGGTACTTGCTGTCGGCCAGCCCCTCATAGAGCACCTGCATGATCGAGAGGCAGGTGTCGAGCCCGATGAAATCCGCGAGCTCCAAGGGGCCCATCGGATGGTTGGCGCCGAGCTTCATCGCGGTATCGATCGCCTCGACCGACCCCACCCCCTCATAGAGGGTATAGACCGCCTCGTTGATCATCGGCAACAGGATGCGGTTGACCATGAAGGCCGGGTAGTCCTCGGCGGCGACCGGAATCTTGCCGAGCCTTATCGCCAGCGCGCGGACCGCCGCGAAGGTTGCTTCATCGGTCGCGATGCCGCGGATCAGTTCGACCAGCTTCATCACCGGCACCGGGTTCATGAAGTGCATGCCGATGAACTTGCCCGGACGGTCGGTCGCCGCGGCGAGGCGGGTGATCGAGATCGACGAGGTGTTGCTGGCAATGAGCGCCGTGGGGTTCAAGAGCGGCACGAGCTTCTTGAAGATCTCGCGCTTGACATCCTCCCTCTCGGTGGCTGCCTCGATCACCATGTCGCAATCGCCGAATGCCGCGTAATCGGAGGTCTGGCTGATATGGGCCAGCGCCGCCGCCTTCTCTTCTTCGCCTATCCGGCCGCGCGCCACCTGGCGCGACAGGTTGCGCTCGATCGCCTCCTTCGCCGCGGCGAGCGCCTCGGCGCTGACATCGCTCAGCACCACCCCAAACCCGGCCAGCACGCAGATTTGGGCGATGCCGCATCCCATCTGCCCGGCGCCGATGATGCCGATGCGGCGGATCTCCCCTGCCGTAGTCGCCTCGCTCACTTCTTCCCGAGCTCCTCGTCGAGCTCCGGCAGGATCTTGAACAAATCGCCGACGATGCCGTAATCGGCGATCTGGAAGATCGGCGCCTCGTCGTCCTTGTTGATCGCGACGATGACCTTGGAATCCTTCATCCCGGCGAGATGCTGGATGGCGCCCGAAATGCCGACCGCGACATAGAGCTCGGGGGCGACGATCTTGCCGGTCTGGCCGACCTGGTAGTCATTGGGCACGAAGCCGGCATCGACGGCGGCGCGCGAGGCGCCAACCGCCGCGCCGAGCTTGTCGGCGACCTTTTCGAGGAGATGGAAATTATCGCCCGACTGCATGCCGCGGCCGCCCGAGATTATGACGCGGGCGCTGGTCAGCTCGGGCCGCTCGGATTTCGATAATTCGGCGCGCACGAATTCGGAGAGGCCCGCCGAAGGGGTCGCCTCGACCGTCTCGATGAGCGCCGCGCCGCCGCCCGCCGCCGCCGGGCTGAAGGCGGTGCCGCGCACCGTGATGATCTTGATCGTATCCTTCGACTGCACGGTGGCCAAGGCGTTGCCGGCATAGATCGGCCGCACGAAGGTATCGGGCGAGACGACCGCGCTGATGTCGGAGATCTGCATCACATCGAGGAGCGCGGCGACCCGCGGCATCAAATTCTTGCCCGACGTCGTCGCCGGCGCCAGCACATGGCCATAGCCGGGGGCGAGGGCGACAATGAGCGGCGCCCAGTTCTCGGCGATGCCGTGATCGTAGGCGGCATCATCGGCCAAGAGGATCTTGGCGACCCCGGCGATTTGCGCGGCCGCCTCGGCGATGGCGCGGCAATCCTTGCCGGCGACCAGGATGTGGACCTCGCTCCCGGCCAGCCGGGCAATCTCCGCGGCGGCGGTGACGGTATGCAGCGTCGCCGGTTTGAGCGCCCGGTTGTCATGTTCGGCAACGACGAGAACACTCATCAGATCACCCGTGCTTCGTTCTTCAGCTTGTCGACAAGCTCCGTAACCGAGCCGACCTTGACCCCGCCCTGGCGCTTCGCCGGCTCCTCGACCTTGAGCGTGATGAGGCGCGGCGTCGGGTCGACGCCCAGTTCCTCGGGGGTCATCGGCACGATCGGCTTTTTCTTCGCCTTCATGATGTTGGGGAGCGAGGCATAGCGCGGCTCGTTGAGCCGCAGATCGGTGGTGATGATGGCCGGCAATTTGAAGGCCACGGTCTCCAGCCCGCCATCGACCTCGCGGGTCACCTCGGCCGCCGTGCCGCTGATCGTGATCTTGGAGGCGAAGGTCGCCTGCGGCCAACCGAGGAGCGCGGCCAGCATTTGTCCAGTCTGGTTGCAATCATCGTCGATCGCCTGCTTGCCGATGATGACGATCTCGGGGCCTTCCCGCTCGATGACGGCCTTCAAGAGCTTGGCGACCGCGAGCGGCTGCAATTCGACGTCGCTCAGCACCAGGATGCCGCGGTCGGCGCCCATCGCGAGCGCGGTGCGGATCGTCTCCTGGCATTGCTGGATTCCGGCCGAGACGATGATCACCTCCTCGACGATGCCCGCCTCGCGCAACCTGAGCGCCTCCTCGACGGCGATCTCGTCGAACGGGTTCATCGACATCTTCACATTCGCGGTCTCGACCCCGGTGTGGTCCGCCTTGACGCGGATTTTGACGTTGTAGTCGACGACCCGCTTGACCGCGACCAGCGCTTTCATCTCGTCCCTCATGACGTTTCGGCGGCGAATTTGTGCACGCACCCCCTTGGAAGGCAAGAGGCCGGGCGACCAGGCCCCTTACAGCCGGTCCTTGTGCTCGACGATCTTCCAGAAGGTGTTCTTGTGGATGATCTTGTCGCCTTGGAAGCGATAGATGTCGCAGCCCTGGTAATTCAGCTCCTCGCCGTCGCCGCCCCTGCCGCGCACGGTCCACAGCGAGATCGCGCAATCTGTGTCTCCGGCGTCGCCGGCCAGGATGTATTCCTCATTCTCCCAGCGCATGTCGGGGATCTGCTTGAAGCGGTCGGAAAGGGCGTTCTTTATCGCCGCCTTGCCCCGCAGCGTGCGCCCGACCGCCTCGGGCCCGCGCGCCAGACAGAAAATCGCGTCTTCGGTGAAGCAGGCGAGTATGCGCTCGACATCACGGCTGTTGAACGCAGCCGAGATCGCCCGCATCAGTTCGATCGTCACCATCGCGGCCTCCATCTTGCTGATCGTCATCCCGGCGCAGGCCGGGACCCACTCGTCCGCGCCCGAGACCGTTGAAGCATGGGTCCCGGCCTCCGCCTGGCCTCCGCCGGGATGACATCCTCGGGGTGATCAGCGCGTCGCGCCGGGCTGCCACAGCACATCCTTGGCGCCGTTGTCATTGAGCCCTCGGCCGAGCACGAACAGATGGTCGGAGAGCCGGTTCAAATATTTGACCGCCTCGGGGTTGACCCTCTCCTCGGCGGCCAGAACGCATACGAGGCGCTCGGCCCGCCGCGTCACCGTGCGCGCGAGATGGAGGTGAGCCGCGGCGGGTGTGCCACCGGGCAGAATGAACGAATCGAGCGGGCGCAGTGTGGCGTTCATCCGGTCGATCTCGCGTTCGAGGCGCAGGACCTGCGCCGCGACGATGCGCAATGCCCCAAGTTTTTGATCCCTTGGGGCCCGGCGCCCCTCTTCCGGGGTGCACAAATCGGCGCCGAGATCGAACAGCTCGTTCTGGATGCGCGCCAGCATCGCGTCGGCCTCGCCCTCGGTATGGAGCCGCGCCAGGCCGATCGCGGCATTGGCTTCGTCGACCGTGCCAAAGGCTTCGACCCGCGGCGACTGCTTGGCCACCCGGCTGCCGTCGCCGAGCGAAGTCTCGCCCTTGTCGCCGCCGCGGGTATAGATGCGGGTGAGGCGCACCATCGGGTCAGCGGTGGTTGGCCAGAAGCATCAACAGCGCGAGCACCAGGAGCGCCACCCCCTGCATGACCACGCGCGCCTGCATGAACCGGTTCGACAATCGAGGATTGCCGCCGCGGATCATCGTCGCCACCCCCATGCCGAGGACGCCGAGGACGCCGAGCATCGCGAGTACGAGGAGGAGCGTGAGGAATGTCGTCATCGCCGCTATATGATAACGCCTGAAGCGGGTGTCATCACTATCGGGGAGAGGCAGTGGACGAAGCTGAAGCGGTCGTTGTCGGGGCCGGGGTGATCGGCCTGGCGGCGGCGCGGGCCCTGGCGCTGGCCGGGCACGAGGTCATCGTCCTCGACCGGGCCGACACGATCGGGTCCGAGACATCCTCGCGCAACAGCGAGGTTATCCACGGCGGCCTCTATTATCCGGCCGGCAGTTTGAAGGCGACGAGCTGCGTCGCCGGCAGCGAGCGTCTCTACGCGTATTGCCGCGAGCACGGGGTGCCGCATGCACCGCTCGGCAAGCTGATCGTCGCCACCGATGATTGCGAGATCCCGGGGGTCGAAAAGATCGGCGCCGCGGCGCGCGCCAACGGCGTCGGCAATCTCGAATGGCTGAGCGCGTCTGAGGCCGGGCGTCTTGAACCCGAATTGCGCTGCGTCGCGGCGCTCCTCTCGCCGTCGACCGGCATCATCGACAGCCACGCGCTGATGCTCGCCTATGAGGGCGATGCCGAGGCCGCCGGCGCCTTTGTGGCGCTGCGCTCGCCGGTCTTGTCCGGCCGGGTGCGCGGCGACGGGTTCGAGCTCGCGGTCGGCGGCGCCGAGCCGACGACGATCCGTTGCCGCCTCTTGGTCAATGCCGCCGGGCTCTTCGCGCCGGCCCTCGCCCGGGCCATCGACGGGATACCGCGGACCAGCATTCCCCCGGCCTATTTTTGCCGCGGCGTTTATTTCACCCTGAGCGGCAAGACGCCGTTCCGGCATCTGATCTACCCGGTGCCGGTGCCGGGCGGGCTCGGCGTCCACATCACCCTCGATCTCGCCGGGCAGGCGCGCTTCGGTCCCGATGTCGAATGGATCGATCGCGTCGATTACGCGGTCGATCCGCGGCGGGGCGATGCCTTCTACGCCGCGGTCCGGCGCTATTGGCCGGGGCTGCGCGACGGGGCGCTCATGCCCGGCTATGCCGGGATTCGCCCGAAGATCAGCGGACCCGACGAGCCGGCCGCCGATTTTGTCGTGCAGGGGCCCGCCGAGCACGGCATCCCGGGCCTCGTCAACCTATACGGTATCGAATCGCCAGGCCTCACCGCGTCGCTGCCGCTCGCCGACGAGGTCCTGAAAAAGCTCACCGGCTGACAGGCACCGGCCCACTTTTCACAGAGCGATGCCTATGCCATATATCAATGCTACATGGCATAGGCGATGCCGCGATGCAAACCGCAAAGCTTTTCTGGTCGGGCCGGTCGCAGGCGGTTCGGCTGCCGAAGGAGTTTCGTCTTCCCGGCGAGGCGGTGAGGATCCGCCGGCACGGCAACGCTGTGATCCTCGAGCCGCTTGCCGACGATTGGAGCTGGCTCGATGCGATTGCCGGTCAGCTTGACGATGACTTTGCTCAGGCTGTCGCGGAGAAACCCGAACAACAGGACCGTCCGGCGCTCGATGAATTGTTCCGCTGATGCGTTATCTGCTCGACGCGAATGCCGTGATTGCCATGCTGCGGGATAGCGCGTCGCGGCCCGCCCGGCGTGCCCGGCATGAGCGCATGGGAGACGTGGCCATTTCCGCGGTCGTGGCGCACGAATTGTATTACGGCGCCTTCAAGAGCCGGCGTCCCGCTCATAACGTTGCTCTCGTCGACGCGCTCCAATTTCCGGTGATTGAATTCGACCGAGAGGATGCTCGCCAGGCCGGCGGCATCAGGGCGTTCCTCTCGGCAAGAGGAACCGCGATCGGCCCCTATGACGTCTTGATCGCCGGCCAGGCGGTCGCGCGGCAGATTATCCTCGTCACCCATAATGTCGACGAGTTTCGGCGGGTTCCGGGGTTGTCGATCGAGGATTGGGAGGCTTAAGCGGCTTCGCTCAATCCCCCGCCGCCGCGCGGTGCTCGGGGCGTTCGTATTTTCGCGCGGGGGTGTTGATCGGCTCGGCGAGCGGCGCGGCGCCGAAGGAGGCGGCGATCCGCGACGGCGGCGGGTCGCGGTAGAGCGTCGTGCGCTGTTTGGGCGTGCGGCCCAATGAGCGGATCAGCGCCTCCATGTCCTCGGGCGGCATCTCCTGGCCGAAGCTCGCGCCGGCGGCGCGCGAGATGCTCTCGTTCATCAGGGTGCCACCCATGTCGTTGCACCCGGCGTTGAGGCAGGCGGCCGCACCGTCCGGCCCGAGCTTGACCCAGGAGGCCTGGATGTTGGGGATCAGCGGGTGGAGCGCGAGGCGCGCCACCGCGTGCATCAGCACCGCCTCGCGAAAGGTCGGGCCGAGGCGCGAGCGGCCCTTCAACGAGATCGGCGTCTCCATCGGCACGAACGGCAATGGCACGAACTCGGTGAAGCCGCCGGTTTTCTGCTGCAGCGCGCGGACGCGCAGGAGATGGCGCGCCCAATGCTCGTAGCGCTCGACATGGCCGAACATGATCGTGACCGTGCTGCGCAGGCCGACGCCATGCGCGGCCTCCATCACTTGCAGCCATTCCGTGGTCTTGACCTTGTCCGGGCAGATGATCGCGCGGATTTCGTCGTCGAGGATCTCGGCCGCGGTACCGGGCAGGGACCCGAGCCCGGCGGCGTAGAGTTCACTGAGGAAATCGGGGAGGCTGCGGCCGAGCGTTTTGGCGCCCTGCCACACTTCTAAGGGCGAGAAGGCATGGACATGCATGCCCGGCACCGCCTCCTTGATCGCGCGGCAAACGCCGAGATAGGTGGCGCCGGTATATTCCGGGTGGATGCCGCCTTGGAGGCACACTTCGGTGGCGCCGCGCTCCCAGGCCTCCTCGACGCGCCGCACGATCTCGTCCATATCGAGATTGTAGGGCCGGCCGCGCAAATTCTCGCTGAGCTTGCCCTTCGAGAAGGCGCAGAACTGGCAGCGGAAATAACAGATGTTGGTGTAGTTGATGTTGCGGGTGACGACATAGGTGACCGGGTCGCCATTGACCGCGCGGCGCAGCCTGTCGGCGGCCTCGCACACCAGGGCGAATTCGTCGCCCCGCGCCTGATACAGGCGGACGATCTCAGATTCCGCCAGCATCTCCCCCGCTGTCGCGCGATCGAGGATGTCTCGTAAAGCCTCCGCCCCAACCCTCCCCCGCCCCCACCCTAACCCTCCCCCGCGTGCGGGGGAGGGAAGGGTGGGGGCAATGCGGGGGAGAGAACCCGGCGCGTCGGGAACGGCGGTGCCGGCGCCGGAGATCCAGGGGTCGCTGCGCGCGAGGCCTTGCCCGTCGAGCGCGCGCAGCACCGGGGTGCGCAGCCTGGGGTCGAGCCAGCGCGCCGGGTCCTGCGCGTAAGCCGGATAGATCGCGAGCCGCTCAACCAGGAGCTTGCCGGCGTCCGCGGTGCGGCGCGCCAGGAGGTCGAGCGCCGGCCACGGCGCTTCCGGGTTGACGTGGTCCGGGGTGACCGGCGACACCCCGCCCCAATCGTTGATCCCGGCCGCGATCATCGCTTCGAGCGCGTCGGGCATCAGATTGGACGGCGCCTGGATGTTCATCTCTGGCCCGAAGATCAGCCGGGCGATTGCGATCGTCCACAGATGGTCGGCGCGGTCGGGCTCGGGGGCCCCTGCCATCCGCGTCTCGGGCTTCGCCCGGAAATTCTGGATGATGATTTCCTGGATGTGCCCGTAGCGCTCATTGAGATCGCGCAGCGCCAAGAGCGCCTCGATGCGCTCGGCCCTCGTTTCGCCGATGCCGATGAGGATCCCCGAGGTGAACGGCACCGCCGCCTCGCCGGCCGCCGCGATGCATTGGAGGCGCCGCGCCGGGGCCTTGTCGGGCGACCCGAAATGCGGCCCGCCGCGACGGCTGAGACGCTCGGCCGCGCTTTCCAGCATGATCCCCTGCGACACCGAAACCGCGCGCAAGGTCTCGATCTCGGTCCGGCTCATGACGCCCGGATTGAGATGCGGCAGGAGCCCGGTTTCCTTCAGCACCAGCGCCGCCATTTCGGCGAGATAAGAGAGCGTCGTCTGGTGGCCGAGCCGCGCCAGCGCTTCGCGCGCCGCGCCGTAGCGTAATTCGGGCTTGTCGCCCAACGTGAACAGCGCCTCCTTGCAGCCGGCGTGGGCGCCGGCGCGGGCGATCGCCAGCACCTGCTCGGCACCCAGATAGGCCGGGTCGCCCTGTCGCGGCGGGTGCGCGAAGGTGCAGTAATGGCACACGTCGCGGCACAGCTGGGTCAGCGGGATGAACACCTTTTTCGAATAGGAGACGAGCGGCCCATGGCCTCGATCGCGCAACGCGGCGGCGAGCGGCAGCAACGCCTCGAGGCTGCCCCAATCGGCGAGCGCCAGCGCTTCTTCCGCGGAGAGCCGCGCGCCGGCAGCCGCCCGGTCGAGAATTGCGGTAAACCCTACCACCCAGCCCTCCAAGCCCTAAGGCGCATCCCGCTCGCCGAGGTCCGCTTCGCGTATCGCGAGAAGCGTGGCGCTGTCGGCGAGCAGCCGGCCGGCGCGGGTGCGCGACCTGAGCCGCGCAAAATGCGCGAGGTCGGCGGGATTGTCGATATCCAAGGCGAAGCCGGGCAGGCGCAATACCGTCGGCGCAATGCCCTTCGCCTCGGCGGCGGCGAGATGCGGGAAGAAGCTGTTCTCGCCAAAACTGAGCGTCACCGCGTTGGGCGGCGACATGAGGATCGCGTTCGAGCCGCGCTCGTCGTGCGACGGGGCGATCGTGAAGGACGGCGCCGGGCGGTGCGCGGCAATGACCTGGCCGATCTCCGCCGCTGTCACCAGCGGGATGTCGCCGGGCAGGGTCAGCATGCCGCCGCACCCCTCGCGGGCGAGGCGCTGCGCCGCTGCGGCAACCGCGCCGCTATGGCCGTCACCGGCACCCTCGGCCATGGAGGCGCAATCGTAGCGGGCGGCGAGAACCAGCGCCGCCGGGTCGGTGGTGACGAGGAGGCGGCCGTCGATGCCTTGCACCTTGGCCAGCGCCGCCAGCACATCTTCGAGCATCGCGAGGGCGAGCGCCTCGCGCAGATGCGCCGGCAAAACCGGGGCAAGGCGCTGCTTTGCCGTCGATGTGTCCTTGACCGGGACTACCGCCCAGATGCCGACGGGGCTCGTCACGTGCGGACTCGCTCGGCCGCGGCGATGACGCTCCTCGCCAATGCCTCGCGATCGGCGAGGGTCCGCATCAGGGTCTGGGTCAATACCACCGGCACCTCGAGCCCGGCGAACCCGGCCGCATCCTCTTCGTCGGCAATGTAGAGGTCCAAGATGTCGCTGTAACGGCGCGCTACCGTCGCGGCGTCGACCCCTAATCCGAGCTCGGCCATCATCTTCGCGGTCGGGCCCTTGACCGCCTTGCCGGCGATGATCGGCGACACCGCGACGACCGGTGCCGGGCACCCTCGCAACGCGGCGCGGATGCCGGGCAGGGCGAGGATTGGGTCGATGCTGATGAACGGATTCGACGGACAGATCACGACGGCGCGCAGCGTGGGATCGGCGAGGGCCGCGAGGAATTCGGGATGCGGATGCGCCCGATCGGCGCCGGCGAAGGCCAATTCGGAGATCGCCGGCGCGCAGCGTAGCCGCACGAAATAATCCTGGAAGTCGAGCCAGCCCTCTTCTTGGTCAGAGGAGGCGGTGCGCAGCCGGGTACGCACCGGATCGTCCGACATCGGCACGAGGCGCGCGGCAATCCCGAGGCGACGGCGGAAATCATCGGTGATTGCCGAGAGGCGCTCGCCGGAATTGAGCCGCCGCGTGCGCTCGACATGGGTCGCGAGGTCGCCGTCGCCGAGGCGGAACCAGGTTTCGCCGCCCAAGGCTTCGAGCGCGGCCATGAAATTCCAGGTCTCGCCGCGCCGGCCCCAACCCAGTTCCGGGTTGTCCTGGCCCGACAGCGTATAGAGCAGCGTGTCGAGATCGGGCGAGACGCTGAGGCCCAAATGCTCGAAATCATCGCCGGTATTGGCGATGATCGTCAGCGTGTCGTTCGGCAGTGTGCGGTAGAGCCCGAGCGCGAGCTTGGCGCCGCCGACCCCGCCCGACAGCGCGAGCACCCTCATCGGAACAGATCGTGCTCGGGCGGGCGGACCAGCGCGGCGGCGGGCGCCTCGGGCGCCGACCAGGTGAGGCCGCGCACCAAGACGATCGGCGTCCCCTCGTCGGCTTGCCCCTGCACCAGCGACGCCGCGGCGGCGATCTCGTCGGCAAAACCGGTTTCGGTGACTTCGAGCTTGCGGCCGAAGAGATCGGGGTGGCCCCGCCAGTCGATCAGCGCCGGCAATCCGGCGGCGCCGAGCGCGATGCCGACCGTGCCGCGGCGAAACGGCCGGCCGAAGCTGTCGCTGATGATGATCGCGAGGCGTTTGCCGCACGCCTCGACGAGCCGCCGCTGCAAGGCGAGGGCGGAGCCGTCGGGGTCAATCGGGAGCAGCAGCACGCGCTCCACGCCGTCGGATGGCGCGACATTCGAATGGTCGATCCCGGCATTGGCCATGACCCAGCCGCGCCGGTGCTCGGCGATCAAGAGATTGGGGCGATGCCGCACGATGCGGCGCGACTCCGAAAGGATCACCTCGACCAGCCGCGGGTCCTTGTCAGTTTCGGCGGCGAGCGCGATGGCGCGCTCCGAAGGTTCCACGGTCGCGACATCGACCACCCGATCCTCGGCCTTCGAGACGATCTTCTGGGCAACCACCAGCACATCGCCATCCGCCGGGGCGAGCCCGCTAGCGGCATAGGCGGCCAGCGCGATCGCGCCGAGATCGTCGCCCGGCTTAATGAGCGGCACGCCCGCGAGGCCAGTGATGGTCAGCTGCGCGGACATGCGACCGTAAATCGGCCGAAAGCGCCCCTCACCCTGTCCCTCTCCCCGTCAAACGGGGAGAGGGAACGCAGCTCAAGCGGCGCGCGAACTTGTCGAAGAATAGCATCAGGAAGTGCCGCATCCCTCCCTCTCCCCGCGGGCGGGGAGAGGGCCGGGGTGAGGGGCCGGTTGCCGGGTGTCCCGGTCACCCGAAGGCCTTGCGCAGGCGCGGCATGACCTCTTTGGCATAGAGCTTCAAGAAGCGCGGCTGGTCGGGGCCGGGCGCATGGAAGACGAGATGGCGGAAGCCCAATTCGACATAGGGCCGGATCCGCTCGACCTGCTCGTCGGGGTCAGCGGACACGATCCACCGGCTCGCCGCGCGGTCGAGCGGCAGCGCATCGGCGAGGCGCTCCATCTCCATGGGGTCCTCGACCCCCATCTTCTCCTCGGGCGAGAGGGCGAGCGCGGCCCAATGCCGGGTCAGCGCCTTGGCCTCACCGGCGTCGCTGTCGAACGACACCTTGACCTCGATCATCCGCTCGATGTCGGCGGCGTTGCGGCCGGCCCTCGCGGCGCCTTCCTCGACCTTGGGGACCAGCGTCTCGCTGTAGAGCGCCGGCGCCTTGCCGCTGGTGCAGATGAAGCCCTCGGCGAGATACCCGGCCATCGCCGCCGCCAACGGGCCGGAAGCGGCGACCCAGATCGGCACCTTGTCCTTCGGCTTGTCGTAGATCGTCGCGCTTTCGGTGCGATAGAACTGGCCCTCGAAGCTGACCCGGTCCTCGGTCCACAGCCTATTGATCAGATTGATCGACTCGCGCAGCCGGTCGCGCCGCTCCTTGGCGCCCGGCCATTTGATGCCGCTCGAGGGCACCTCGTTCAGCGACTCGCCGGTTCCGACGCCAAGCACGACCCGGCCCGGACACATCGCGCCGAGGGTGCCGAAGGCCTGGGCGACGACCGAGGGATGATAGCGGAAGGTCGGGGTCAGAACGCTGGTGCCGATCACGGCCCGTCGCGTGCGGGCGCCGAGTGCGCCGAGCCAGACGAGCGCCGACGGCGCGTGCCCGTCGGTATGCTTCCACGGCTGGAAATGGTCGCTGACGAAGATCGAGTCGAACCCGACCTCCTCGGCCAGACACGAGAAATCGAGCAGCTCCTTCGGGGCGAATTGCTCGGCCGAGGCCTTGTATCCGAGTTTCAGCACCTGTCGCTCCTATCGAATTGATTCACAATGAGACGGTGAGGCAGTGAGAAGAAAATCGGACCGCGGGCCTCTGACCCGCATGCGGGCGGCCCGCCCGCGGTCCGGCAAAGCCCCTCACTGCCTCATTGTGAAAAATCAAACCTTGGCCAGCACATCCTCGCGGAAGCGCCGCATGTCGGCGAGGACCGCGTCGGCAGTGTCGCCGCCGAAGCTGAAATCGACCGCGAGGACACCCAGATCGCGCAATGCCCGCAAATCGGCTGCGATCGCCGCGTTGTCGCCGGAGCCGAGCCGGCGGTCGCCAGTGTCGGCGCGCTCGGGGATCGCCTTGCCGAACTGGCTGAAGCGGTAGGCGAGCCCGACGTCCTTCGGGTTGCGCCCGGCCTCGCGGGTCAGCTTCTTGAGCCGCTCCTGGCCGGCCTCTAGGCGCGCCAGCGTATCCAGCCGGTTCCTCGGGTTGGTGCCGATCGGATACCACGCGTCGCCGAGCTTGGCCGTGCGGCGCATGGCTGGACCGCTTTCGCCGCCGACCCAGATCGGCACCCGCTTCTGGACCGGGCGCGGCTGGAAGAAAACATTGGAAAACTTGGCGTACTTGCCGTTGAAGCTGGGGTTCTCGTTGCTCCACAACTCGCGGCAGACGAGGATCGTCTCGTCGGTGACGGCGCCGCGTTCGGCGAACGGTTCGGTGCCGACCGCCTCGAACTCCTCCTGGCACCAGCCGACGCCGATCCCCCAGGTCAGGCGGCCTTCGGACAACACATCGATCGTCGCCAGGGTCTTCGCGGTCAAGACCGGCGGGCGGTGCGGCACCACGGTGACCGAGGTGATCAGGCGCAATTTCGCGGTCTTCGCCGCAACGAAGGTGACCGCGGTCAATTGCTCATGCCGGTCGCCGCCGGCGCGGCCAGGAAACTCGCCGGTATCGGAATAGGGGTACTTGGCCTCGATGTCGCGCGGGATCATGACATGGTCTGAGATCGTGCAGTAATCGTAGCCCAGCGCTTCGCCGCCGCTGGCGATGCGGGCGAGGTCGCGCGGCCCCGACAACGGCCCGCTGACCGGCGCGCCAAATCCGAACTGCATCTCTTGCCTCCCGCGGGGATGGGGTGTCTGCCCTAGCCTAGAGCACTGATCGCCGGGTCCGCTACAGTATTTGGCTGCCCCTCACCCCGGCCCTCTCCCCGCAAGCGGGGAGAGGGAGAGCTGACATCGCTTTCCCAGAATAACCGGCGCTGTATCGCCACGCCGGTTCAGCCGCGTTCCCTCTCCCCGCTTGCGGGGAGAGGGACAGGGTGAGGGGCGTTTTTAGGCGAAGAGGCGCTCCTTTTCGAGGCCCTTGTACATGTCGGCGACGAACTCGCCGTAGCCGTTCCAGATGAGCGTCGGGACGCGCTCGTCGGTGCCGAGCACCCGTTCGGTGGCCTGGCTCCAGCGCGGATGCGGCACCTCGGGGTTCACGTTGGCCCAGAACCCGTATTCGCTCGACTGCAAGGCTTCCCAATAGGATTTCGGGCGCTGGTCGGTGAATTCGAAATGCACGATCGACTTCACCGATTTGAACCCGTATTTCCAGGGCACGGCGAGCCGCAATGGCGCGCCATCCTGCTTCGGCACGGGTTTGCCGTACATGCCCGTGACGAGGAACGCTAGTTCGTTCTTCGCTTCGGCCATCGTCAGGCCTTCGACATAAGGCCAGGGGTAGAAGAATTTGTTCTGCTCGGGCGCGGTCTTGGGGTCGAGAAAGGTTTCCATGCGCACGTATTTGGCCGAGCCGAGCGGCCGGGCGAGATCAACGAGGGCCGCCATCGGAAAGCCGGTCCACGGCACCGTAAACGACCAGCCTTCGACGCAGCGATGCCGGTAGAGCCGTTCTTCAAGGCTCATCTTCTTCAGGAGATCATCGAAATCGAGGGTCATCGGCTTCTCGACCATGCCGTCGAGCTTGACCGTCCACGGCCGCACTTTGAGCGCCTGCGCGTCGCGCCAGATCGATTTGTCGGTCCCGAATTCGTAGAAATTGTTGTAGGTCGTCGGATATTTCTCGTCGGTCAGCGGCCGATCGAGCACGTACTTGGCGTTGCGCTTTGCCGGGTAAAGCTCGGCCGAGGGGTCGGCATCCTCGGCGAACGCCGCCTTCTCAAGACCAGCGGCAAGGCCGCTTGCGAAAATCGGGCCCGCCGCGAGCCCCTTGAGGAGCCGGCGGCGATCGCGGAACACCGCCTCGCTGGTCGCCGCCCTGTCCGGAAGCTCCCAGCCGCGCTTCTCGTGGATCAGCATCCTCGCCTCCCTCGTGGCAGGCTCGATGTGGGAACGCCAACGGCGCGCGCCAAGTCACGCCTTCGCGAGGCGTCGGGAACGGAAATCTGGCTAATCGGCGTCGGAGATCTTAAGTTCGGGGCCAACAACACGAGGAGAGGGTCATCATGAAGGTGGTCACGCTTAAAGAGATACCGAATGTCCCGGTGGAAGGCGCCTCGCCGATCGAGGGGTGGACAGGGCCGGTTTCGCGGTCGCGTCAGACCATCATCGAGCCGGGGGACTCCGCGAACTATAATTGCAGCGTGGTGAACTTCAGCCAGGGTTGCACCACCGGTTGGCATACTCATACCTGCGACCAGATCCTGGTCGTGACCTCGGGCTCCGGCATGGTCGCGACCGAGCATGAAAAGCATGAGATCAACGTCGGCGACGTCGTGCATATCAAGGCCGGCGAACGCCATTGGCATGGCGCCAAGGCCAATACGACCATGGGGCATATCACGATTACCGCGGTCGGCGGTCAGGCCAAATTTGAATAGGGGCTTATTATGAACCAGAGCGATTTCGAGGCCGATCTCCGGCGTGAAGGTTACCAAATCTTCTATGGCGGCTTAAGAGCGGGTGAGGTGAACCCCGACCATACGCATGACTGGGACGCTCGCGTCATGGTGATCGGTGGCGAAATCACCGTGACCCGCGGCGGCAAAGCGCAAACCTTCCACGTCGGCGACAGTTGCGCGGTCCCGGCCGGTGAGGTGCATGCCGAAGATGTCGGTCCGCAAGGGGTTGCCTATATCGCCGGACGCCGGACCGCTGTCGCCTGAAGCGCGATCCGCTTATATCGAAGCGCCGACCCTTTACCCCCTCCCGCGGGCTTGACCCGCGGGTCCACGTCTTTGTCAGCGGGAAGACGTGGGTGCCCACGGATCAAGTCCGTGGGCTGAAGGCCCACGGGTCAAGCCCGGCCAAGGGGATAGGCAAACTTAACGCCCGGCTCGCCAAGGCCAAGCACGATTCCCAGAGCCGGTTCACCCGGCTGTGGGACCGGCCCTACAGTTTGCGCAAACGTGCGGCTTCCTCGATCTCAGCCGCCTCGATCGCCCTCTTGAGCGCGCCGCTCAGCTCCTTGGCCGACTGCAGCGTGAGTTCGACGGCGACCCGCGTGCCCGGCCCGAGCGCGGAGTTGACGAAATCGATGGTGATGGCCTCTTCCAGCACGGCGTGGTGCGGGTGGTCGTAGGACACCACCGAGTGGGTCAGATTGAACCACCCGTCACCGCCTTTGCCGGCGCCGTTCGCGCTGACGATTTCTACGATCGAGGTGCACATGCCGGCGATTATTTGGCCAGGTGCTTGTGCAGGAAGCCGAACACCTTTTGCCAGCCGTCGAGCGCCTGCTCGATGCGGTACGCCGGCCGGTCGTAGTAGAAAAACCCGTGCCCGGCGCCGTCGTAGCGGTGAAACTCGTAGGCTTTGCCGTGCTTTTTGAGCTCGGCCTCGTGCAGGTCCACCTGCTCGGGGGTTGGCGAGCGATCCTCATTGCCGAAGAGGCCGAGCAGCGGGCATGAGAGGCTCTTGGTGAATTCGATCGGAGCGGTCGGCTGCTTCGGGTTCAACTCCTCCTTGCTCATCACCACCCGGCCGCCCCACAGCTCGACCGCGGCGTCGATGCTCTTGGTATGGCAGGCAAAGAGGAAGGTCTGCCGGCCGCCCGAGCAGGTGCCCATGACGCCGACCTTGCCATTAAGCCAGGGTTGGGCGCGCAGCCAACTGACCGCGCCCTCGGTGTCGCCGATGACCTGGGCATCGGGAACGCCGCCCTCGGCGCGCACCTTGGCGGCGACATCGTCGGCTTTGCCTTCGCCGGCCCGGTGATAAAGGTTATGGCTGATCGTCGCATAACCGTGATGAGCCATCTTGCGGGTCGTCTCGCGGTACCATTCATCCCAGCCGGGCGCATGATGAATGAGCACAATGCCGGGGAAGGGGCCCGGCCCCAACGGCCGCGCGACATAGGCCGAGATCGGCGCGTTCTTGTCGCCGGTGATCGAAATCGTCTCTGCAATCATGCCTTCGTAGGCCATAGCGGTTCTCCCTCGTCGATGCATGCCGGCCACCTGGCCGGCGCCCATTCCATGCCGTGATGGTTAGCGCAGACGGGAGCCCGGGTCCATGCCCAGGTACACCCGGCCGCAGATCGGGTACCACTCCGGCGCGATCGTGACGGTCTGGCCGACGACGTGCAGGTCGCGCCAGCATTCGGCGAGGCGGCTCTCGCGCTTGAACGAGGTGCTGCCGCCGTGCCGATACACGAGGTCCATCGCCTCGCGCGCGCTGTCGGCTGCGTAGATCGCGGCGAGCCGGCAGCGGGCGCGCTCTTCGAGGGTGGTCTCCCGGCCGGAGGCGACCGTCGCCCATAATTCGGCAATCTGCGCGCTGCGGTAGGTGCGTCCGGCGTTCAAGATCGCGTCGGCCCGGCCGACCGCGTCCTGCACCTGCGGGTTCTCGCACAACAAGGCGCCAGTCATCCGGCCGCGCGGCGTCTTGCCGCCGGCAAGCTCGATGAGCGCGTCGAGGCCGGCCCGCGCGATGCCGGTGATGACGGCGCTGTGGTGCGGCCCGACCCAGCACTGGACCGGCAAGGCATACATCACCCCCGGCCAGCGCGCCCACTGGTTCTCGAGCGGGATGCCGATCTGCGGCATCGTGCGGCGCTCCGGCAGGAACACGTCCTTGACCGTCCAGTCGAAGCTGCCGGTGCCGCGCAGCCCGGCCACGTCCCAGCTCCCCGGCACGATCTCCACGTCGGCTTTCGCAAAGACGCCCCGCCAATAGAGCGAGCCGCCATCCGGATGGCGGCGCGCCTCGCCGTCATCGCCGATCACCTGGAAGCTCCCGAGCATCCAGGAGGCCTCCTGACAGCCGCTGCCGAACTGCCAGCGCCCGCTGACGCGGTAACCGCCCGCGACCGGCACCGCCTGTCCGCCGCCGGGGACCGCGGTGCCGGCGATGATCGTGTCGGCCCGTTTCCCGTAGATCTCGTGCACGCCGTCATCGGGCAGCCCGAGCGTCACCAGCTGGCCGACGCCGCCATTGCCGAGGTTCCAGCCGACCGAGCCGGCGCCCTCGGCCAACCGCTCGACGACGCGCAGATAGGTCAGCGTGTCGACCTGGAGGCCGCCGAGCGAGCGCGGGATCACCATCTTGTAGAACCCGGCCTCGCGCAGCTGCCCGACCAGGGCCGGCGGCATGCGCTGCTCGCGCTCGATCTCGTCGTGATACTGGCGGATCATCGGCCGCAGCGCGATCGCCGCCTGCACCAGGGGCTGCGCCTCGACATCGACCGGCAAGCGCGCCGCATCGGCTCCCATTTCTTCGACCATCGTATCCATCGGCCCCTCCTGAGGGCCGAGGCTATCCCTCCGCCGCCGGGGACGCCAGACCATCCGGTGGCCAGACCGTCAACCCCTCCGCCAGCGGGATGCGCAGGTTGCGAAATAATAGGGAAAACATCATCCAGTTGCCCATCGCGATGACGAATTCGACCTGCTGTCCGGGGTCGGTGACGTGTCTCGCCACCTCGGCCCAGGCGGCATCCGAAATGGATTTGCCCTCGAGACACTCGTCGGTGGCGGCGAGGATCGCCTTGTCCGCCGGCGTCAACCGCGCGGAGTTCCGCCAGTCGCGCACCGCCAGAACATCCTCGGGCGGGATTCCCGCCGTGGTCGCCACCCGCCAGTGCTGCGTCCACTCGTACGCCGAGCCGGTGACCCAGCCGATCCGCATGATCATCAATTCGCGCAGCCTTGTATCGAATTTGTTGTTCTCCAACAGCTGCATCAATTGGCTGAACGCGACCCTCGCCACACCGGGATTATTGGCCACCGTGCGAAACGCCTCGCTTTGCGTACGCCGCGCCGGCATCCCCATCGCCTCACCGAGTTCGCGGGCGCGCTCAAGCGACACCATCGGCACGCGTGCGGTCATCGTCATTCCCCCTCGATGTTTCCCCCAATGTGCTACAGGGCGGGCCGGCCGCGCGCAACACCCCGCCCTGAAAAGCGAGCTTGACAGCCGCCGGTCCGGGCAGAGGCTAGGGGGCTACTTCAGTCTGGGAAGGCGTCGCCATGCCTGTGGAGATGATCGGCTGGATCGCGCCGCGGGTCGCGTCGGAGGTGATCGCGCCGTCCGGCCCTCCGTTTGACGCCAAGGTGATTGCCGAGACCGCCGGCATTCACGAGCGCGCCGGCTTTGACCGCGTCCTCATCGGCTATTTCTCGGATGCGCCCGACGGGTTCCTCGTCGGGGCGCACGCCGCGTCGGTCACCGAGCGACTCGGTTTCCTCCTGGCGCATCGGCCGGGGTTCGTGGCGGCTCCGGTCGCCGCCCGCAAGCTGGCGACCCTGGACCAGCTGAGCGATGGCCGTCTGGCGGTGCACATCATCGCCGGCGGCAGCGACGCCGATCAGGCCAAGGACGGCGACTGGACCGACCATGATGCCCGCTATCGCCGCGCCGGCGAGTACGCCGCGCTGTTGCGGCGGACGTGGACCGAGCCGGCGCCGTTCGACCATGCGGGCGAGTTCTATCGGACCCGAGGGACCTATTCGGAAATCCGCTGCCGACAACAGCCGCATATCCCGATCTACGGTGGCGGCGGCTCCGAGGCCGCGATCCGCGCGCTCGCCCCGCATGTCGATGTCTACATGCTGTGGGGCGAACCGCTGAAGGACACCGCCCTCTTCATGGACCGCGTGCGACAGGAGGCCGCGCTCTCCGGCCGCAACCCGACCTTCAGCCTTTCAACCCGCCCGATCCTGGCGGCAACGGAGGGTGAAGCCTGGGACCGGGCCCGGGCCATCCTCGACCGGGTGCTGATCAGCCGGCGCGGCGCTCTTCCACCAAAGCGCCAGAATTTCGGCTCCCAACGGCTCCTGCAGGCCGCCGCAGAAGCCGAGGTGCACGACACCTGCTTGTGGACGCCCCTCGCCGCGGCGACCGGCGCTCAGGGCAACTCGACCGCCCTGGTCGGCACAGCCGAAACGGTCGCCAAGGCGATGCTCGAATACTACAAGCTCGGCGCCACCAGCCTCCTGATCCGAGGCTACGACCCCCTGCCGGATACGGTTCAGTACGGCGAGGAACTGATCCCTCGCCTCCGCGAGTTGGTAGCGGAACACGACGCCGTGAGCGCCGCGGACGTCCAGCCCCGTGCTTCAGCGGCCTGCTAACGTCTGTCTTACCCGGCAGACCCGGCGTTGCGCTCCCAGTACGCGGTCGCCGCCGGAAATACGCTATGAGAGCGCGTTAGCTCAGGCGGGCCGTCGAGCGTGTCCGCGGCGGCGCGCCAGACGGCGTAGTGCGGCGCCGCGCGATGCGCTTCCAGCGCCGCCTCGTCCCGGTAGACTTCGTAGAAGTAATAGACGTTCTGGTCCTGCTGGTCCTGCAGGACGTTGAATCGCATGCAGCCCGGCTCATCCCTTTCGGAGCCGATTGCATCCACCTCGATCGCCTTGAGGAAACGCTGGCGCCCCTCCGCCTTCACCCGGACCTTCACCCACAGCGCTATCATGCGGCCCTTCCCTTCTGACGCCTCGTTGGACGCTGCCTCTATCATGGTTGTACGTCGATATCGACCGGTAAGCGCGTATCAAGCTGGGGCATAAGCGGCGCCCGGTTGTTTGACCGCAACGCCGGCGCGCAGTATCCTCGCGCAGCCCGGGAGCGGCGCCTCAGAAATGCAATCTTAAACAGCGCGATGTCGATCAAAAGCCTCGCTCTCATCCTAGCCGCAATGGCCCTCGGTTCCCCGACTTTGGCCGCTGGTATAGACTCCCGTGCCTATAGCTGCCCTGATCTTCAAGCTCTGGTCGCGGCACAACGGTTCGTTTTCATCAACAATCCCACCTTCGAAGACTTTATTGTTGCCGACGCTTCCTATTGCGGCGGCGGAGGCTCCGCGCGGATGGTGAGGCGCAGCGTACCGACGACTGACAGCCCGGAGTGTCTCGTGAATTATTGTACGATCACCAACATCACTCCCGGCGGCGGCGGCTGACTTCCGCCCGCAAAAAGAAACCGCCCGCCCGTGGTCTCCCACGGAAGGGCGGCTCATTTGACAAAAGGGGCGCTGGGCTTAGAAGTCCATGCCGCCCATGCCGCCCATGCCGCCGCCCGGCGGCATCCCCATCCCGGGCTGCCCCTTGGGCTCGGGCTTCTCGGCGACCATCGCCTCGGTGGTAACGAGGAGGCCGGCGACCGAGGCGGCATCCTGGAGGGCGTGCCGCACGACCTTGGTGGGATCGATGATCCCGGCCTGGATCATGTCGGTAAACTCGCCCTTCTGAGCGTCGTAGCCGTAGTTGGCGTCCTTGCTCTCCATGAGCTTGCCGACGATGATCGAGCCGTCGGTGCCGGAATTCTCGGCGATCAGCCGGGCCGGCGCCTGCAGCGCCTTGCGCACGATGTCGATGCCGACCTTCTGGTCCGGGTTGGCCGGGGTCAGCTTGTCGAGCGAGCGAGCCGCGAAGAGCAGCGCCGAACCGCCGCCGGGAACGACCCCCTCCTCGACCGCGGCACGGGTCGCGTGCATCGCGTCGTCGACCAGATCCTTGCGCTCCTTGACTTCGATCTCGGTGGCCCCGCCGACTCGGATGATTGCCACGCCGCCGGCGAGCTTGGCCAGCCGCTCCTGCAATTTCTCGCGGTCGTAATCGGAGGTCGTTTCCTCGATCTGCTGCCGGATCTGGGTGCAACGGCCCTCGATGTCGGCCTTTTTGCCGGCGCCGTCGATGATCGTCGTGTTCTCCTTTTCGACGCGCATCTTCTTGGCCGAGCCGAGCATGTCGAGCGTGACATTCTCCAGCTTGATGCCGAGGTCTTCGCTGATCACCTGGCCGCCGGTCAGGATCGCGATATCCTCGAGCATCGCCTTCCTACGGTCGCCGAAACCCGGCGCCTTGACCGCAGCCACCTTGAGCCCGCCGCGCAATTTGTTGACGACGAGCGTGGCGAGCGCCTCACCCTCGACATCCTCGGCGACGATCAACAGGGGCCGGCTGCTCTGCACCACCGCTTCGAGCACCGGCAGCATTGCCTGGAGACCCGACAGCTTTTTCTCATGGATGAGAATGTACGGGTTCTCCAGTTCGGCGATCATCTTCTCGGCGTTGGTGACGAAATAGGGCGAGAGATAACCGCGGTCGAACTGCATGCCCTCGACCACGTCGAGTTCGGTGTCGAGGCTCTTGGCCTCCTCGACCGTGATCACGCCCTCGTTGCCGACACGCTGCATCGCCTTGGCGATCATCTCGCCGATGTCGCGCCCGCCATTGGCGGAGATCGTGCCGACCTGGGCGATCTCTTCATTGGTCGAGATCTTCTTCGAGCGCGTCTTGAGGTCGGCAACGACGGTCTCGACCGCGAGATCGATGCCGCGCTTCAGATCCATCGGGTTGAGGCCGGCGGCCACCGCCTTGGCGCCTTCGCGCACGATCGCCTGGGCGAGGACCGTCGCGGTGGTGGTGCCGTCGCCGGCCTGGTCGCTCGTCTTGGAGGCGACCTCCTTGACCATCTGGGCGCCCATGTTTTCGAACTTGTCGGCGAGCTCGATCTCCTTGGCGACGGTGACGCCGTCCTTGGTGATGCGCGGCGCGCCGAACGATTTGTCGAGAACGACGTTGCGGCCCTTGGGACCGAGCGTCACCTTGACCGCATTGGCGAGAATGTCGACGCCGCGCAGCATCCGCTCGCGCGCGTCGGCACTGAATTTGACATCTTTGGCAGCCATCTTGTTCTCCTACGCGGCCTTGCGGACAGCCGACTGGTCGATGATCCCCATGACGTCGGACTCTTTCATGATGATCAGATCTTCGCCGTCGAGCTTCACTTCGGTGCCCGACCACTTGCCGAACAGCACCCGGTCGCCGGCCTTTACATCCAGCGGCTGAAGCTTGCCATCCTCGCCCCGGGCACCGGGGCCCACCGCCACCACCTCGCCTTCCATCGGCTTTTCCTTCGCCGTGTCGGGGATGATGATGCCGCCGGCACTCTTCTCCTCGGCTTCCACGCGCCGGATCAGCACGCGGTCATGCAACGGACGGAATCCCATATAGACCTCCTCACACGCTCTGAATTTGTGTTTAGCACTCCCCATGCGAGAGTGCTGCTGAGATAGTCCGGTCGCGGCCGTTTGTCAAGCAAATCGCCGAGCGGCGCGGCCGGCAGCGCGCCGCATGCGCGTCTTGTCGAACCAGGCACGGCCAAGGTTTTGACAACGGCATAGCCGCGGCGCACTCTCGCCGCGTTATAATGAACGATCTGCCATTGACGAGCCGGGAACATGCCGCAATCCATGGAATGGGAAATACCCAGCGAGTTTCAGCCGAAGCCGGAGGATTTCGACTTCGACCTGGACCGCACGCTCTCGGGCGTGCTCGGGCTGCAGGCCACGGTCCCGCAGGATGCCTTCACCGCCGGAACGCTCGGCACCGAACGCGCCGGCAGCGCCGTCTTGATCCGCAAGGACGGGCTGGTGCTGACGATCGGCTATCTGATCACCGAAGCCGAGTCGATCTGGCTGACCTCGAGCCTTGGCGGCGCGGTCCCCGGCCACGTCATGGGCTATGACCCGGAGACCGGCCTTGGGCTTGTGCAGGCCCTCGGCCGGCTCAGCATCCCGCCTATTGAAATGGGCACGCGGATGCGGGTCGGGGCCGGCGATCACGCGATCCTCGCCGCCGCAGGCGGGCGCCGCCATGCCGTCGCGGCGACGATCGTTGCCCGCCAGGAATTTGCCGGCTATTGGGAATACGTGCTCGACCGCGCGATCTTCACCGCGCCGGCCCACCCGTTTTGGGGCGGTGCCGCGCTGATCGCGAGCGACGGCAGCCTCATCGGCATCGGCTCCTTGCATGTCCAGCATTCCAACGGCCGCGAGCTGCGGCGAGACGTCAACATGGTGGTGCCGATCGATCTGCTGCCGCCGATCCTCGACGATCTCTTGACCTATGGCCGGCCCAACCGGCCGCCGCGGCCGTGGCTTGGCCTCTACGCCACCGAGATCGAGGACGCCATCGTCGTCGCCGGGTTGTCCGAGCGGGGGCCCGCGAGCAAGACCGGGCTCAAGCCCGGCGATCGCATCCTCGCGGTGCGCGACGAGCCGATCTCGAGCCTCGCCTCGTTCTGGCGCCGGGTATGGGCGAGCGGCCCGGCCGGGAGCGAAGTGGTGCTGCAGGTGGTGCGCGACACCGAAACGATGAAGGTGCGCATCCCGTCGGCCGACCGTACCCGGCTCCTCAAGGCGCCCAGACTGCATTGATGCCGCGGGCGGCGCCCTGGGGTCAAAACCTATAACGCCGCCGCCTCAAGCCGGCTCGACTGCCGCCTCTGGCATTCCGCTCGCCCAACGCGTCGCCTCGCGCTCGGGCCGGATCAGCGCCATTCCAATGGCGCCGCCAATCAACATGATGACCCCGCAGATGATGAACCCCGTGTTGAATCCGTCGAGCGGCGTCGCCGCCGTCTCGACGACGCTGCCCATAATGTAGGGAGCCAAGAGCCCGGCGGAATTGCTGATCGCGGTGCCGATGGCAAGGAGCGCGCCGCGCTGCGCGACCGGGGTGATTTCGCTTACGACGGCATTGCCGATCACATAGATGACCGAAGGCAGCGCCACACCGATCGTGGTCAGGGCTATCTTGGTGGGAATGCCTGGCAGGTACGGCATGATCGCCATCGCCGCGCCGCCGAGCGCGACGCAGGCGCCGCCGAAGATGCCGCGGGCCACCCGGCTCGACACCCCGCGCGCGACGAGGCGCTGCGAGTACCAGCCGGCGAGGATGACCAGGATGACGCTGGCACCCGCCGGAAGCGCACCCAATAGGCCGATCGACCTCTGCGCAAAGCCCAGTCCCTTGATCAGAAATGCCCCCTGCCACGACAGGGCCTGCGACAATCCCCATTGGGCGCCGAAACTTGCGCACCAGCAGGCGATGATCGTCGGGCTGAGCAACAGTTGAGAGTAGTTTATGCTGCCCGATGTTGGCGTCGCACCTGGCGCCGCGACGGCGGTCGGCGCGCCCTCGCGGCCAAGCGCCAGCCACGCGGCAGTCCAGGCGAGGCCCGCGATGCCAAGCGCGCCGAAGGCCCAATGCCAGGAATAATGCACGATGACCCAGTTGAGCAGCGGCAGCGCCAGCATGATCCCGAAGCCGGCGCCTTGCGCGATGATCGCGGTCGGCAATGTGCGCAGCTCGTTGGGAAACCATTTGTAAGCCGAATGGAGCGCCACCGGATAGGCCGGCCCTTCACCGGCGCCGAGCGCGATCCGGCACGCCACGATCGTGCCAAATCCGGCCGACCCGAGCATCGGAAACTGAGCCACCGCCCAGACCAGGCCCATGACCAGCAGCGCCCAGCGTGTCTGCACGCGATTGACGAACCCGGTGACGACCGCCGACAGCGAGAACAACAGGAAAAAACTCGAACCGAGCAACCCGAACTCGCGCGGGCTGAGGTGTAGTTCGTCCATGATCGGCACCGCGGCGATCCCGATCACCGCCTTGTCGGCGAAGTTGACCAGCATGAATAGGAACAAGAGAGCGACGATCAGCCAAGCCCCCTTCGGGGTCCGTCCGCTTCCGGTTTTGGCGACCCCACCGAGCCGGACAGCAGCCTCCCCGATTTCGCTGGCGGACTGGGAATTCGGGATAGTCATGGGAGCCTCGATACCGTTGACGGGTACCCATCGGTACCTGTAGGGTACGGTACCGATCGGTACCAAGGCAAGATGATTTTTTGAGGCCGCCATGAAAAAGTCCAGCCGCGCTCCGGAAGCGGCCGCCGGGCATCCCATGCACGAGCGCATCCTCGGTGCCGCGTTCAGGGCGTTCTCGGAAGACGGTTATGCCGGTACCAGCACGCTCGATATCGCGACCCGCGCCAAAGTTTCGAAACGTGATCTCTATGCGAATTTCGGCAGTAAGCACGCGGTGCTCGTCGCCTGCATCAAGAGCCGCGCCGATCGAATGGGACTATCCCCGGACCTGCCCACCCCACGCAGCCGGGAGATGCTCGCCTCAACGCTTACCGCCTTTGCCGCGAACCTCGTGCGCCAGATCTCACACCCCTCCGTCATCGCGACCTTCCGCCTGGCGATCGCGGAGGCGATACGCTCGCCCGAGATCGCGCAGGCTCTCGACTCGGCCGGCCGTGATGCCACCCGTGGCGCGGTCGCCGACCTCTTGGCGAGCGCCCAATCGAGCGGCCTCATCGGCCCGGGAGAGCCAGCGGAAATGGCGACGCAATATTTGGGACTTGTCTGGGAGGGCCTGATGGTCGGCTTATTACTGGGGGTTGTCGCGACGCCCGACCCGGCCGAGTCCGGGCGACGGGCGACCAAGGCGACAGCGGCATTTATGCAGCTGCACCCCGATCCTGCCGCAGTCGGGTAGCCCGCGGAGCGCCGGTCCGATCGGCCACGACCCCAGGCGAGAGGCGCGCGATAGCTCGGCCAAGACAGCTTTCCCCTCGACCCGGCCAATTCCTAGTCTCACCGTCCCCCGCTTGCCGGGGAGGAATGCGTCGCGCTGACGGTGTCGCCGTGATTGACGATGCGGGGCGCCTATCGCACCGCGGCGCGGCGGGCGCCGAGCAGATCGAGGGCGGCGCGGAGCTGAGCATCCGGCGCCGTGCCGATGATTTTCGGATTGATCGGATGGTCGGTCTCGCCCTCGACCGAGCGTGCTGCGGCGGGGGTCGCCGGCGCGTCCTTCGGCGCCAGCGCGCCGGTCGGTTTGAGCGCGCCGAACAAATCGCTCTCGAAGGTAATGACGGCGTTCGCCACCTGCTGCTCCTTGGGTACCGTGACGACGCGGTCGGGGCTGATGCCGTGGCCCTGGATCGAGCGGCCGGATGGCGTGTAATAGAGCGCGGTCGTCAACCTGAGCGCGCCGGCGCCCTCGATCGGGATGATGCTCTGCACCGATCCCTTGCCAAAGCTGTGGGTGCCGAGGATCGTCGCGCGCCGGTTGTCCTGCAGCGCGCCGGCGACGATCTCCGAAGCTGAGGCCGAGGCGCCGTTGATCAGCACCACCAGGGGCGTCCCCCGGATCAGATCGCCGTTGGGCGTAGCATCATAGATCCGGTTTTCGCTGGGATCGCGGCCGCGAGTGGACACCACCGTGCCGGAATCGAGAAAATCGCCGGCAACCTCAACCGACGCATCGAGGAGGCCCCCGGCATCGTTGCGCAGATCGAGGACCAGCCCGGCGAAGCGCCCGCCGGCCTCCTGGCGCAAGCGGGAGAGCGCCGTGCGCAGCTCTGAGGGAGTGGTCTCGTCAAAGGTGCTGATCCGGACATAACCGATGCCACCCGGCTTCAGCGCCGACTTGACCGAGTCGACATGAATGATGGCGCGCGTGATCGGCAGTTCGAAAATCGGCCGGTTCGCCCGCGCGATCGTCAGCACGACCGGGGTTCCGGGGTTGCCGCGCAGGCGCTGCACGACTTCGCCGATATCCATCCCGACGATCGCCTGGCCGTCGGCCTTGACGATACGGTCGCCGGGCTCGATACCGGCGGCCGAGGCCGGCGTACCCTCGATCGCCGAGATGACTTGCGGCACCCCCTCTTCGACCGAGATTTCGATGCCCACCCCGCCGAACTGGCCGCTGGTGGTCGACATCAACTCGCGATATTCGTGCTCGGTCATGTAGTCGGAATGCGGATCAAGCTTGCTCAGCATGCCTTTAAGGGCACCGTTGACGAGCTGGTCGGGCTGTACCGGTACGACATAGCTCTTTTGGACCTGCTGCATCGTCGCTTCGATCAACCCGAGATCTCCGGCACCGACCGCCGGGTCCGTGGCCGGGGAGCTGCAGCCGTTGACGCCGAGCGCCAGCAGCAACAGGGTGAAGGAGAGAATTTTGCTCATCGCGATCGATCCGTGCATGCAGGCCAGCTATGGCTCGGAATCGGGCTGACGGTCCGGATCGGCGGCAGCAAACGCATCGAGCGCCTTACAGTTTTCATAGACCCGCAGGATCGTCGGATAGTGGGTAAGGTCGAGCGGGTAGCGATGAGCGTTGTAGACCTGCGGCACGAGCGCGATGTCGGCAAGCCCGGGCGTATCGCCATGGCAGAACGTGCCGGTGCGCGGGTCGTCGGCGAGCAGTCGTTCGAACGCATTGAAGCCGCTGGTGATCCAATGATTATACCAACGCTCGATCGCCTCCTGGTCATGGCCGAGCGGCCCATGCAGATAGCGCAGGACGCGCAAATTGTTGAGCGGATGAATGTCGCAGGCAACGATCGCGGCAAGCGCGCGGGTTCGGGCCCGGCCGGCGGCGTCGCGCGGTAGAAGCGGCGGCTCGGGATGCGTCTCGTCGAGATATTCGATGATCGCCATCGACTGCGTCAGCAATTGGTCGCCCATCTCGAGCGCCGGCACTAGGCCCTGAGGGTTGACGCCGAGAAACTCGGGTCCGGCCTGGTCGCCCCGGCGCAGGTGGATGAAGGCGTTTTCGTAATCAAGCTTTTTGAGATTGAGGGCGATGCGCACGCGAAACGCGGCGGAGGATCGAAAATAGCCGTAAAGCTTCATGGCCGTCGCCCGTCGCAAACCGCATTCGGCCGCGACGTTACTCCGCCGGCATCGTCGCGGGAAGACCGCCGCTCAGGGCGCGGCGGCGGTTTCTCGCTGGCCGCCTGCGCCGCCGATGAACTTTTCGACGAGTTCGAGGAAATCGCGCAACAGGATCGGTTTCGCCAAATAGGCATCGCACCCGCTGGTCAGGGCTTTGCGTTCGTCGCCAACCATCGCAAAGGCGGTGACCGCGACGACCGGGATGGGCCGGGTCTCCTCATGGTCCTTCAGCTGGCGCACGGCGTCGAACCCGGAGATGTCCGGCAGCTGCAGGTCCATCAGGATGAGATCGGGGCGATTTTCGCGAGCCAGGACCAGCGACGCCGCGCCCTCGGCAGTGGTAATGGTCGCGTAACCATAAGCCTCGAGGACATCCCGCAAGAGCTTCATGTTGAGCTCGTTGTCCTCGACGATCAGGATCCGTTTCGTCGCGACGCGCGGGGGCTCATCGCCTTGCATATGATAAAGATTCTCGCGCATTTGTGATGAAAGGGCGGGTCGATATGGGGCGGGCGGTGATGAGACAGCCGGCATTTGACGCGACATTCGTTAGCAAATTGTTAAGATCCTGCCGATCGCACCGGGGCCCTGCCGTACCCGAACGGTGTTTTTCAAGGACCGCCGCGGTTGGTGTCCTTGTCGCGGTTTTGGCGGGCGGCGCGCCAATGGAGATACCGGCGGCGCGGGCCCAGGACACCGCCGCGCAGGAGGCCGCGCAGCGCGCCCTGGTTCTGGCTCGGCTGCCGGCGGACGCGGCAAAGCGGGTGTTCGGCGCGGCGACCAGCCCCGCCCCCGGACCGGCGCGGTCGATCGGGAGCTATACGAGGGGTTGCCTGGAGGGCGCGACGGCGCTGCCGGCCGACGGCCCGAATTGGCAGGTGATGCGGCCGTCGCGGAACCGCGCCTGGGGACACCCGGTGCTGATTGCGTTTCTCGAACGCCTCGCCGCAGAGGCGGCCGGCACCGCCGGATGGCCGGGTCTGTTGGTCGGCGACATCGCACAGCCGCGCGGCGGGCCGATGCTGACCGGCCACGAATCGCACCAGCTCGGGATCGAAGCCGATATCTGGCTGACGCCGATGCCGGATCGGCGGCTAAGCGCAGCCGAGCGCGATGAAATGCCGGCGACCAACCTCGTCCTCGAGAGCGGCGACGACGTCGATCCGAAAGTCTGGCGGCCGGAGCACCGACAGCTGCTCGAAGCCGCCGCGCGCGGCGCCACGGTGGCGCGGATTTTCGTCAACCCCGCGATCAAGCGCGCGCTCTGTCGCGACGCCGGGCGCGAAGCCGGGGCGGACCGCGATTGGCTGCGGCGGATTCGGCCCTGGTGGGGACACAACTACCATTTTCATCTGCGCCTCTCATGCCCCCGCGGCGAGCCCGAGTGCCATGATCAGCCCGCGCCGCCCGCCGGCGACGGGTGCGGCGCCGAACTGGCCTGGTGGTTCACCCCGGAGGCGAAGCACCCAAAGCCAGGGCCGCCCGAGCGACCCTTGCGGGTCGCCGACCTGCCGGCCGCCTGCGCCGCCCTGGTCGAGCGGCAGCGGTAAGGGTCAAAACCCAATCAGCTTGACCGGTTGCGAGCGTAGAGCCGTCGTCGGGTAGCCCGAGCCGGATCGACGGCCCATCCACCCAACTCGGTCACCGAGGGCCGACAAGCTGATCAGGTTCTGCGCTAGTGTCCCGAATCTGAAGTTCGCGATATCACTGATTCGTATGGATCTGCCAGACTCTTCCGCGCGGCACAGCGGGGGAGTGATGGCGAGTCGGAAGCTACCGAGGCTAGATTTGAGTGCTG
>Ga0182024_10003475_pt1 | contig 37501 bp, 30 predicted proteins | sample P32metaG_FD_120480 | JGI IMG/M metagenome (GOLD analysis project Ga0182024, IMG submission 120480) | Permafrost microbial communities from Stordalen Mire, Sweden - P3-2 metaG (Illumina Assembly) | ecosystem: Environmental > Terrestrial > Soil > Wetlands > Permafrost | place: Sweden: Stordalen...
AGAAAAGCACCGCCGGCAGGACTGCCTTGAACGGGAGTACTGATTCCCGGAATCTGTCCGATGCCTTTGCGACTATCGATGAAAATCGAAGTAGTGACGTTTCTGCAATCCGCGCGGAGGCGGTGTCCGCTCTATTGAAAGGGCCCCTGAATGCGCGCGCGCTTCGAATTTTAGGCCAACTCGCCGATGTCAGCAAAGACAATGCGGATGCCTTGAAATTCATGAACGCTGCCGCCCAATTGTCCCTTCACGAGACTATTGCTGTTTATTGGCTGATGCTCAAAAGCACCGAGGCCGGCGACTATAAGTCAGCGATCGCTTACGGGGATGCTTTGATGAGGACAGCTCCCGATACGGCGGTCCAAGTGGTGCCAGTGTTGGCGCATTTCGCGGCTGACAAAACGGCAAGCGACTCGATCAAGGCGCTTCTCAGCACCAACCCGCCGTGGCGAAGGCTGTTCTTTACATTGCTGCCCAGAAGTGTGGCGGACGCGCGCACGCCGCTTGGTCTTTTGTTGTCGCTCAAAACGACTCCGACACCGCCCACTTCGGAAGAAATAGGCGGCTATCTCAGGGCCTTAATCGATCACAAGCTCTTCGACCTTGCCTATTATACTTGGCTGCAATTTCTTCCTCCCGACCAGTTGAGCAATGCCGGCTTACTTTTCAATGGCAATTTCGAGGTTTCCCCTTCGGGGGCGCCTTTTGATTGGGTGATCACACAAGGATCAGGTGTCACAATCGATATAGTGCCGAGGCCGGACCAGCATGACGAGCGTGCGCTGCTGGTCGATTTTCTTTACGGGCGCGTCGATTATCACAGTGTTTCCGAACTCGTTTTGCTCGCGCCCGGCACTTATCAATTCAATGGACAATATAGCGGCAAGATCGTTGGTCCCCGTGGTTTGAAATGGCGGATCGTGTGTGCCGACGACGCGAAGACGCAGATCGGCGAGAGCCTAATGATTACTGGAATGACGCCGACCTGGAAAAAGACCGGCTTCGTCTTCACGGTTCCGGCGGTAGGTTGCCGCGCTCAATACGTGCAGCTCGATCTCGATGCGCGAATGGCCTCCGAGCAGCTCGTCTCCGGAACCATGTTGTTTAGTGAGCTTTCGGTTTCCCTCGTCACTAACGAGCAAGACCCGAAGGAATCGAGCGAGTAACCGGCCTCGTTCTAAGGAAGAATCTAGGAATCATGGCTTTTCTGGACTCACTTCGAAACCACCCTCTGGGACACCAGCTGAGTCAGCTCGTGCCCTCGCGGCTATGGGAAAGGCGCCCCAGCCTTTTCTTTAGTCTATGCGCCTTTACGCTGGTTTCATCATTGCTGCTTGGAGGCGGTACGCGGGGCGGGTTTTTGTCGGATACGATCCTCGAATTGTTCGCCATTCCAGCATTTTTGGTCGCGCTGTCGTCGCTCTTCACGTTACCTTGGACTGAAAGCAAACGTCCCGCCGAGTGGGCGCTCATGCTCTGTTTGGCGATTGCGATCGTGCCGCTGCTTCAGCTTGTCCCGCTGCCGCCATGGCTTTGGACAAGACTACCCAATCGGGAAGCGATGGCGGGGGTATTTGATCTCTTGGGACGCGAGCTGCCGTGGTTTCCGGTTAGTGTCGCGCCGAGCGCAACATGGCTCAGCGCGCTTTCGCTGTTGCCGCCTCTGGCAATCTTTCTTGGTGTGATTCAACTCAGCTACGGCGAACGGCGGCTGATGAGTTTGATCTTGCTCGGTGTCGGCATTCTCGGAGCGTTTGTCGGGCTGCTTCAGGTTGCCCAGGGTCCTTCGAGTCCGTTGCGGTTCTTTGCGTACACCAATGTGAACGAGGCGGTTGGATTTTTTGCAAATAGGAATCATTTCGCCTCGCTTACCTACGTGCTTCTGCTCTACGCCGCGGCGTGGGCGACGGATGTGGCCTTCACAACCGGTTCCTGGACTGATCGAAGAAGCATTCAAACAAAATCAATTGCGACACTTACAGCGAGCCTTCTGATCCTCGTCATCCTCATAGCAGCCGAGGCCATTTCGCGGTCGCGCGCCGGGCTTGGGCTTACGATCGTGGCGATATTTGGGGTGTTTGCGCTGTCGCTAACGGATCGGCGCAGGGCGGCCGGAGTGACTCCGGTCAGGCTGCTGTTGGGTTCAACCATCGTGGCGATTGTGCTTGTGGTTCAATTTGTTCTCTACCGCATCCTCGAGAGATTCGATGATTCGTTGCAGGACGCTAGAGTGGGGATTGCTCACAACACCATCGCGGCTGCCAACGCTTACTTGCCGTTCGGCAGCGGTGTCGGCACATTTGTGTCGGCGTATCCGAATTTTGAGTCGCCGCAAGATGCAATTCCCAATGTCTACATCAATCATGCGCACAACGATTTCCTCGAACTCACGCTTGAGAACGGCGCAGTGGGCGTAATCCTTGTTGCCGTTTTTGCGATCTGGTTTTTCATGGGGTCTGAAAAAATATGGCGGCGCCCTGCAGAGAACATTCGCGCGGTGGATGTTCTCCTTGCCCGCGCCGCGACGATCGCCATTGCACTTATTATCGCGCATTCCTTTTTTGATTATCCGCTGCGCACCGGCGCGATGATGGCGGTGTTCGCTTTTTCATGTGCGCTCTTGATCGAACCGCTCAATGCCGCGCCAAATGAGGTGGCAGCCCGGTCCACTATCGCGACTGAACGTCGGGAGGAAGAGGTATGGCGTGAGGCCGCGCCTCACCTACCGATGGATTTGGATAATCCTGTCAGTGCGCTCGAAGAATCTACAGCACTGCGCAACGCTTCGCAGAATGAGGCGACAATCGGGTCCAAGGTCACGACGGGGTTGCCTGCTGACGTCGTGCAATCCTTCGCCAACTTTGATCGGCTTCCGGGTCTCTCGGCCCTGAGCAGCAAGAAAGAGAAGCCGCGCGCGGAGGCGCCCCAAGTACCCGCGGTTTTGGACTCCCCTGAAACCCCCGCGCATGCGCCGCAGGGGTTGTGGGGAGAAGATATCGAGTGGCCCGATCAGTGGCGAAACAATCCCGCGCCAAATGAGATGAGGGGTCGGCCCATTTTCCCGACAGACAGAGTTGGCGAAAAGGCGCTCCGCCTGGCCGCGCCTCAAGCGCCGAGGGCCTTGGACAACCCCGCAGCGGCACCCGTAAAACCGGCAGAACCGCCGCTAGGGGGTTGGGGGAAGTGGCCCGACCAGTGGCAAAACAACCTCGCGCGGATTGAGATGCCGGTGAGGCCCAATGTTACGGCAGCAGGGAGCGAGGCAGGGACACCGCGGGTGGCCGCGCCTCAAGTACCGACGGCTTTGGACCCCGTCACCGGTGCGCCCGAAAAACTCGCACAACCGGATGCCGCGCCGAGTGAGATGACGGTCCAATTCGATATAGTGACAGAAGGGAGCGAGGAAGAGACACCGAGGCCAGCCGAGCTTCAAGTACCGACGGCTTTGGACACCCCCACTGTTACGCCCGAAAATCCCGCACAACCGGACCCCACTCCGAATGAGTTGACGGAGCCCAAGCCCGCGTCAGCAGGGAGCGCGGAAGAGATACCGGCAGTGGCCACGCCTCAGCTACCGACGGTTTTGGATACTACCACCGACAAGTCCGAGAAACCCGCCGTACCGGCGTGGGAGCAATGGGTGCAGGATCCCAATATGCCCGGGCAGCGGGAAGATTGAGGGGAATTCACTGGCCGCGGCGCACCAGTTGTCGCGCACGGTAGCCCCTAGCCGTTGGGTCAACATTGGATATTTCTCTGACTTCCTTTGAGCCCAGTTTCGGGCGGGGGCTTGCGGGCATTGCGAACGGCGCGGCGTATTGACTCGACAGGATCGGCAATGACTATTTTCAATATGACTGCAAATATTAAACAGAAGAATACTTTGATGAGATCGATAGCGAGAGGGAGCGAAGAGAGATACTCATATTTTCCAATAAAATGAGCGACGATCAACATCGCAAACAAGTGACCGATATACAGCGGGTACGAAAGATCGCCAATCCACTTATCAGCTGCGTTTTTGTCTTGAAATAAAAACAGAAACGGAAGCGACAAAAAAATGATTGCAATTAGCGCTGGTAGCTTAACCCACTCACTGAGTGGTACAAGAAAATACACGGTGCACGCGATTGCACAACCCGCATATACGAAAGGGTCCACGGGAAACTGGGGCAATTTTGCAATTAAAGCCATTGCCGGCTTGAGAAGCAATTGATGAGAGGCAATACCTAGGATGAATAAAGCTAGTTCGAAGGGGAAGAAGCGGTAGGTCCATGGGTCTTCCAAGCCGAAGCCGTCGTAAATGGCGAAGGCGCGGCCGGCGATCGATAAGACAAACAGCAATAGCAGCAAGATCGGCCGTCGGATGATGAATGGTGCAACGGCATAGAAGCTCAGCTCTATGCCGAGTGTCCAGGCCTGGGGAACGAGAAGCAAATGCCAAAGCTGGACGTCGGACTCCCAAAATCGGCCCGTAAACTCCAACACCCCGTTGTGATCGGACAAGAACATCACCCAGTCTTGTCCAACGATGGTAACATTGACAATTGCGAGGATGCATTTTGCGAGCAGAGGGGCCTGACCGAATTCGCCCATTCTGGAGGGATAGAGGAAATATCCAGCAAGCGTCAAAAGCGCGACAAAATAATAGACCGGATAAAGGCGTAGCGCGCGGTTGGCCCAGAAAACGCCAACGTTGTTGTAGCTCTGGGTGTTGGTCAAAACATAGGAAATCAGGAAGCCGGAAATCATGTAAAAGAGCTGGACGGCGGTTCGACCGCCAACAAAGACAAACGGATGGGAGGTATGGGCAAACACCACTGAAAGCGCGAGTATGGTGCGGAGTGTGCCCATCTTTTTTGACTTAACTCTTTACCGGCGCCGCACGCTATTAAATGCTCCTTTGAATGGCAAGATCGCACGTATTCCAACAGGCTAGGCAAGGAGAAATTTCCGATTCGGCCACTCCGCCTGTTCTGGGGTACGCAAAATTGTAATACCTCGCTCATAGCATTACTCTCATCCGTAAACGGGGGGCGATTCACCCGAACTACGGTAGCTTTTCTGCAAATTTTTAGCTCAATATGCTGTTGGACCTTGCGTTCGTTTTATTTACCCAGCGTTGCTGATCAGCCAGAAAAACTCAGACTGTTGAAACCAGACAATGTGCGGCATCGCAGGAATCTGCGCCTATCATGACGCCGCTCGTGACATCGAGCGCTCGGAACTGGGCGCCATGAGCGATCACATGCGACGGCGCGGCCCGGACGGCAACGGCATCTGGGTCGCCGGCGATGAGCGCACTGGGTTCGCGCATCGCCGTCTTGCGATTATCGACCTATCGGACACCGGCCGGCAACCAATGCAAACGGAGGACGGCCGCTTCGTCATAACCTTCAACGGAGAAATTTATAACTACAAGGAATTGCGCAGCTCCCTAAAGGCGGCCGGATATCGGTTCCGCACCGAGTCCGACACCGAGGTCATGCTCCATCTCTATGCCCATCGCGGCATCGAGATGGTGCGCGAATTGCGCGGCATGTTTGCCTTCGCGCTGTGGGATGCCCGCGAGCGCGTGCTCGTGCTGGCGCGCGATCCGTATGGGATCAAACCGCTCTACTACAGCGACGATGGGCATAGCGTCCGCTTCGCGTCTCAGGTCAAGGCTCTGCTCGCAACCGGCGCGATCGCGCGCGACGTCGATCCGGCGGGCGCGGTTGGCTTCTATCTGTTCGGCAGCGTGCCGGAGCCGTTCACGACGTTTCGCGCGATCCGCAGCGTGCCGAGCGGCGCCACAATTGTCGTCGATCGCAACGGTCCCGGTTCGCCGCGACCTTTTTATTCGATTGCGCAAATCTATCGCGCTGCCGAGCAGCACGAACGATCGGAATCAGACGCCGGCGCGACGGTTCGTGAGGCGCTCCTGGATTCCGTGCGCAACCACCTTGTTGCCGACGTTCCCGTCGGTGCTTTCCTGTCCTCGGGCGTCGATTCTGGCGCTCTCGTTGGCCTCATGCGTGATGCCGGAGCCCAAAGCATCACGACCGTCACTGTCGGGTTCGACGAGTTTCGCGGACTGCCGCAGGACGAGACGCCGCTTGCCGCCGAAGTCGCCCACCTCTACGGCACTCAACATTCGACGCGGATCGTCACTCGGACCGAGTTCGAGGCCGATATGCCCCGCATCATTGAGGCGATGGATCAACCCTCGATCGACGGGATCAACACGTGGTTCGTAGCGAAGGCGGCACGTGAACTCGGATTGAAAGTCGCGGTTTCGGGCTTGGGCGGCGATGAACTGTTCGGCGGTTATCCATCCTTCCGCAACCTGCCGCGGTGGGTACGCATGATGGCGCTACCGTCGCGTCTGCCGCTTCCACAGCCATTGTTGCGTGGGCTCGCGGCACGTGCGGTCGGTATGCTCGGCGCGCATCCAAAAGCAGCGGGGATGCTCGAATACGGCGGCAGCTATGCCGGAGCCTATTTGTTGAACCGCGGTCTCTTCATGCCCTGGGAGCTAGGCGCAGTGCTCGATCCGGAGACGGTGGTGCAAGGCTTGGAGCGATTGATGCCGCTCGCCATGATTGACGCTCAGCTCGAGCCGCGTCCGCACACGTCGTTTGCGCGCGTCGCGACGCTCGAATCGTCTTTCTATATGCGTAACCAGCTCTTGCGCGATACCGACTGGGCAAGCATGGCGCATTCGCTCGAAGTGCGCGTGCCGCTGGTCGACAGTGTCCTGCTGACGCGCCTGGCGCCGCTGGCGGTGCGAATACGCATGCGGGCCGGCAAGCGTCTTCTGGCCGGTGCACCGTCACGGCCGTTGCCGGACGTGGTGGCTAACCGCGCCAAGACTGGATTTGCCACGCCAGTTGAGACCTGGATGTATAAACGCGTAAAAGTTGTAGAAACTGCCAATAACGTGCCTGAGCCATGGGCTCGGGGCTGGTCACGGGTCGTAGGTGAGCAAATCGGCGTCGGATTGTGAGCCCGTAACCAGGCTAAATGGTTGGGTTTTACTCGCCTTCTCAATAATTTGCCGCCCGGCAGGCAGGTGGTATTATCCGCCCGCGGATGGGGCCGCGGTTGCAGAGATTCGGCTTGGGCGAGCAGGGCGGCGGCGGCCGCTCATTGCAGGTCACAGCTGGCGGGAATGGGGTAGGCGGGGGCGTCGCTTCGTCCACGGTCACTCCACTCTTTTCGGGTGAGTTGATTCACCCGAACTGCGGTAGCTTGCCGTGGTTCATTCATCGAAATTATGCATCGAAATTTTGGTGGCGATGGTCCTCGGATCGACGATCATGGCGGTCGCGTGATGCTGGCCCCCGCGCCGGCAGACGGCGCCCGAGCGCCGCGCGTCCTGATCTCGACGATTGCGCCAGTCAGTGGCGGGGTACCGACGATGACCGGTTTCGTCGTGCGCACCTTGCGCAAGAATGGCTACGTGCCGGTGTTGGCGCATTACGAACCGTATTCGGTCTCGCCCGCGATGTCGGTTCCGTTCATCCGATTATTGGGTGGTCAAGTCGGCCATGAAGTGCGCACGGCGCTCGATGGCTGCGAAACTCATGCCATTGGCGCGTGGCTGCCGGAACTGGAAGTGACACACTATGCCGCCACGGCGCGCTGGCGCAGCCTGATCGCGAGCGTGCAGGCCTGCGTGGTCGTGTCCGGCAATGCGCTCGGGGCGCTGCCGTTCTACCAAACCGGCAGGAATTTTGTCGCCTGGCTCGCGTCCGGCTGGAACGCGGATCGCGAGCACAGGGTGCGCGAGTTCTCGCCCGCGCGCGGTCTATTCGATCGCGCGATCGTGCGGCCCGCGGCACAGCGCTTGGAGCGCAAGATCCTCGACCACGGCGCGATCCTGGCGCTGAGCCAATACACGCGAACGACGCTAGACGGCATCGCCGGTCGTCCCGTTGTCCGCGACATACTGCCGATGCCGATCGATACCGTTTTTTTCAGTCCGCGGACGGAGAGCCGCGTGCGCGGGCGAATTGGTTTTTCTGGACGTTTCGACGATCCGCGCAAAAATATCGGACTATTGCTGGACGCGCTGTCGGTCGCCCGAAACGGCGGCCACGATATCAGCGCGGTTCTCATCGGCGGCGAGCCGAGCGCCGCGACGGCGGCGAAAATCGCCGCGCGCGGCATCGACAGTGATCTCGAATTTCGTCCCTATGGAACGCGCGAGGCGCTGCGCGCGTATCTGCGGACGTTGGACCTGTTCGTCGTGCCATCGCATCAGGAGGGGCTTTGTATTGCCGCTCTCGAAGCCATGTCGTGCGGGATACCCGTCCTCTCCACTCGTTGCGGCGGCCCGGAAGAATTCGTGATTGAAGATCAGACCGGACGTTTGGTCGGCTTCGACGCCGCTGAAATGGCGACCGCGATCATAGAGATAACGGCCGACCGCGATCGGCGAGAGCGCCTCGGTAACGGCGCGCGCGACATTGTCCTGCGCCATTATTCGTCCGCGCGGGCCGAATACGTTTTCTGGGGCGAATTCAATCGCGCATTCCCCGATTTATCGAAAGCGATGGCGTGAGCTCGATCCTCATCACCGGTGGCGCCGGATTCATCGGCGTGCATTCGGCGCGGCATTTCCAGGAGCTGGGCTGGACGGTGACCGTCGTCGATAATCTTTCGCGCAAGGGGGCACCTGAGAATCTCGCCTGGCTGCAAAACGCGCGCCCGTCACATTTCGTGCAAGCGGACGTCCGCGACCGCAGTGCCATGGAGCGCATCGTCGGAGAGGTTCAGCCCGATGCATTGCTGCATCTCGCGGCGCAAGTTGCGGTCACGACCTCGGTTGAGGATCCCCGCGCGGATTTCGAGGCCAATGCGCTCGGCACTTTCAACATGCTGGAAGCGGTCCGGCTCAAGAGTCCGAAAACCTTCTTCATCAATGCTTCGACCAATAAGGTCTACGGCAGGATGGAGGATCTCGGCATCGTCGAGCGCAACGGCCGCTACGAGTACGGCGATCTGCCCGGCGGGGTGTCCGAAGACCGGCCGCTCGACTTCCACTCGCCGTATGGCTGCTCGAAGGGGATAGCCGATCAATACACGATCGACTATTCCCGCATTTACGGTCTACAGACCGTCACGTTCCGCCAGAGCTGCATTTACGGCACCCGTCAGTTCGGTATCGAAGATCAAGGCTGGGTGGCCTGGTTCACGATCGCTTCGATACTCGGCAAGCCGATCACCATCTACGGCGACGGCAAGCAGATTCGGGATGTCCTACATGTTGGCGATCTAGTCCGTGTCTATGAGGCGGCCTATACGCGCCGCGCCAGCATCTGCGGGCAGGCGTTCAATATCGGCGGCGGCCCGGCTAACACCATGTCGCTGCGAGAGCTGATCGCCCAGCTCGAACTGAAAATCGGCAAAAAAATTTCGCTCAATTGGAGCGACTGGCGGCCCGGCGATCAGCCGGTGTTCGTCTGCAACGTCGCCAAGGCCGAAAAGCTCCTCGGCTGGCGGCCGTCGACTGGAGTGCGCGAGGGTGTCGATGAGCTCGTCGCCTGGACGCACGACAACCGGCAGCTCTTCGACATCCTGGCCAAAGAGGCATTAGTCTCGGCCAGCTAGCGTTGCCGATGGATAAATCTTTATTATCAGGATAGGGCGTTTGCCGGCACAGCTCGATTTGTCCATGTATGCACTACTCAAAAATGTACTCAAGCGAACGCCGCTTTATGAACCACTTGCGTTTCATGTGCGGACCGCGCGAGTCGCAAACAAAATTCTCAAGTGGTCTGCACACGATGATAAGTTCGCCAAATTTTATAGACACTATTTGAAACCTGGTGACCTCGTCTTTGATATTGGCGCGAATGTCGGCGATCGCGTGAAGGTGTTTCTTCATCTCGGCTGTCGCGTGATTGCCGTCGAGCCACAGGCATTTTGCGCTGCAGTTCTGAAACGAGCGTTCGGCAACCGTATAACCGCGATGAACTGCGCGATTTCGGACGCCGTCGGCTCCGCGGATTTTTACGTTGGCGAGGCGCATGTTCTGTCGTCGATGTCCGAGGAGTGGATGAGGCGGACGGTGGAAAGCGGCAGATTCGCTGGACATCGGTGGGAGCCGGCACGGACGGTTCAAACCACTACTCTCGACGTGTTGTGCAACGAGATCGGCCAGCCGGCATTCGTGAAAATAGATGTAGAAGGCCACGAGGAGGCTGTTTTTCGGGGCCTATCGGTTCCTATTCGCCTCATGAGCTTCGAGTTCGCTCCCGAAGCCTTACAGTCGACATTTGCCTGTTTGGATAGGTTAGAACAAATAGGATCATATCGCTTTAATTATTCGGCGTTTGAAACCACGGAATTCCAACTCGCCGAGTGGGTGGGCCTTGCAGAAATTCGGGCACACCTGGCGGACGTCGGCGATGGTGGGTGGGGCGACGTGTACGCCCAATTGCAGTGACGCGTTCGGTGACAGGCTATTGACAGATCATCATGCCTTCAGGCTCTTGTTTCGAGCCCTCGCGGCGGGTGAATTTTCGCGGGTAGCCTCCGCACTCGCGCGCCGCGTGCGTGACCCGTTCGGGGCTAACGATCCGCATCGGTTCCTGCAAAAGGTGCCCGGGGTGATTCACGTCGGCGCGCACGGCGGTCAAGAGCGCGATCTTTACGCAAAATTCAATTTGCGGGTGCTGTGGGTAGAAGCGATCCCTCACGTCTATGAATACCTGTCGGACCAGATCCGATCGTTTCCCCGGCAGCGGGCCGAAAACCGCCTCATCACCGACCAAGATGGAGCCGAATATCTTTTCCATGTGGCGAGCAACTACGGGATGTCGTCTTCGATCCTGCCACCCGATCGGCACCGCGAACTTTGGCCCGATGTGTCGTTCGACACGCAGATATCGTTGCGTTCGATCACGCTGGATAGTCTGCTGGAAGAAATCGGCGCGGGAGCCCGTGATTACGGTGCATTAGTGATCGATACACAGGGCTCGGAGCTTCTGGTCCTCAAGGGCGCGCGCAAGCTGCTCGATCGGATAAAATATGTGAAGGCCGAAGCGGCTGATTTCGAGTCCTATTCGGGCTGCGCCAAGGTCGTGGATCTTGAGCGTTTTCTATCCGACTTCGGTTTCGAACCGACCCGTCGCGACACGATCGAGAAGAAAGAGGGCGTTGGCGGTTACTATGATCTCTTGTTTCGAAAGCCTGCTTTCAAAAAACAACAATGACACCGTAAATTTGGATATGCCGATCCTCGATTTCGCACACACGAAATTCTCAGCCGATCGCTCGGTCTGGAGCTACAGCAAGGTACAACATTGCGTCGCCGCCCTTATCCGGGGGCGGAAGGCGTTTATGAAGCTGAAGACGCGGGGACTTGTCCTCGACATCGGCTGCGGGCCGAACAGCAATCCCAAGAACATCAACTTGGACTACGCTTGGCATCCCGGCGTTGATATCTGTTGCGACATTACGCGTGGCCTGCCGTTGTCCGACGAATATGTTGTCGGCGTATTTTCCGAGCATTGCCTGGAACACATCGCGCCGGAGGATGCGCTGCATGTGTGCCGCGAAATGCATCGTGTGCTCCGCCCGGGCGGTCGCATCCGCATAGTCGTTCCGGACTTGGAGATTTATGTTAGCCGATACCAAGCTGGACAACCGCTGCCCTACGCCGGCGAGGACAACATCCGAGGCATTTACACGCCGGCGATGAGCATCAATCGCATCATGCGAGCGCACGGGCATCAGTTCATTTACGATTACGAGACGCTGCGAGAGATGCTCGCGGCATGCGGATTTATCGATATTACCAAGCGTAAACTCAATGACAGCGGTGATCCTGCATTGCTTTTGGACACGCCGGGACGGGCCATCGAGTCGCTTTATGTCGAAGCCTGCAAGCGATAGTCGGCGATGTCCGGTTCGGTCGACGCGGCAATGAAGTGGTCCGCCACTTCATCGGAGCCGCGCGACGCGTCGCAATCGCCGCCGCCGGAGTCCGATTTCCCGACCGAAGCGACCGGCGCAGCCGGCGAACGCACCATCGTCCTGAAGTCCGGTAGCGCGGACCGTCACTACTGGTCGGACGTATGGCACTATCGCGAGCTGTTCGTCATCCTGGCTTGGCGCGATGTCGCAGTGCGCTACAAGCAGACGGTCATCGGCATTGCCTGGGCCATCGTGCGCCCGTTCCTGACCATGGTAATCTTCACGGTCGTGTTCAGCCGTCTCGCCAAACTACCGAGCGACGGCACTACGCCTTATCCTATTCTCGTCTTCGCCGGTATGCTGCCGTGGTTTTTGTTCTCCAGCATCCTCGGCGACGCATCAAACAGTCTCGTCAGCAATGCCGGTCTTGTCGGCAAAGTGTATTTCCCTCGTATCATTATTCCATCGTCAGCGGCGGTGGTGGCGCTTGTCGATTTCGGCGTCAATCTCGTTCTGCTGTTCGGCTTGATGCTGTGGTTTGGTTTCTGGCCGGACTGGAAAATCGTGCTGCTCCCGGGCTTCGTGCTCCTCGCTATGCTCGCAAGCCTCGGGCCCGCGCTTTTCATTACCGCGCTAAACGTTAAATATCGCGACTTCCGTTACATCATCCCGTTCATCATACAATTCGGTGTCTACGTTTCGCCGGTCGGGTTTTCCAGCGCGGTGGTGCCGGAACGCTGGCGCCTGTTGTACAGCCTCAACCCCGTGGTCGGTATCATCGACGGTTTCCGCTGGTGCCTGTTGGGCGGGGAAAGCGCGCTTTATGTGCCGGGCTTTTTGCTCAGCCTCGGCATCGTTGCCGTCCTGCTTTGGTTCGGCATCGGGTTTTTCCGTCGCACCGAACGGACATTCGCGGACCTGCTTTGAGTCAACCCCGTATTATGCAGTGGCGTGACTTCACATGGAATCAGCTGGCGGGAGCATTCCAAAACTCCCATGTCGCGAGAGTTTATATCTTGCTGTTGGTTCCGGTCACATTGTTTGTCATCGCCTTGTTCATTCGACCGCAGATGACCTTCGACACTGCATCCGGTTTCATGGCGTTGCGTAGCATGTTGGATGGTGGGTCTTTCAATTACGTCACTTCGCCTGATCCTGGAAACATTGCCAATAATATCGAAACATTCCTAACTTGGTGGAGTCCAGGACAATACCTCATGCCAGGCATCTTTGTTTGGTTGGGAGCCAACTACGGTCTGGCAATTTCACTCACTACGCTACTTGGCGCCGTCATAGGTGTACTCGGCTGGGCTCAGATTGCACGAAGCTTTGACGTGTCTTGCTTTGTTTTATTCCTGTTCATCCTTGGGCTCGTGACGTTTTACTATGCCACGGTACCTTTCAGCGTTTTCAACGGCGGCGATGTGGTATTGTTTGCGGTATTACCCTGGTCGCTGTCTGCACTGCAATGGGCCGCCCAAAAACGGCCTGCGGTCTCTTTCACGATTTCAGTGCTGTCGGCCACTCTGCTCTTCTTTGCCAAGCTTTCGGGCATCGTGGTTTTCGCTGCAATTGTCGCAGGCATCAGCGTTGCGGATGTATTGAGGCAACAGCGAATCACCTTCCCGCTGTTGGCAATGTGGGCGGGTTCCGCGATTGCAGCAATCTTGTATTTGTTTTCATGGCAGTCGTGGGGTCTAACGCCCGCAACGTCAACGTCATATTCTTTTACATGGCTCGCGATCCTTTTTCCCGTGGACGCCGCGACATTCTCGGGATTTTCTGCAATCGATTTTTTACAGGATCTCAATGTTTTGATCTGGCGAACTCTGCATCTATCAGCGCCCCTGCTCTCCGAATCTACCGCAATCAAGTCCAGCAGTTACGTGCTTGGGCCGCTCGGCCTCCTGCTCATGTCGTGGGTCTGGTTCCGACTGCGTGACACGCGCTACCGTCCTATGGCTATTCGCCTATTCCCCTTCATTGCATTTTACATCATGGCTTATGTTGTGATGTATGTTCGAAGTCCTATTGTCCCCTTCGAAGAGCGCTATTTCTATTTCGCCGGCATACTGTCTTTTCTCCTGCTTTTGGTCGCCATGGATCAATGGCACGGGTCGTTGACCAGAATAATTCCAATACTCCTCGTTGGCATGTTTGCCGCTTACGGCGTGACCGCCTATGCGCATGAAGTGCTGCGGAGCCGCCACTACGATCAGGCGAGCGGCACCGCAATGCGAGTCGTGCCGCCTGGCGTTCTTGCGTATCTCCGTTCCGAGATGGCGGTGCATAATTGGCCAAATGCAATCGCCGTCGTACCCTTACCGGAGGCGGCCAACGGCCTCCCGGGCTTTCGAATCATCTTCAGTTTTTCGCTTTTGGATTCCGCTTCTTTGGAGGAGATCACACGTCAAAGGTGGGCCGGCCGCACCGATAAGATATTCATGATCATGAACGAAAATATGCTCGGTGATGGTAAGGCAGAGGCCGTGCTAAGGACATTTGTCGACTATGATTTTGCGAAGTGGAGTCAAATACAGATGGATGGGATGGTTGTTTACTCCCAATAAGCCAGTTGCAGAATCGGCTTCTCGACCATGACACGGTGGGCGCCCCGAGATTCCGCAGCATGAGTGGCGACGTCGTCATCCGCGCCGAGGGACTCGGCAAGAAGTACATGATCGGGCATGAGGCCGAGCGCGAACGCTACACCGCGTTGCGCGACGTCATCGGGCGACGAACCAAGGCGTTCGTCCGCGCGACCTCCGACCTGCTGCGCGGCCGCGCCATCGTCGCGGGCGACACCTTCGAGGAGTTCTGGGCGCTCAAGGACGTAGATTTTAAGATTGCGCGCGGCGAGGTGGTGGGCATCATCGGTCACAACGGCGCCGGCAAGTCGACGCTGCTGAAGATTCTCTCGCGAATCACCGAGCCGTCGACCGGCACGGTCGAGGTGCGCGGCCGCGTGGCGAGCCTGCTCGAGGTCGGCACTGGTTTCCATCCAGAATTAACAGGCCGCGAAAATATTTATCTCAACGGCGCCATCCTCGGCATGAGCCGCGCGGAGATACGCCGCAAGTTCGATGAGATCGTCGTCTTCGCCGAGGTGGAAAAGTTCCTCGATACGCCGGTGAAGCGCTATTCATCAGGCATGTACGTGCGGCTCGCCTTTGCGGTGGCGGCGCATCTGGAGCCGGAAATCCTGCTGGTCGACGAGGTGCTGGCGGTCGGCGATATCGAGTTCCAGAAGAAATGCCTGGGCAAGATGAGTTCCGCCGCACGCAGCGGACGCACCGTTCTGCTTGTAAGTCACAATCTCGGCGCGGTTCGCACCCTGTGCAGTAGGTGCATGCTGCTGCGCGGCGGCCGCCTCGCCGCCGGTACCTCGGTAGATGCGGCGATTGTCGACTATCTCCAGGACGGCAGGAGCGGAGAGGGCGAAGGCGGCCGCTGGACCTGGGATGCGCAATCGCGCCCGCGCTCGGCCGAGCTTGAGTTACTCACGATCGAACTGCGGGGTGCGCGCTCGGGCGTCAGCGGCCAGGTCGTGCCGGACGAAGATCTCGATCTGATATTTCGGTACCGCCATCAGCAAGCTCTCTCCGGCGAGCGGTTCGTCTTTCAACTCCTGACGCCGGCGGGCGAAGTCGCGTTCACCGCAACCGATCACTCAGCCCGCGGCGGGTTGATGCGGCAGCCGGGAACCTATGAATCGATCTGCGCCATCCCCGGCGGGCTGTTGAACAACGGAATTTATTACTTGCGCTGGTGGGTTGGAATTCCGGGGTACAAGCGCCTCATCCCTCCGGTGGATGTCGGTTCGTTCGCCGTTGCGGGAATCGGCAACCAAGGCACGACCCACGATACCGACAATTGGCAGGGTGCGGTCTGTCCCAAACTGGAATGGAGGATTGAAGAAATGAAATCGGCGGATGCAACTGTTGTCTAAGGAGTGATTGCATGAATACCAGATTCTCAGAAGCACTGAAATCACAACTCCGACGGGTCATACGATTCGCCGACTCCGTGCACAGCGATGCTTTCGACGTCTCAATGCCGATCCATCCCTCAATCGGTGACCTCTTCCTTGTAGGGTATCCGAAATCTGGCAACATCTGGTTCTCGTTCATGCTTGGAAATGTCAATCTATTGATGTCCGGTATCGATCGACGAATGACCTTTTTCGGTGGGGATGATGTCATTCCTAGTCTTGAGAGAGGTCGGCACATTCCAGAACCTTCCACCAGTTTCCCCGGTTTTCGCGTACTGCAGTGTCATTCCTCCTTTAACCCAAAATATAGTAGGGTCATCTTGCTGGTCCGCGATCCGGTCGACGTGATAGCGTCTCACTACAAGTTTTTAGTCGACCTTGGAGTATTCTCCGGTGACATTCGCCAGTTCGTCGATCACCCCGGTTACGGCATCGCGGCGTGGATTTCACACACGACGGGCTGGCTTGATGGAGCAAGCGCCGCCCGTTTTAGCGTTACGCTGTGTATCGTAAGATACGAGGAATTACGCGCCGATCCCGCCGCTACACTGCGCGAGATTTATCAGCTCCTGGGTTTCGAGTTGCCCGATCATGTCATCGCAACGGCGGTTGAGCGGGCGAATTTTGCAGCCATGCAAGCCGATGAGGCGCGGTATAACGCGCGGAACCCGGCGTGGGCGGGATTGAAACATGTTAGAAGGGAACATACGGCGGGTCCGCGCGTCGCGATCGATGCCGAGCTTGCCGAAAAGATCAGGACGTTGGCCCGGCCGGTCTTGGACCGCCTCGGCTATAACTAACGCAATAATTCCGCGGAACTCGGTCAACTGATGAATTTCGTCTCACGAACGCGGCGATGGATGCGATCGGTCCGCGAAGATGCCATCGCTTTGCGTCATGACATTGCCGCTCTACGCGAGGGCGTGGTCGATGCAAAGATTCTCGCAGCGAAAAGCATCATTCGGCAATTGAACGCTGATGCGACCGTACGCGCGCTTGGTGAGACGGAATTTCGCGTTTTTTCTCAGTTCGGCGAAGATGGCATTATCCAGTACCTCATTCGCCGGGCTAATATTCCGCCGCGACTCACCACCTTCGTTGAATTCGGCGTCGAAGATTACGGTGAGGCTAACACCCGGTTTCTGCTTCTTAACGACAATTGGCGCGGCCTCATTATGGACGGTAGTGGTCAGAGCATGGCCGCCGTCCGCGCTTGGCCGCTGTTCTGGAAGTACGATCTTACGGCAAAGCAAGGCTTCGTCGAGCGTGACAACATCGACGATCTGATGACGACTGCCGGGTTTGCCGGAGAAATCGGGCTGCTCAGCATCGACATCGATGGCAACGACTATTGGATTTGGGAGCGCATCTCTGCAGTCAGCCCGATCATCGTTATTGTTGAGTACAATAGCCTGTTCGGTGCATCCCGCGCGGTCTGCGTTCCCTACGATCCGTCTTTCGACCACCGCCGCGCCCACTATTCGCAACTCTATTGGGGATGTTCGCTGCGCGCCCTCGAGTTGCTCGCGCAGCGTAAGGGTTATGCCTTGGTCGGCTCCAACAGCGCCGGCGTCAATGCGTTTTTTGTCAAACACGGTCATCTGAATGGCCAGCCCATGGTGACAGCGGCGCAAGCCCATAGGGACTCTCGCTATCGCGTCTCACGTGATCGAACCGGGCAATTAAATTTTCTTGCAGGACGATCGCGGCTTGAAGAGATCGCAGATATGCCTCTGTTCGATATCGAACGAAATGAGACGGTGAAAGTCGGAGACTTGATGCGCGACATCAGCGAGGCCGTAAGCGACGGCGCTCAATAAGCGATCTTGACCACGAGCTACCCCGATAGAATGCTAGTGTTCACGCTAATCTCTGAATAGCTGGAGAATTTAGGCTAATGCTGATGAAAGCCATTCGGGATGCGATTTATCACAGATGTCTCGTGTCCCTACCAGATGGTTACAAAGTGCGAATGTTGAACGACTTGATGAGAATGATTCCCGAAACAACTCGTCGCCGCGTATTTATTGATCTTGCAAGGGTAATCGACGTATCAAGAGTAACGATCGATGGACAATATGGAGAAATTACAGGTCTGATTGGCGACAGCTCCATTTTTCCAACCTATATAGACTCTGGAGTATGGTCAGAGAACATCAATGAGGTATTTATTGAATTTTTCAAAGACAAGAATAGCGGCACGTTTCTGGATATTGGGGCCAATATTGGGCTGACGACTCTTCCGGTAGCGCGGAATCTAAAAATTGATTGTCACGCCATTGAACCGGAACCGACCAATTTCGAGTTACTACAGGAGAATGTACGCCGCAGTCTGAGTAGGAATGTTCGGCTATATAATGTTGCAGTTTTTTCCGAAAAGACGCAGTTGACGTTCGAGCTTGCCTCGGACAACTTTGGAGACCATCGCATTCGAATCGGCAATCCGGATCCCGTCTCGGGCGCCTTCGGAGAGGGACGACGGAGAACGATCGTTGTGAACGGCGACCGACTCGATCAAATATTAGACGTCGATCGCCTCCAACGTCCTATTGCGGCCAAGATTGATGTAGAGGGAGCTGAATATCATCTCTACAAAGGCGGACGCACGATTCTTCAGGCCGCCGATCTGGTAATAATGGAGTTTTGGCCTTATGCGATAAACAGGATGGGCGGAAACGTCTCTGAGCTTCTCAGTATGCTTGAGGATGATTTCCCTTGCGCAATGTTTATCACAGGTGATCAAGGAATAGACATCAAGGGCGTTGGGCCGCTTGCCGAAATAAAAGAGCAGCTCGCAACGAGAGCCAAGACTGCCGGACCGGATGAATTTACTGATTTAATTCTGGCGAGATATTGCTGATCTTACTTGCCTCGATTTGGTTCAGAAACCAATCTCGAAAAGTGACCGGAATGAATTAAAATGAAAGAAGATGTCATTATCGATGGCCAACTCTGCGCCATCATACTCAAAGCCGAGTATGACGAAAGCGGCATTCAATTCTTCACCGCGAACGAGCTGTCGCAACAGCTTGCATCGATGTCCTACAAGCCCGGCAAGGTTATTCCGGCGCACACGCACCAGATGGTTCGCCGCGAGGTGCTTTACACGCAAGAAACGCTCTTTATCCGAAAAGGCAAATTGCGGGTCGACTTCTACACGCGTGAGCAGGAATACCGTTGCAGCCGCATTCTCGGGAAGGGTGATGTCATCCTATTGATCGCTGGCGGTCACGGGTTCGAAGTTCTCGAAGACCTGAACATGGTCGAAGTCAAACAAGGGCCGTACGCCGGCGACAAGGACAAAGTGATGTTCAGCACGAGCGTGCCGGGCAAAGTCAATTTCGAATGAGCATGATCCCGGTCAACCGGCCGTTGCTGGACGGAAACGAGAAAAAATATCTCGTCGAATGCATCGAGACCGGCTGGATTTCATCTGAGGGTCCATTCGTCAAGACGCTTGAGAGCAAATTTTCTCATTTCATGGGCTGCCGGCATGGGGTCGCGGTGTGCAACGGCAGTCTGGCGATCGACCTCGCGCTCGGCGCGCTGGGTGTCGGTCCGGGCGACGAGGTGATCCTGCCGTCCTTCACGATCATCTCTTGCGCCGCGGCGGTGGTGCGCGCCGGCGCCGTGCCGATAGTCGCCGATTGCACCGCCGATACCTGGAACATCGATCCCGCATTAATTGCCGCCAAGATAACGAGCCGCACCAAAGCGATCATGCCGGTGCATATTTATGGCCTGCCGGTCGACATGGATCCGCTGCTCGAAGTTGCCGGAAAGCACCGCTTATTCGTGATCGAAGACGCCGCCGAGCAGCACGGCCAGACCTACAAGGGCCGCTCCGTCGGCGCGCTCGGCGATATCGCGACCGTCAGCTTCTATCCGAACAAGCACGTCACGACCGGCGAGGGCGGCATGGTCCTTACCAACGATCTCGAACTTGCCGAACGCTGCCGGCGGTTGCGCAATCTCGCGTTCGACGCCGAGCGGCGCTATATCCACGACGAGCTCGGCTGGAACCTGCGAATGTCCAATCTGCAGGCCGCGGTCGGCGTGGCGCAGCTCGAGCGCATTGACCAATCCTTGCGTAAGAAACGCCAGATCGGCGCATGGTACCAGGAGCATTTGCGGGGCCACCCGCACCTGCAGCTGCCGTTGGAACGAACACCCTATGCCGAGAATATCTACTGGGTTTTCGGCGTGGTGCTTGACGACCGCCTGCCGTTCGACGCGCAAGAGGCGATTTCCAGATTGCGCGCCAAGGGCGTCGATGCCCGGCATTTCTTTTGGCCGATGCACGAGCAGCCGGCGCTGCGCAAGCTTGGCTTCTTTGCGAACGAACGCTGCCCGGTTTCGGAGCGGATTGCGCGGCGTGGATTTTTTCTGCCGAGTGGAATCGGAACAACCCGCGACGAGGTGGACAAGAGTGCCGAGGCGCTTAAGGAAATCCTCAGATGAGCGCTATCGTCGAGCATGCGCTCGCTCAATCGATGACGCCGTTCGGCGGCTATGCCCGCTACTATGACTTGCTTTATCGCGGCAAGGACTATGGGGCGGAAGTGGGTTACGTGTTGAGCCTTCTGCGGCAATTCGTGCCCAATGCGCGCACATTGCTCGACCTCGGATGCGGGACCGGCATCCACGCCGTGGCGTTCGCGCGGGCGGGCTACGAAGTCGTAGGGGTCGACCGCAGCGGCGAGATGCTCGCGCACGCACGCGAGAAGCAGAATCCGCTCGATCTAGGGGACGCGGGGTCGATGCGATTTCTGCAAAGCGATATTCGAACCGTTGCGCTATCGCGCAAGTTTGATGCCGTCGTCGCGTTGTTCCATGTTATCAGCTATCTGCCGGCGAATGACGACCTAGAAGCAACCTTCGCCCGAGTGAGAGAACACCTCAATCCGGGCGGCCTTTTCATTTTCGATTTTTGGTATGGCCCCGCGGTCTTGGCGACACGTCCTGAGCGGCGCGCGAAGGTGTTCGAGGACGATGAGCTAAAAATCGTGCGCACGGCGACGCCGACCATGCACGTCAACGACAATCTAGTCGATGTCGATTATGATATCCGGATAACAGATAAGGTCTCCGGCCGCTGCGAGCAGCTCAACGAAACCCACCGGATGCGATATCTGTTTAAGCCTGAACTCGACTCATTGTTTTTCAGACACGGATTATTTCCGGTTGCATTTGCGGAATGGCTTTCCGAAAAGGTTCCAGACGATAGCTCCTGGAACGTCGTCCTCGTGGCCCAAGCAAAATCCTAAGCGACGCTCCTAGAGCGCTATCCCGCCTGTGCCAGCATCGATCGCCCCATCTTCAAAAGATTGCCTCATTTGCTTTTGGGAAGGTTGGCTGAGTGTTGCTCCCAGCGTTTTGAATGCCGCCATCCGGCTATCGGAGCGAGGTTGTTCGATTGATATCGTGACCTTGGAACCAATCGAACAGAAGTTCGCTCCGCTACCAGATCTGCCAACCAGTATAAACATCATCCAATTAAAACGTGCCCGAAACTCTTTCAAATTATTGCACCGAATTCTTTTGAAGACGGGTGGTACGCGGTCGCTCAATTCCGCCCTAGACGTACTCGACTTCATCCGGGCGGCAATAGTTGTCGCGCGGCGGAAAAAAACCTATGACCTGGTCATCGGCATCGATGCCATTGGGATCCTGCTTTCAAGAGTCTCCAAAACCAAAGCTGCTGCAACTTCAGTCTATTGGTCTTTGGAGTTAAACTTCGTGAGCACGGCGTTGATAGGGAGGATCGCAAAATACTTCGAGCATCAACTCATTAGGCAGGTTAGCTTGATTGTAGTGCAGGATCGAAACCGCGCAGCATTTCTCATGCAGCGATTTGCTTTCGATGAATCTCGTGTTCGGCTCGTTCCGAACAGCGCCATGGGCCGCCCAAAGCTTCAGTGCCCGGCATTTTTGAAAAAACGACTTAATCTCGATCCGGCATGTCGGATAATACTGCACGCTGGGATGATCTGCGATGAAGCATTGTCGACTGAGCTTGCGGCATCCGCTGCTGATTGGCCCGACGGGTATCTCCTGGTATTTCATGAAAGAGAAATCCGCGATTCCGGAGAGCCCTATCTTCAGGGAATTGTCGCCTCGGGCCGCAATCGCGTCGCGTTGTCGCTGGCGCCTGTACGCTTAGATGAAGTCGACAAAGTTTATTCGTCGGCGTTCATAGGCATTGTGATGTATTCCACCGAGCATGGGCCAAACGTTTCGGAAATTGCCTACGCATCTGGAAAGCTGAGCTATTTCCTCCGCAATGGGATACCTATTATTGTCAATGCGAACCCGAGCTTGATGTCCTTCGTAAGCAAGTGGCGGTGTGGATTGGTCGCTAAGGACTTTGGCGAGATTGGGTACTGCATCTCGGAGATTGAGAAAGATTATGAGCTATACAAAAAACATGCGTTGGAATGCTTCACGAAGTTTCTAGATTTTCAAGTCGCGTTTGATGAAGCCTTTGATAGTTTTCTCGCGCCTGACGAACATGTGGCGGAGCGAACGCAATGAATATGTTCCGTGTCAAAAAATACCATGACTTTCGGCGGAAAATTAACCCGCAAATATTCCTGCACAACAGCTAAATCGTGCGCTGTCCGAATCTTTCCGAACTGCCGTCGCCGCCTTTAGGCAGAACCGGCTGGCCCTGGACGACCGAGACGCCGCATTTGCCGCAGACACGGCTCGATGGTTCGGCTTGGCCGCGCATCTCGATCGTCACGCCGAGCTATGGCCAAAGGCAATTCATCGAAGAGACGATCAGGTCGGTTCTTCTGCAGGGCTATCCCGATGTCGAATATTTCATCATTGATGGCGGTTCGACCGACGGCACGGTGGACATCATCAAGAAGTACGAACACTGGCTCACCCATTGGGTCAGCGAAAAGGACCGCGGTCAGTCGCATGCGATCAACAAAGGGTTCTCGGTCTCGAGCGGGGCGATATTGGCATGGATCAACAGCGACGATTATTACGCGCCGGATGCGCTCGGACGGGTCGGCCAGGCGCTCAATGCCACGGAACGAGAGTGGCTTACCGGTGTCTGCCAAATAGTCGATGCCGACGGAAGCGATGGAGGGCGGCTGTCGCCCGACGATGTTCCTTCGGCCGAAGCTTGGCTGCAACGGTTGGCGCGCGGCGTGAGTTATATTGTCCCCCAGCCTACAACTTTCTGGTCGCGGCCATGCTGGGAGTTGTGCGCGCCGCTCGATATCGGTTACCACTACTCGTTTGACCATGAATTCTTTTTTCGGCTTTTTTCGGAGGCCGGCCGAAATAAGACAATTGCGGAGCCGCTTGCATCTTTTCGGGTTCATGAGGCCAGCAAGACGACAGTCGCCGATCTGCGCTTCAAGTACGAAAATGTTGCAATCTTCGACAAGCATAGACGCAATTTGCCGATAGCCTTGCGATCCCGAAGTCGGATTGAATCAACCAGAACCAAAGCGAAACTCGCGCTGTATGGTTCTGCAGCCGAGTCGATCGGGCTGCGGAATTTATTTCGGCTGGCGCTCAGATGGCCGGCGCTCGCATTGGACCGAATGTATTGGGGTGCAGTGCGACGAACGATTTCCAGGCAATGGCCACACCGCGGTTGAATCGGACGCTGTGGCAATATCCGTCATCATTCCGGCATATAATGCGGCCGCCACGCTCGCTGCGGCGGTGAACTCCGCCGTTGCCTCGTCGCGAGATGGCGGTGAAGTCATCATCGTGGATGATGGGTCCACGGATGATACGTATCGCGTGGCTCTGGACCTCCAAAGACAAAATCTCGACCTTGTCAAAGTCATTCAGCAAAGCAATAGAGGCTCATCAGCAGCGCGCAATGCCGGGATGGACATCGCGTCCCGGCCCTACCAGATGTTTCTCGACGCCGACGATTGCCTGCTCCCCGATGGCGTGCGCGATCTGCTGAGGCTGGGGATGGAGCGAAGAGCCGAAATGATCATCGGCTTGGCGATTGTAAAACGTGCGGGCGGAGTCGTTGAGCAAGACGCGGACCATTTTCGCGGTGCCACCGACTTGGAGCGCTTTGTTCGCAGCTGGTGGGGTGTCTCGACCGTCCTAATCAAGAACGGAAAGTTGAGGTGGCGCGATGATATGCAGATTTGGGAGGTAACCGAATTTTTCGCCCGACATTTGCTCATCGGATGTTCGGTGGCTTACAGCGAATCTTTCGTAACCGTACTCGATGAGCGTCATTCCGAGGCGCGGGTGACGCATAGGTTCGACCATTACGAGCCTTTGCGGATGGCGATGTTTTTCAATCGCCTGAAACGAGATGCCGAGACGTTCGGCAAATGCGACCCTGGCTTTGCGTCGGCTGTTGACCGGTTTGTACTCGGCTCTCTTTATCAGGCAGTAAGACAGGGCGCATCCATTCGCGACATCGAACGAAAAATCGTGTTCCATCCGGACATCTTGGCTACTTACGAATGGTATCGCTCCCTGAACATGGCCGGCTTTTGCAGGTTGTTTGGCATAGGCTTGGGCCTGAAATTGTTCGCCGGGTTAGCCCGGCTGGCCGGCCGGTGAAGCGCGTGTGTTCGCGTTCGCTCGGTGGCAATGAAAAGGTAGCAATAATCGTTAACAGCTTCCCTCACCGAGCGCGCCAAGTCGTCAAATCCGCACTCGGCTCCGTGACTGCCATGCTGTTGCGCTCGCGGGCAGGATCAAAGCTATACGAGCGGCTATTCGAGGCCTCGCCACAACGGCTCGCCGAGGTGATGGTTCGGCTGCAGGAACAGCCGAAGTTCGACCTGACGTGGACGATGCGGCTGATGAACGGCAAAAAAATACGCGTCCCGGTGCGGGTCGATAATCCGCTGTCCTGGGATTTCGCGCTTGCCTACCATTGGCATGATGCCGACATCCGAGATCTTGAATGGGCCATGTTACGCAAGTTCGCCGCCGATCGCGCCGATCCGATATTCATCGACATTGGCGCCAACATGGGTTTACGCTCCCTGTTGCCCTTGTCGATGGGATTGCACTGCATCCTCTTCGAGCCGAATGAGGAACTGCGGGATTTTACTACGAAAATGTTCGCGCTGAACGACTTCAGCGGCTATGAGCTCCGCAACATGTGCCTCGGGGATCGTACCGGCGCGGCCCGATTTTATTTTTCGGAAAATCCTTACATGAGCAGTCTCGATCGCGACTGGGTGGCTGGCCAAGGTGCGTCACGAGAGATTGAGGTACCGGTGACGACGTTGGACGATTGGATGTCGAAGCGGTCGGATCTCTCGCAAAAGCCATCCTACATCAAAATCGATGTGGAGGGCGCCGAGTTGCAGGTGCTAAATGGTGCCCGGCAATATGTAGAGAGGCTGCGGCCACCGATCATTTGCGAAATTGCAAACAAGCCGGATAATCGCGGGCAAATTTGGGACTATTGTTATTCTCTGCAATACGGAATCCATTCCATTCGAAATTCTCCAGGCCGGCTTGTCGAGCCAATCGACAGGTCAAGCTTTATCGATCGTGCCGAAGAGTTAAATTTCTTGCTCGCCGCCAAAGAATGCAGACTCTAGACTCCTGCGAATGTAGAGCTGTGTCGCCAGCTGAGATCGATTTTAATGTCGGCTAAACAAGATGGTACTGTTGCCTTTGTCGTAACGAGCCACAGCCGTACCGAGAAATACATTCCGCTGGTGAGAAGCCTTCTCGCCGCATTCTGGCCCGAGCACCCGCCATGTTTCTTCCTGACCGACGGCACTTCGCAGGCGGACGCGGATGTCTTAAGTTTTCCGGGCGTGACATGGGTCGATTTGTTCGGTGCCGGCCTCGCCCGCGTTAAACAACAGCGGCCGCAGACGAAACACGTCTTCCACATGCTCGAGGATCACTGTCCGCTGCGCCGCTGTGACGCCGAGCGGCTTGCGCGGATTTTTGTTATCGCCGCATGCGATGATTTCGCCGCCGTTTCCTTTCCGACCTATTCGTGGCCGTGGCACGAGACCGACGCGACGAGGCATCCAGACGGTCTAGTGCGGACTTGGCGGCGCAAGGACACTCGTGAACTCGACGGCGAGCTGTTCGCAGTGGTGCCACCCGATTTCTTCCGATACTTCCAGGTGCAGCCGACGCTGTGGCGACTAGATTATCTGGAAGCAGCCTGCGCCAATGCCGCCGCGAAAGGCATTACCGATGCCTGGACCTTCGAGGCGATGCGCTGGCCGAACGCCGGGCAGCACTACGTATCACGGTATGATTGGCCCACGGTTCATCATGGGTTTCTCGCTCAAGGAAAACTCAATCCGGCGGCGATCGTTTATCTGGATCGTGAGCGCGCGGCAGGGCCGCATCGCGCTCTCGTCCGGGAAGCCATCGGGATCGAAAGCCCGCTATTGTTCGATTCAATCCAGACCCTGATCCGCACGAAACGCCTGATCCGCCGCGGCCTCGCCGGCGTGAAAAAACGCGTGATGGCGAAGGCGCAATGACCGCTGATGAGCAGCTTGAGCACGGATGAACGTCATCCAAGGTCTAGCCTGGTACTTTCCCGACAGCATCGGGGGGACCGAAATTTATGTTTCGGGACTAGTGAGAGAGCTTTCAGCGTATGGCGTTGAAAGCTCGATCGCTGCCGCCGCACACGGGATGCAATCCCGCGATTACGTTCAGGATGGTGTCGCCGTTCATCGCTATCCGTTCGCCGGCGACGTGGACCTCGCGGCGGCGCGCGGGGAGCGGCCGCACCAAGACTTCGGTGCGTTTGTTGCGTGGCTCGAACGGCAACCGCGCGGAATTTATCACCAGCATTCTTGGACCACGTCATGCGGACTTCATCATATCGGCGCAGCGAAATCCCTCGGCTTCAAGACCGTGCTCACCGTCCATGTTCCGGCCAATATCTGCCTGCGCGGCACGATGATGGAGTTCGGCAGCGCTCCGTGCGATGGCCTCGTAGATGCCACGCGGTGCGCCGCTTGTTGGTCGCATGGCCGGGGGTTGTCGCGAACCGCAGCATGGGCGTTGGGTCGGGTGCCGCATATCCTTAGTCGCGCCGCGTACCGGTCTGGGGTCGAATACCCGTTTCTCACAGCGCTCGGCGCCCGTGAATTGGCGGCGGCGAGGCGGCAGCAGATCGTGGCAATGGCCGGTGTCACTGACCGGGTTGTTGCAGTGTGCGACTGGCTCGCGGCGGCACTTCGGCGCAATGGTGTTATCGATGAAAAGCTGGTCGTGAGCCGCCAGGGTGTCGACCGTTCATTTGCCGGACAGACGGCGGAGCGCCGCAAGAACGATAAGTTCCGGCTTGGATTTCTCGGCCGCTGCGATCCTGTCAAGGGCCTGCCGGTTTTGCTCGAGGCCATGTCCCGCTTGCCGCGCGAGCTTCCTCTCGAATTGATCATTCACGCTGTCGCCAACAGCGAGCAAGATCGCCGCCACCGCGATTCCCTGACAGCGAAGACGGCCGCGGATCCACGCATCAAATTCTTGCCACCAGTTGCGCATACGGAGCTTCCCGCCGTCATGGCCGAATTGGATATGCTGGCGGTGCCGTCGCAATGGCTGGAAACGGGGCCGCTCGTCGTGCTCGAAGCGCAGGCCTGTGGCGTGCCAGTGCTCGGGTCGAATTTGGGCGGCATCGCCGAACTAGTTTCGCCGGACATCGACGGTCAGCTCATCGCCTTTTCCGATCCGGCCGCTTGGGCCGATGCAATTCGCACCGCCGTTGCGGGGAAGTTTTCGTCCGTCGGAAAGGCAAGGACATCCCGATCCGTACGCACCATGGCAGATGCGGCACGAGACATGGCGGCGCTCTATGCCGGCCTCGCATGACCGGCCGGGTCAGCGTCGTCATTCCGTGTTTCAATGCCGAGGCCACGGTCGGCGACGCCATCGAAAGCGCGTTGGGGCAGACTTGGCGTGATATCGAGGTGATCGTCGTCGACGATGGTTCGAACGATGGTTCGGCCGAAATCCTGCGTGGCTTTGGCAACCGCATCAGGGCCGAGTTCGGGCCGAATCGTGGTGCCAGTGCCGCCCGCAATAAAGGCACCGCGCTCGCCACCGGCGCCTATGTCCAATATCTCGACGCCGATGATCTGCTCGCTCCCGAGGCGATCGAAAAACGTGTCCTGGCGCTCCATGACTCAGGAGCGGACGTAGCTTACAGCGATTGGCAGCGCTTTGAGATCGGCGCGGATGGATTGCGACGACTGGGCGAAATCGTCGCGCGACGGATGGAGGACATCGATCCGGATCCCGAGATCGCTTGTGCAACCGCCTTCTGGGCGCCGCCCGCCGCCATTCTCTATGGTCATCACGTCGTTGACGCGATCGGGGGTTGGAACGAGCGTCTGCCGGTGATCCAAGACGCCCGCTTTCTCTTTGACGCCGCGCGCGGCCGCGCTCGCTTCGTCCACGTCGCGGCTGTGTCGGCTTTTTACCGCCGCGCGAGCACCTCGCTGTCGCGGGGCAATGAAGGGCAATTCATGCTCGACGTTTACCGCAATGGCATCGAAATTCAATCTCTGTGGGAAGCCGACGGACCTCTGACGGAAAAGCGCGCGGCTGCGCTTGCGGGAATATTCGATATGACGGCGCGAACGTTCTTCCAACTCGGCATGCCGGAATTCGATGACGCCGTTGCGCGATTGAAGGCAGTGTCGGGACGCAGATTCGGATATCCGGAGGTCGCCTATCGCGTAAGTCGGCTGGCGGGCCGTGATTTTGCGGTTGCCGCGGTCGCGGTGGGCGAACAGGTCGCACGTGGGCTGCGCTCCTTGCTCGAAGGCAAGCGATAACTGCTCAAATAGTGTATCGGGCCTCGGCTCTCTCAAGCGACTTTATCGCCTGAGATCGGACAATCGGAGATGTTCCCCGTGCTCTTTACACCACTGCAACAGCACGGACCACCACACTATGAGTCTTAATCGAACTGTTGTTAGTTCCTGGTTGCGGGAAATTCAGTTTGCCATAACCCACGCCCACAATATGTCGGATGCAATGCGATTGCTTGCATATACTGCGCATTTTCATCTCTTGAATCGTGGCATTCTGAGTGATAAAGCTGCATCGTTGTCCATCAGTATTTCAATAGGCGATCAGGTCCGCCGCCTGACGCTCAGGGCGGGCCAAATTGGCGATTTATTTGTTCTCTATGAAATACTCGCATTCAACGCCTATCGTATTTCGCCGACTTTGGTCACGCCAGAAAGGGTTAAAACAATTATCGATTGCGGCGCGAATATTGGCATCGCTTCACTCTATTTTGCATCAATCTATCCCGCCGCTCGTATTTACAGTGTGGAAGCCGATCCGGAAAACTTTGCCATTCTCAAATCGAACACAATGGGCGAACCGCGTATTTTCCCAATACACGGATGCATTGTGACGACGCCAGAAGATACGGTACTCTTCAATAATCTCGGGCCGGCATGGAGTCGCAAGCTTGCTTCTGGCGACACAATAAGCGGCAAGATATCGGTGCCCGCGATCACACTGGACGCCCTACTTGCAAAACACGAAATCGACCGTGTTGATCTGCTCAAAATGGATATCGAAGGCGCGGAGCGGGAGGTCCTGTCAAAAGGCGACTACCTTGGGACAGTTCAGCATGTCATAGCCGAGTTGCACGATGACTATAGCTTCTCGGATTTCAGTGTGGCGGTTGCGGAACACGGTCTGCGCGCGCAGCCTCCAAGCATTGAGTGCAAAATGCCCACGGCGCACCGACCTGGATCAAATTGAGGTGCTGGTAGTGCGTAGCATACGACCTCCAGTTTCGATTACAGCAAAGCACCGCTAGGCATCTTTCTTGCAAACGGTTGTCGCATACCCTGGAAATATGTCGCACGCGCAGCACATTGCGAGGGCAATGTTAGAAGCTGACGCCCTGTCGGCCTTAGTCACGACTTACGTCTTTCGCGAGGGCGGCTTCTTTGCTTCGCTCCTTAAGAAAATGCCATCAAATATGTCGAAGCGGGTGGTGGAGCAGTTGGAACGCCGTGCCATCGTGGAGATTCCGGCGCACTATGTGCACTGCTATCCGATATGGGAAATGTTGCGCAGCGTGGCACAGAAAGCCGGGGCAGGCCCTGCCTTCGTCGATGCTTTATGGGATCGATCGAGCCATAGCTTCGATGCCGCTGTAGCGCGAAATTATGTTCCGGTAGCGGATGCGATCCAGAGCTTTGAATATACGGCGCTGGCGTCCTTTCAGCGTGCCAAGAAGGAGGGCGCCGCTAAAATCCTGCACATTCCGTCTCTTGACAGTGCGCAATTCCGCGAAATTGTTCGGCGCGAACGGAGCGAATGGAAAGAGCTGACGAGCAAGCATGATGCCTATTTTGATCGCCTATTTCCTCGGCGCCAGGAACGCAGGAGACAGGAAATTGCCCTGGCCGATGTAATCGTCGCTAATTCGTCGTTGACCGCAAGATCACACATTTGGGCAGGGGCCGACCCCGCCAAGACATTCGTTACAGTTCTTGGAGCTCCACAAACGATCACAGAAATCAAGACCGTCCCGGGTAGCCATTTAAAACCCCTTAGCGTTCTCGCCGCCGGGCCATTCAGTTTGCGCAAGGGAGCGCATTACCTTCTTAAAGCGTGGCAAAGTCTCAACGCCGGGTCTTCTGCCGTGCTAAACGTCTATGGCCGTGTAGAATTGCCGGAGCGTGTTTTGGCCTCGGGAACGGACGGGATTGTGTTTCACGGCTCCGTGCCGCGATCCATCCTATTCAGTGCCTACGAGGTGGCCGATGTCCTGGTGTTTCCGACGCTTTCGGACGGCTTCGGATTGGTCGTCGCCGAGGCCTTGGCACACGGACTGCCCGTCATCACAACCGATCAAGCCGGCGCCGCTGAACTTTTAACGCCGGAAAGCGGATTGGTCGTGCCAGCTGCCAATCCTCAGGTCCTTGCCGACGCCCTGCGATGGTGCCTCGACAATCGCGAAAAATTGCAAGGCATGCGATTCAATGCACTGGACGCGGCTCGCCATCGCCAGTGGTCGGATTTCCGGCGCGACCTGATTGATGTACTTGACACCGGCCTGCGCTTGAAAGGCTACAACCCGACTTTTAAGCGGTCGGATTGAACGAACGTGTCGTTCGCTTTGAATCGGTCGACCGCTCCTCGCGTATGCATAGTAACCGCAAGTCATATCGGCTCGAACCCACGTGTCGTGAAGGAAGCGCAGGCGCTGCACGAATCCGGCTTCCAAACTACCGTGATTGCGCTTCGCACGCTCGACAGCGTCGAGCCACGAGACCAGTCAATCCTCCAGCAGGCTCAATGGCGATGTGAGCGCATTGACCTGCGCTCGAAGCCACTTTGGAAGTTGCGGCGATTGGCACAGCTCACGTTTCGTGCCGCTCATGTCGCACTTGGGATCGCTTCACTCTCTGATCACGCTTTCAGCGCTTTAACGCAACCACTTACCGCTGCGGCACTTCGCACACCAGCTGATCTCTATATTGCCCATTATCCGCCGGCGCTGCCTGCAGCTGCCGCTGCGGCGCGTCGCCTTAGCGCGCGTTATGCTTTCGACGCGGAGGATTATCACCTAGGCGATTGGCCGAACGAGTCGGCATATGACAGTGACCGGTATTTGCTTCGCTCGGTCGAAGGACGCTATTTGGCGGGTTGCGCATATGTTACGGCTTCTTCGCCGGGGATCGCGGATGCCTACGTCGAGAGCTACGGCATCGCCCGACCTCATGTCATCCTGAATGTTTTCCCGATCAGTCAGGCTCCCGCCGGCCCAACCGCAAAGGGAACCGCAGAACCGGGGCCTTCGGTCTACTGGTTTTCCCAGGTAATCGCCCCGAACCGCGGGTTGGAATGCGCTGTACGCGCCGTCGGTCGGGCGCGGACGCGACCTCACCTCTATTTGCGCGGGAGTACTGACGCTGTCGTTGTGCAGCACCTCAATCGAATTGCGGCGGAAGCTAACGCAGAGGGCCGAATACACGTGCTGCCGTTGGATGTGCCCAATAGAATGGAGCGGCTCGCTGCGGCCTATGACGTCGGCTTAATTGCCGAAACCGGGCAAACGAGGAACCGTGATATCGCTCTGACCAATAAGTTGTTTACTTACCTTCTGGCAGGCATTCCCGCGATCATGTCGGAAATCTCAGCGCATCGTGCGTTTGCCGCGGAGACCGCAGCTACGACCTATCTTTTCCCAGTGGAAGACCCTGCAGCATTGGCAGCGATACTCGACTTCCTTCTCGGCAATCCGGAAAGATTGACCGCAGCGCGCGCCGAGGCCTACCGACTGGGGCAGGAGAGATACAATTGGGACATCGAAAGTAAACGCCTGGTCGAGATAGTTACGCAATCATTGGGATCAAGAAGCCTCGTATGATTCTCTATCTAGAAGGTGCTGCTCTAGAAAGCGCCCACACGCCCAAAGTGGCACTGGCGTCGGAGGCGAGGCGTGCGGTGCGATACACTTCCATCCAAATTCTCGGGTCCGTCCGGCTTTAGCTATCGCATGAAACGGGTTTTGATCGTCTCACCCTATTTCCCGCCCAGTATGCTTGCCGGAGTGCATCGTGCCCGGCATTTGGCTAAGCATTTACCCGCGGCGGGATGGCAGCCGACCGTTCTTTGCGTGGATGAAAATTTCCACGAAGAGATGATCGATCCCGAACTTGCAAAACTGCTTCCCGCGAATATCGAAGTCGTCAAGACAAAGGCGCTCTCATCGCAGTTGACGCGATCGGTAGGGATCGGAGATATCAGCCTCCGTGCATTTAATCATTTAAAGACCTCGCTGCGGCGGATTCTCGACACGCGACCCATCGATGCCGTGTTAATCACCGGCTCGCCCTATTACCCGATGTTGTTTTCTCGATGGCTGAAGCGGCGATACGGCAAGCCGATTGTCCTCGATTTTCAGGATCCTTGGGTTTCAGGATACGGTGCGGCACAATCGCGATTCTCGAAGATCGGTGCCGCCCATTGGCTTGCGTCTCAGCTGGAGCCGCGTGCTCTGCGCTCTGCCGACTTCGTCACTTCCGTATCGGACGTGCAGAACGCGGAATTGGCTCGTCGGTATCCTTGGCTTAATCCCGAGAAGATGGCTGCCATACCAATCGGAGGAGACTTAGACGATTTCCAGTACCTGCGATTGCGGGATCGGCCTTGCCCCTGGATAGAGGGGTCGCCGAGTTTCTTCACCATCAGTTACATCGGCAACGTCTGGCCGGGAGCCTATCGCACGCTCGAGACTTTGTTCGCTGCGGTGGCGCAGCTCAAGATTGAGCGCCCACAACTCTACGAACGTTTACGCCTGATTTTCGTCGGCAGCAGCAATCTGGCTACGACATCCGTTGCCGAGGTGGTGATGCCTTTCGCGCGCCGCGCAGGGATTGCCGAAAAAGTATACGAAGAGCCAGCACGAATCCCTTATCTCGATGCGCTTAATATCATGTTGCGTTCCGACATCCTGCTTATGCTCGGTTCAAACGAGCCGCACTACACCGCATCTAAGCTGTATCCCACACTGCTCGCAGAGCGGCCGGTGCTGGCCATATTTCATGAGCAAAGTGACCTTTGCGCCATCACGGAAACTGTCGGCGGCGTCATGTTGGTGAAATTCGGCAACGCAAGCCCAGTTACGACCAAGGTTGATGAGATTGCTCAGTCGTTAGTGGCCCTGGCAGAGGATCGCGCAAAAATTGCTCAAGTAGACAGCGGCAAGCTTGAATCTTATCTAGGGCCGGCGATCGCTCGCCGATTCGCTGATATTTTCGATCAAGTGCGAAATTCGGCTAAAACGAAATGCGTCTAGGCGTTGTCACAAGCCATCCAATCCAATATCAAGCGCCTTTGTTTCGCGCATTGGCCGAGCGCGTCGATCTCACTGTTTATTTTGCTCACCAGGCGACGGGAGAGGACCAGGCGGAGGCCGGCTTCGACGTTGGCTTCGATTGGGACACCGACCTCACGAGCGGATTCCGCCATACATTTCTCGAAAATGTGTCTAGCCGGCCCGGCATTATCCGGTTCGCCGGATGCGACACGCCTTCGATCGGGAAGATCCTCGCGGCTGACAAAGTGGACGTGCTTGCGGTCTATGGATGGCACTTCAAGAGCTACCTGCAGGCAGCAAAGTCAGGCCGGGCACTCGGTATTCCGGTAATGGCACGCACCGACTCGCACCTCGACACGCCGAGGCCGTTGGTAAAGCGGGCCGTGAAGGCGATTGTGCACCCCTTATTCCTGCGGCAGTTCGACATGTTCCTCCCGACTGGCACTCGATCGGCACAATATTTGCGCCGTTACCAGGTGCCGGAATCACGCATCCGGATTGTGCCTTATTGTATCGACGTCGACGCTTTTGCATCGGCTGCCGCACGGCGGCGCGCCGATCGAGAACGTCTGCGCGCCGAATTCGGTGCCGACGGTGGCGAAAAGATCGTTCTATTCGTCGGCAAACTTATCGCCCTGAAGGAAATTGCGACCCTCTTCGATGCCCTGGCCCGGCTGGTGGCGTGGGGCCGGGCCGTCCGGCTCGTCCTAGTCGGATCCGGCCCTCTTGCCGGCGAACTTGCCGCCATGGCAAATGCTCGCGCGCTGCCGGTGACCTTTGTCGGATTCGTGAATCAGACCCGCATGCCCGAGGTTTATGCCGCCGCCGATGTCTTGGTTCTGCCTTCATCCAGCGAGACCTGGGGACTCGTGGTCAATGAGGCCTTTGCTTGCGGACTTCCGGCAATCGTTTCGGACCGGGTCGGCTGCGCGCCTGATATGATCATAACAGGATTGACCGGTTCCATAGTTCCAGTGGGGGACATCGAGGGGCTTGCAAGGGCCGTCGCCTACTGGACTGATATCCGTTCGACCCGCGGCCGCGACGATGATGCGGTACGTTGCGCTATCGGCGAGATTACGGCTCGTTATTCGGCCGCAAGCTCCGCCGAGGCCTTCGTTGAGGCAGCAAAGAGCGTGGCATCCGCCTACCGGAAGGTGACGCACTGATGGTCCTGGTTGGTTCGAGAGCACTGCGCGAGGCGCCCCGGCGTCGTATCCAATACGGCGGCTACATCAAGATACCGGTTCTGGTGTGGGGCATTGTCTTTCTCGTTGCCTTATTGGTCGCGGTGTCGTCGCAAGACCCGCTGCTGACGTTTACCTGCATCGCGATTGTGCCCTTGTTGGCTACGCTTGTCTGGCGGGAGGGCGAGCCACCCGTTGCATTTGCGGCACTGATTGCTCAGTGGTTGCAGATCAGTGTCGGCACTTTTCGCGCGACAGCAAACGGGGTTGCACTGAACGAACTTTTTCATACGGCGGGCGCAAATTACGCGAACTGGCTTAGTTTGACGGGACTGCTCGTTCTAGCGCTCGGCATCAGATTGGCGAATGTGAACAGGCGGCCGATGGACATCGGCGCACTCCACGCCGAGATTCGATCGTTTCGATATTCGCGCGTGTTTGCTGCCTACTTTTTTGCTCAGTGCGCGAATATCTTGTGTGAAGGAATAATTTGGATTATTCCGGGACTTAGTCAGGCACTACTTGCGGCGACCAGCCTACGGTGGCTCTTTTATTTCATCCTGACAGTTACAACGCTCGTCCAGAAAAGAGGCTATAGCTATTTGATTGCAGCGACAATCTTCGAGGTGATTTTTGGTTTCACATCATTCTTTTCTGATTTCAAAACAGTTTTCTTTGTCTTCGCCGTTTCTTATTTGATGGTCAAAAGCCGCATAAACTTCAAGATGGCTGTCAGTCTCGTCGTGCTGCTTTGCGTGTTTCTCTATATGGCTATTCTTTGGTCGGCGGTAAAGATGGAATACCGTGTCTACCAAACTCAAGGAACTGGCACGCAGATATCGACGGTCGGAACATGGGACAAGCTTGACCATCTGATTGATCTGATCGGCAAAGTCGACGAAAGGCGGTTCTGGGTCGGTTTCGATTTGCTGACTCAGCGCGTTGAATATACACGGTTTTTCGGTTACGTGACCGAAAACGTGCCTACATATATCCCCTACGATGATGGCGCGATATGGGGCGGCGCCGTTTTTCATGTCATCACGCCGCGGCTTTTGTTTCCGGATAAAGCGGCACTGACGGCGGACATCGATAATACGATCCGTTACACCGGCCTCACATTCGCCGGCGGCATCGGTGACACTGAAATCCCTCTCGGCTATATGGCCGAAAGCTACATCGACTTCGGTCCCGTAGGCATGTTCCTGCCGATATTTTTATTGGGTATGCTTATTGGTTTTGAGTATCGATGTTTTGCGACCCGGAGCTCTTACCTGGTGTTCGCTTATGGTTTGCTGCCGGTCGTGTTTGGAACTGTCATCGCTTATGAAGAAACGGCGATCAAACTACTGGGCGGCAATCTTATCGTATTTATCGTTTCCTATCTGGCATACAGATTTTTGGTACCCATTATCCAGCTATGGCTGACGGGTAACCGGCGCCGGGCCTGAGTTTTATCCCAGCACATGCGCATCCTCCACGTCGTGCCGTCCTACCTGCCGGCCGTGCGTTATGGCGGACCGATTTACTCAGTCCATGCACTGTGCCGGGCTCTGGCCGCCCGCGGCCACGATATCCATGTTTATACGACTAACTTGGACGGCCCCGGAAGCTCTAATGTTCCGCTGCACGAGCCTGTCGCAATCGACGGCGTGACGGTGAGATATTTTGCTTGCGGATGGGGTCGCCGGCTTTATCGCTCACCCGAAATGGGGCGGGCAATCAAGGCTGAGGTGACGAAATTCGACGTGCTGCATCTACACTCCGTCTTCCTCTGGCCGACGCTGGCTGCCGCGCGCACCGCGCGTGGGGCGAGTATACCCTATGTGGTTGCGCCGCGAGGAATGCTCGTCGGTGATCTCATCGAACGCAAGAGCAGGCTCCTTAAGACTCTATGGATAATGGTATTCGAGCGCGATAATTTGGCGGGTGCCGCGGCCATTCACGTAACTTCAGAGCTCGAAAAGGCAGAGTTCGCAAAGCTCGGTATTCCCGTGCGTCGCGTTGTCGTTGTCGCCAACGGCATCGACGTGCCGGACTTGATTCAGCCGCACCCAGGACATGCCGCTGCGCGAAAACCTTATGTGCTCAGCCTCGGCCGTATCAACTGGAAAAAGGGACTCGATCGGCTGGTTTCGGCGATGGTCTATGTGCCGGATGCCGACCTTCTGATCGCCGGTAACGACGAAGAGAACTATCAGCCACGGCTCGAGGCTATGGTTCGCGACTTGCACCTATCGGCACGTGTCCGCTTCTTGGGCCCGGTCCATGATGCGGAGAAGTGGAACCTGATCAGATCCGCAACTCTGTTTGCCTTGCCGTCCTATTCAGAGAATTTCGGGATCGCGGCGCTTGAGGCGATGGCCTGCGGCTGTCCGGTCGTGGTGACGCCGGACGTCGGGCTTGCCGTCGCCATTGGCGATGCAGCCGCCGGGATCGTCGTCAACGGCGAACCAAAGGAACTTGGAACGGCGATCTCCACGCTGATTTCCGATCCCCTGCGACGAGCCCGCATGGGTAAAGCCGGCAAAAAGCTCGCCGCTCGGGACTACTCCTGGACTCGAATTGCCGAACAGACGGAACAGCTCTACGAGCGTTGCCTGGAGGAGCGGG
>Ga0182024_10003476_pt1 | contig 37491 bp, 39 predicted proteins | sample P32metaG_FD_120480 | JGI IMG/M metagenome (GOLD analysis project Ga0182024, IMG submission 120480) | Permafrost microbial communities from Stordalen Mire, Sweden - P3-2 metaG (Illumina Assembly) | ecosystem: Environmental > Terrestrial > Soil > Wetlands > Permafrost | place: Sweden: Stordalen...
CGCCAGGGCAACGCGCACGCCTGGTCGACCGCGATCGACACCGCCGCCAGCCTCGCGATCTCCTGGGCCAAGCCGGTCTGCCGGCAGCTCGAGGAGCAGCCCTTCAAGGGGCCGATGCAGGACGATGTGATCGGCGGTGCGATCGTCCACGACGGCGGCTACATGCCCCAGCCGCAGGGTCCGGGCCTGGGAATCAGCGTCGATGAGTCGGTCGTGCGGCGCTACCTGATCCGATGATCGCGGCTGGCCGCCGCCTCGACGGCGGCCACTCGCGCCCCGCTGGCCAGCCGAAAACACCGCGCTCCGTTGTTCCTTGACATTCGAATCGTTCCCAGATACGGTACGACCGTCGTCGCTGGAACCGTTTCCAACATCGATTCCGGCAATTCAAACAAAGAGATGGAGATGGTCCGCAAAATCCTCGTGCTGGGCGCCACGGCGGCGCTCGGGGTAGGCGTCATCGCCGCGACCAGCAGCTCAGCTGCGAGCACGCCCGGCTCGACTGCGGCGGCCGCCGCGGCGTCACCGTTCGTGCCGTCCTCCCAGGCGGTTCCCGGGAGCGGCAAGGGCATCAAGATCGGCTATCTATCCAACGACGAGTCGGTGCCGATCGTGCACGTGATCTCACTCGGGATCGAGGCGCAGGCAAAGCGTGCCGGCGTGGACTTGGTCTTCTGCAACGGCGCCGGCAGCGACGCAACCGCGCTGCAGTGCGCAAAGACGTTCAAGACGGAGAAGGTGCAGGGCATCATCAACTTCCAACACGACACCGCTGCAGCTCCGTCGATCTGTGCCGCGGGACCCAAGGGGGTGCCGGTGTTTGCGGTGGACATCCCGCAGCCGCCGTGCCAAACCGAATTTATGGGCGTCGACAACACAGTCGGCGGCGAGATCGCCGGCGAGCAGCTCGGCATGTACTTCAAGGCGCATTTCAATTGCAAGTACGACGCTTGGGTGTCGCTCGAGGAGCCCGAAATCGGGGCGCCGAACACCGAGCGTATGGGTGGCTACCGGATCGGCTTCGCAAAGTACTGCGGACCGGTGCACAACCTCAAGAAGATCGGCTTTGACGCTTCTGAGGCAATGGGCGAGACGGACATGGCCGATGCCCTGACATCGCTACCCGCGGCGAAGCGCATCATCGTCACTTCAATCGACGATGAGGGCATCGAAGGAGCATTCGCCGCCGCCAAGACGGCCGGGCGCTCGACCGAGCTCTATGCCGCCTCGCTGGGCATGGCCGATACCGTGGCTCGCTGCGGACTGAAGACCAACCCGAACTGGATCACCTCGACGGCTATCTTCCCGGAGAAGTACGGCTGGGTCGGGATTCCCTACATGATCAAGGCCATCAAGGGTCAGACGATCCCCAAGAACCTGTATGTGCCGCTGGTCGCCGTGACCGGCAAGACGATCGGCAACTACTACAAGCTGAGCTGCTCAGGCTGAGCTACTGATCGGACGCCTGTTGCCCGGAGACGCGTTGCAGACAAGGCCCGTGGTTCGGGCGACAGGCATCCGAAAGTCGTTTGGCGGCGTCGAGGTCCTCCACTCGGTGGATCTCGACGCCGCCGGCGGCTCGATTCTCGCCCTGCTGGGGGAGAACGGGGCCGGCAAGTCTACGCTCGTCAAGATCATCGCCGGCGCCGAAAGGCCGGACGCCGGCGAGATCCGAGTCGGGGATGAGGAGGTGCGTTCGCTCACCCCGCCGGCGGCGCGCGCGCTTGGCATTCGAATGATCTTTCAGGAGCTGATGGACGCGCGGACGCTGTCGGTGGCCGAGAACATCTGTCTCGGCCAATGGCCCAACCGCCGCGGCCGCGTCGACTGGTCCGAGGTGCGGCGCCAAGCCCGTCGCGTGCTGGCCGACCTCGGCTCGGACATCGACGTGCGGGCGCCGATCGGATCCCTGCCGGTCGGCCAGCGCCAGCTCGTCGAGGTGGCTCGGGCGATGGTCGGGCAGACGCGCTGCCTGATCCTGGACGAGCCGACGGCCGCGTTGTCGGCCAGCGAGGCGGAGCGGCTGTTCGGCTATCTCGCACACCTGCGCGCGACGGGCGTCGCGGTCGTCTACATTACCCATCGCCTCGACGAGGTCGAGGCGATCGCCGACCAGGTGCAGGTGCTGCGCGACGGCAGCACGGTGCTCGTCGGCAAGGTCGCCGACATCGACCGTCGCCAGCTCGTCGCGGCGATGCTGGGCCGCACGCTCGAGACGGCGACGGCTCGGGCGGCGACGACGGGCGCGAGCCCCAGCCCCGCGGAGCCGGTGCTGCGCCTGCGCGACGCCAGCTCGCCTCGGGCATTTTCCGAGGTGAGTCTCGAACTGCGTTCCAACGAGGTGACGGCGCTCTACGGCAAGGTCGGCTCCGGCATCGGCGAGGTCGCCGAGGCGCTCTATGGCACGCGGCGGCTGAGCGCGGGGACGATCCAAGTTGACGGCGTCGCGGTGGCGTTGAGCGGCCCACCGGCGGCGATCCGCGTCGGCATCGGGCTGCTCCCCGGGGACCGCCAGCGCGAGGGCGCCTTCATGCAGCGGCCGGTCGCGCAGAACCTCTGCGCGCCGAGCTGGGGGCGAATCTCCCGCCACGGCTGGATCACCGCGCGGGACGAGGCGCGCGTGTACCGTCGCTGGCACGATCTGCTGCACATCCGCTCGCGCAACGACCCCAACCAGCTCCTCTCGACGCTCTCCGGCGGCAATCAGCAGAAGGTCCTGCTCGGTCGCTGGCTGGAGCACGACGTGAAGATCCTGCTGCTGATCGAGCCCACCCGCGGCGTCGACGTCGGCGCGCGCCAGGAGATCTACCGAGCGATCCGCGAGCTGGCCGAGCGGGGCGTGGCGGTGCTCCTGGCGAGCAGCGACCACGAGGAGGTCGTGCAACTCGCGGATCGGGCGGCCGTGATGGTCCGCGGCCGGATCACGCGAGAGCTGGCTGGGGCGCAGCTGACCGCCCAGACCCTCGTCGCCGCTGCGGGAGGCGGCGATGGCTGACCCGATCGTCGCTGACGTGGGGACGATCGAACCGGAGCCCGCGACGTCGCGCCGCCGGGGACTGCCATCGGCTCCCAAGGCGCTGGCGCTGGTGCTCGTCCTGGCGATCGAGGTCGTGCTCTTCTCGGTGCTCTCGCCCTACTTCTTCGCCTGGGACAACTTCCTCAACATCCTCGTCGCCGTCGCCGTGATCGGCATCGTCGCGGCGCCCGGGACGCTGCTGATCGTCGCCGGCCAGTTCGACCTCTCGGTGGGGTCCTCGACCGCGCTCGCGGGCATCGTGATGGCGAGCGTGGCGGCGAGCCACGGCCTCGGGCTCGGCATCCTGGCCGCGGTCGGTGTGGGTCTCGGTGCGGGGATGGTCAACGGCTATCTCGTCACGGTCGTCGGCATCAACCCGCTGATCACGACGCTCGGCACGCTGTCCGCGCTGGAGGGCTTCGCGGAGGTGACCTCGAACGGCCTCTCGCTCAGCGTCAACAACTTCGGCGGGCTGGGGACGGACGTCGTGTTCGCACGCATCCAGGTGCCGGTCGTGATCCTCCTCCTCGTGTTCGTCGTGTTCGCGGTGGTCATGCGCTACACGGTCTTCGGCCGCACGGTGTACGCGATCGGCGCCAATCCGGTTGCAGCGCGTCTGACCGGGATTCACACCAAACGGACGGTCTTCATCCTCTTCGTGATCTCCGGCCTGGCCTGCGCGCTGTCGGGCCTGATCCTCAACTCGCAGCTCGCCTCGGCCTCGCCGACTGCGGCGACGGGCCTCGAGCTGTCGGTGATCACCGCCGTCGTTCTCGGTGGCGCAACGCTGTCCGGCGGCGAGGGGACGGTGCTCGGCACGGCACTCGGGGTGCTGGTCATCGGCGTGCTCAACAACGGGCTCGTGCTGCAGAGCGTCAATCCGTTCTGGCAGGACGTTGCCCAGGGCGCGCTGTTGATAGCCGCCGTCTCCTTCGATCGCGTGCGCTCGCGGATCGTCGAGCGATGAGCGGCGTCGACGGCATCCGTGGCACTCGGACGGCGGCTCTCACGCATGGGCCCAGCCGCCCGCCTGCGTGCCGCGACGTCGGCGCCGGCGCACTCCGCTGCCCGCTTAGCACCCTGCCGACGGGCTCGGCCGCTCACGCTCCGCGGCCGGCACGGACCTTCGATGACCGCGGCGTCCCCTCCTCCGCCGCGGTCGTCGAGGGTTTTCGTCAGCCGGCGCCGTCGTCGGATCAGCGCTCCACGGCGCTGCCGTCAAGCTCGGCTGGCCGCCGTTCGAGCAGGCGCACGCTCGGCAGCCTCGACGCGCTCCACCTCGCGGCCGCCCTCATCCTTCCACCTGAGGACTTGGTCTTCGCGACTTGGGATCGCCGTCTGCACGCAGCCGCAGGCGAGGAAGGTCTAGCGCTGCTGCCGGAGACGGTCGCCTGAGCTGCCCACCAAGGTGGATTCATCAGTTCGATAGAGCCGCTTTGCCGTCCGAGGGGCTCGCGGCGGGCGGCTTCGTGTGTGTTGCCCGGTGGGCGGCGATCGCGGCCAGCAGCGCTACAGCGGCAAACGCGACCGTCGTGACTGCGAAGGCGTGCGTGGCGTGAGCGACGCCGGGGTGGGAGGCGAGGCTGAGGTAGAGCGTGCCGAGGGCGGCGATTAGCCCCGAGTCGCCCCAGGGCGCGTCATGCTATGGCCATGTCGGGACGGGAGATCCATTCCTGGCTCTTGGATATGGACGGCGTGCTGGTGCGCGAGGAGCAGCCGATTCCGGGGGCAGATCGCTTTCTCGCCGCCCTTCGGGAGCGCGGCACTCCGTTCCTCGTGCTGACCAACAACTCGATCTACACACGCCGGGACCTGACCGCCCGGCTGCGCGCGTCCGGCTTGGATGTTCCCGAGGAGGCGATCTGGACCTCCGCGCTGGCCACCGCGCGCTTCCTCGAGGACCAGCGGCCCCAGGGCTCAGCTTTTGTCATCGGCGAGGCTGGCCTGACCACGGCGCTGCACGGCGCGGGGTACACCCTCACCGAGCGCTCGCCCGACTACGTCGTCCTTGGCGAGACGCGCACATACTCCTTCGAGCGCATTACGCGGGCGATCCGTCTCATCGCCGACGGGGCACGCTTCATTGCGACCAACCCCGACGCAACCGGTCCGAGCTCCGATGGTCCGCTGCCAGCAACCGGGTCGGTCGCCGCCCTGATCAGTCGCGCGACCGGTGTCGAGCCCTACTTCATCGGCAAGCCCAACCCGCTGATGATGCGCTCGGCGCTCAATGCGATCGACGCGCATTCCGAAACCGCCGCGATGATCGGCGACCGCATGGACACGGACATCGTGGCCGGGCTCGAGGCGGGCATGGAGACGATCCTGGTGCTGACCGGCATCACCAACCGCGAGGATGCGGAGCTGCATCCCTACCGCGCGTCGCGGATCGTCGATTCGGTCGCCGACCTGATCGAAATGCTCGACTGACCTGCGCGAGTCAGGTCAACGCTCGCCTCCTCGTGCGCCGCGTGGCGATCTCCGGCCGCGAGAAAAATCGCCCATTCCGGCCGGTTATTGCGTTTGCGGCGGCCGTTTCCACGAGCAGGAGGTCGCTGGTTCGAGCCCAGCACTGCCCACCAACAGCCTGCAAACCGGCCAGTTTTCGACTCACGCGGCCTGCGTTTCGGCATCCGTCCGCTTGAGCGAAGGACCCGGAGGCACTGTTGGCGCGGAGCGGGCCGGGTACGAAACCAGCCACACCGGCCCCGCTTCTTTACACCAGGAATAGCCGCGAGACGTAGCATTGTTAAGTCGCGATGGCTATCGAACAACCGTCGAGGTGTCGAGCCGCCAGAGCGAATAGGAAAGCCCGGTCGCGGAATTGTCGACCGCGCGGGCTCAACCGACGATGACGGCAGGAGTCGACCCGAAGCAGCGTCGCGGCAGCCGCCGCGCCGTCGCGCTGCTCGCTGCGGCCGCAGCGATGTGCATGGCGGTGCCGTCGCTCGCCGCGACCGCGCCGACCGCGGCGCAGTTGACCACGAGGGTCGTGAAGAAGCTGCCTTCCAGGGGCTCCTACGCCGTCGTCGTGTCGCTCGACAAGACCAAGGTGCAAGAGACTGCGGACGTGTATGTCGGATCGCAGGTACAGGAGAACGTCGCCGTAGCACCGTGGTCCGGAGCCGAAGCCGCGTTCTACGTGCACCCGAAGGCGAAGAAGTTCAAGGTTCGCGTCGTCGGCACGGCCGCGCCGGTGAAGTTCACGGTCGCCGTGGCGCGCCAGACATCCGCGTTGGCGGCGTCCCAGCCCGGCGCGACCAGCTATACGGCCGCGCCGCGGAACCCCGACCACACCCTGGTGTGGTCGGACGAGTTCACCGGCCCCGCGGGCTCGGCGCCCAATCCTGCCAACTGGACGCCGGACTCCGGCGGTGGCTGTGGCGACAACACGCTTTCAACCAACACCGCGAGCCTCGCCAACGCCTCCCTCGACGGCAACGGGAATCTCGCGATCACCGCGCTCCCGGTTGCCGCTGTGCCGGGGACGTACAGCTCGGCGCAGCTGGACACCACCGGACTCCATTCGTTCACCTACGGACGGATCGAGGCTCGCATGGAGTTGCCGGTCGGACAGGGCCTTTGCCCCGCATTCTGGATGTACGAAGACAACCTCACGAGCACCGGTTGCGGGGTCGCGTGCGGCGAGATCGACATCATGGAGCAGGGCGGCCAGAACCCCTATCAGATCTCGGCCACGCTCCACGGTCCGATCGCCGCCACTCCGGGAAACACCAACAGCCAGCAGTGGCAGTCCGGCGTCGTCTCCGCAACGTCGCTCGGGGGCGCCTTCCACACCTATGGCGTGATCTGGAGTCCGGGCAGGATCACCTGGACGCTCGACGGCGTCCCCTACGCCACGGCTACGCCTGCCTCGCTGCCGAAGGGAGCGACCTGGGTGTTCGACGGCCACCCGTTCCACATCATCCTCGACCTCGTCGTCGGCGGCTATCTGGGACCGCCGGCGAGCACCACGGTCTTTCCGGCGACGATGCGTGTCGCGTGGGTGCGCGTCTACCAGTGATCCGCCGGCTTGTCGTGCGCCGCCCCGGCTACCCGCGGAGCGTGCACTCGCCGGCGCCGGAGCGGTGCGTGCGATCGAGTTCCGCAGAGGTCGCTGGCTCGTACTGGATGCCGCGGTCCAGGTCCGCGAGCCGGAATCGAACCGACATGACCGCCGCTAGCTGACGGATACCCCCAGGCACGGACCTGTCACGCTGCCGGACGAAGATAGACCCCCCGCATGGAGACTTGGCGAAGCCTGGATTGGCCCTGCGTTAAGCGCCGAGCCCGGCGTCGAGACTCCCGGGCCGCTCAACTTCGGGTCGAGGCGATCTTGACGCGGGACTGGTCAGCTGAGACGATCGCGATGGCTGAGACGATCATCTAGAGGAGGCGGAGCGATGGGAAACGTGGAGATCATGAAGGGCGGGTACGAGGCGTTCGGGCGCGGTGATGTCCCGAGCGTGTTGGCGCTCTTCGATCCCAACATTGAGTGGCGCGAGGCCGAAGGCAATCCCTACAAGCCTGACGGCAAGGCCTGGATCGGCGGCGACGCCATCGTGCAGAACCTGTTCATCAGACTCGGCTCGGAGTGGGACGCCTTCGTCGTTACCCCCAAGGAGTTCTATGACGGCGGCGACACCGTCGTCGCAGAATGCCGCTACACCGGAGTTCACAAGGCGACGGGCAAGAGCATCGACGCACAAGCCTGCCACGTCTGGAAGTTCCGCGACGGCAAAGTCACAAGCTTCCAGCAGTACCTCGACACGGGCCAGATGCAGGACGCGATGGGAACCCGGGACGCCGAAGCGGCGGCTGAGGCGAGCCTCGCGTAGCGGCAGCGGCGTCGGCTGGTCGTCGTCCAGGATGGGGGCCTGGCCAAACCTGGCCTAGTTTCGGCTGCTCTCCCGTCGCAGGAGCAATCCGCCGGGCGGGGGACGGCCACCTTCCACGCTGGGCGTGCGCTGCGACGAGGTGCGCACCGTCGATCGGACGATCCCCCGGGCCTGTGGCCCGACATGCGCGAGCACGGCTATGCCGAGGATGAGTTCCCCGACATCTACGGCTCGCTCGTTGAGCCCGCCGACATCCTCATGCTGGCCGGCCCGATCTGGCTAGGCGATCAAAGTTCGCAGACCCGCACGATCATCGAGCGCCTGTACGCCTACTCCAGCGAAATCAACGACCGTGGCCAGTGGGCGTACTACGGCAAGGTCGGAGGCATGCTGACAGCCGGCAACGAGGACGGCGGAACGCACGTCAGCGCCCAGGTCCTCTACGCGCTCCAGCACATCGGCCTAACGTCCGGTCACAGGCCGACAGCTACTGGGTCGGGGAAGCCGGCCCGGGCCCGTCCTACCTCGACGAGGAAGGCGGCGGACAGCACAAGGCCTGGACCACCCGCAACACGACATTGATGACCTGGAACATGCTGCACCTAGCACGCATGCTCAACGATCGCGCCGGGATCCCCGGTTATGGCAACTCAACGCACGACTGGAACCTTCAGCAGCCGACCACCCAAACCTGGACTACCGATGAGGCCGACTCTCCGTGGCTTCGCGAGGCCGCGGCACGCACGAAAACAGGCACGCTGTAACGGACGCAATGCTGGCGAGACAGTAGATCAGGACGCCGCACTGCCCCGCTGGCCAAGGCCAGGACCAAGCATGAAGGACGAACGTGATCTTCGGAAAGACCCACAGAAGTCTGAGTTCCACTCACACCGCGACGCCGACGATCGCCGCGGCGGTCTGGCGACGCCCGGACGCGCAGCATCAACTACGCCGCGTTCGACCGCGCGGGCGCGACCGATGACCGATGACACCCTCCGCCAACCACCTGCACCCCCCAAGTCGTGGGGCTGAGCCGGCCAGCGGCCGGGTCGCGAGGCCCCCGTGGCAGGACCTCCCGGCCCGACCCGGACGACGACCTGGTCGCGAGGATGCGAGCGGGCGAGGAGCGGGCGTTCGTGGAACTGGTGTCCCGCTATCACGCCTCGCTGCTGCGGCTCGCGCGGATCTACGTTGCCAGCTCCGCCGTCGCAGAGGAGGTGGCGCAGGATACGTGGCTCGCGGTTCTGCGCGGACTCGACAGCTTCGCCGAGCGATCGACGTTCAAGACGTGGCTGCTCCAGATTGCCGTCAACCGGGCGAGGAGCACCGGCGTGCGCGAGCATAGGAGCGTGTCGATCGGAGACGCCGGCCCAGCCGTTGACGCGTCGCGCTTCGATTTCTCGGGAGCCTGGATGTCCCCGCCGCAGCACTGGGTTGAGGACAGCGATGACCGGCTTTCTGCCGATGCGCTCGCAGCGGTGATCGGGGCGGCGCTGAACAACCTGCCGCAGCGCCAGCGCGAGGTCGTGCTTCTGCGCGACGTCGATGGGCTCAGCGGCCGCGAGGTGTGTGAGGTCCTCGAGATCAGCGAGGCCAACCAGCGGGTCCTGCTGCACAGAAGTCGAAGCCGGCTGCGCCAGGCGATCGAAGCCGACCTCGGGGGTGGATGAGCATGCTCAAGCTACGAAGGGAACTGGTCTGCCAGGAGATGGTCGAGCTGATCACCGACTACCTCGAGGGAGCGCTGTCACGGGCGCAGCGCAGGCGTTTTGAGACGCACCTAGCCGGCTGCGAGAACTGCACGGAGTACCTCAAGCAGATGCGCGCGACGATCAATGCGACCGGCAGGCTGCGCGCAGAGGACCTGACCCCCGAGATGCGCGCGGAGTTCGGGGACCTCTACCGGCGCTGGCGATCCGAGGAGGATTGACGGACGCCCGTCGCCGCGCGGCGCTCTCTCGACCGCCGCAGCCGCAGTTCCCGACGACCCCGTTGGGCAGCGGCGGACTCTGGGCCCACTCCTTCGCGGCAGGCGGGTTCGGCGCCGTGGTGCCGCAGGTCCGCCCGCGCGCAGCCGACCGCACAGGGCGGCCCGCTTAAGGAGCTGGAGATCGGCATGGTTGGCCTTCCGCGGGCCTCGGTGGGTGTAGAGGGAGAACTCCAGTAGCGGTGTAACGCCCGGCGCGGTCGGCGGACTACACCGCAGCAAGCATCTGCGGCTCGCCGATCTGTTGCGCATGAGCGAATGCGCTGTTCAGCGGTCGAATGCGAACGGCTTGCGCGCACCCAATCCATCGACAGGAGACACGGAACATGCTGAACAAGAAACACGTACTTCGTGTGAGCGGCTGCTCGCTGGCACTGTTCGCGCTCGCCGCCTCATCCGCGAGCGCCCACACGCCACGGGGCCCGGACGGCCCGATCACGTCGCCGATCGTCGGTCACGCCTATGTGAACGACAACACTGCTGTGGCGAACACCGTGGCCGGCTTCTATCGGCATCTCGACGGGTCGCTCACGCCGATTCTAGGCTCGCCGTTCGCGATCGGCGGTGTCGGATCTGGCGCCGGGCTGGCCTCGCAGGGCGCCATCCAGTCATCGAGCGACGGGCGCTACCTGCTCGCCGTCGACGCAGCAAGCAACCAGATCTCGGTGCTGCGACTCGGCTTCAACGGCGTACCGCAACCGGTCGGCGCTCCGGTGTCCTCCGGTGGCACCGACCCTGTCAGCATCGCGGTCTCGGGCAATCTCGTGTACGTCGCCAACGCCGGTGGAAGCGCGACAAACGTCACAGGATTCTTCCTGACCCCTTGGGGTGGCCTGTACCCGCTGCCAAACTCGACCGTCGCGCTGCCCGCGGATGCGGTGCCGGGTGACGTGCTGTTCGACCCGTCCGGCCGCAAGCTCGTCGTCACGCTCGTCAACACGTCGACGATCGCGAGCTACCGGGTCCGCTGGGACGGCCGCCTCGACGTCGCGCCCGGCTCGCCGCTCGCGGCCCAGGGTCTCGGACCGTTCGGCGCGGAGTTCCGGCCGACCAATCCGTCACAGCTGTTCGTCAGCAACGCACACGGCGGAGCCGGTAACGGGACGGTCTCGGCGTTCAACGTCAGCTTCACGGGCGCGCTGAGCTCGATTGGCGCATCACCGTTCCCCGACCTGCAGACAGCGCCGTGCTGGGTGGAGATCAGCCACGACGGGCTGTACCTGTTCGCCGTGAACACCGGATCAGGCGAGATCTCGAGCTACGCGATCAACCCTGACGGCTCGCTGACACTCATTGCCAGCACCCCGTTCGGTTCGGCGGGCGCAGGCGCCGTCGACGCCCGTCTCTCCCCCGACGGCAGGACGCTGCTGGTCAACGGCAGCCAGGCCAACGTCATCGCATCGTTCGCGGTGAACGGTGGAACCCTTACCGAGCTCGCGAGCTCACCCACACCGCTGCCCGTGGGCGCCGTCGCCTCAGGCATCGTCGTCAACTAACCCAACGGATCATCGCCGGCCCGGACCCCAAACGTCCGGGCCGGCGACGCCGCGTCGCAGTCGGGCCCAGACCCGGCGGCTGCGCGTGCTTGAACGACGACGCCACACGCCGGCCGACCGTGAGATGTGAGGGTCGGAGGTCTGTTGTTCGTCGCGACTGAAGCCGTCAGACCCGGTCTCGGGCCTTCCGTTGGTTACGATCGTGCTCGTTGCGGGGCCGAGGAGGCTCGTTGAGCGGACGGCTTGGTGTTATCGGTGTGCCGACGAGCGCTGGAGCATTCGCCCCAGGCCAGGAGCAGGCGCCGCAGGCGCTGCGCGACGCGGGTCTGCTCGATCTCCTGCGGCGCTCGGGCGTCGAGGTCCGCGACCGCGGTGACTGCGAGTCGTGGCGCTGGCGGCCGGATCGCGAGAACCGCCGGGCGCAGAACCTGACGAAGGTTGTCGAGATCGTGCAGGACACCGCTCGTCGCGTCCGCGAGGCGGCCCTCGACGGCGAGGTCACACTCGTGCTCGGCGGCGATTGCACTGTCGGGATCGGAACCGTCGCCGGCCACGTCGCGGCTGGTGAGCGGGTCGGGGTCATCTATTTCGATAGTCACGCGGACCTCAACGTGCCCGAGAGCGTGAGCGAGGGGGCACTCGACTGGATGGGTCTCGCGCACATGCTGGGTGAGCCCGGAGCAGCGCAACAACTGGTCGGCGCCGCGGGAGGAGCCCCGCTGCTCGAGCCCGGGCAGGTCGTGCTGTTTGCCTGGGGTCCCGACCAGGCGACCGGGTTTGAGCGTGAGGTGATCGAGCGGCGCGCAATCGAAACGGTGCGCGTTGCCGAGGTCGCCGCCGACCCCGAAGGCGCCGCCGCGCGCGCTCGACGTTTGATCGAGGATCGCTGTGACCGCCTGCTCGTGCACTTCGATGTCGATGTCATCGACTTCACCGACGTGCCCCTCTCCGAGAATTGGGGACGCAACGAGGGGCTGTCGTTCGACGATGCGCTGGGCGCGCTCGAGACGCTTCTGTCATCGCCACGCCTGGCCGGCCTGACGATCACCGAGCTCAACCCGGACCACGCCGAGCGCGGCGCCGGTGGGATCGAGCGCTTCGCGGCCGCCGTCGCGGGAAGCCTGAGCGGTGCCCTGACACCTCACGGCAGGCGGTGACCGGCGCGCCTGCGGCGGCCCGCCTGGGCCTCTCTGGGCGCCGCGTTCGAGGCTCAGTTGATGAGGGGGGAAGCGGCGGGGCCGACCGGGGCGGGGCCCACCCCGCCGACGCGTGTTCTTGGCACCCGGCCCGAAGGCTGCCTGGGTGCCAAGTCACACGAAAGGCTTCCCCGTGATCGATTGTCGCAAACGGGGTCGACGAACCGTCGACGAATGTACCCCGGCGGGTTTCACCGCGACGATCGCGGGCATTTGTGATGCGAGACAGCCGCCCACGGCGGGCCCTGGAAGCGGCGGGGTCGTTCATGACCGACCCCGCCGGCCCGTTCAGGGCGGGTTCCGCCTCAGCAGGCACACGGACGAACCCGGGCGCTCCAGGTCGGGCGTCCTACCCTAGGCCTTGACTTCGATCCGTCGCGGACGCGTGGGCTCGGTCTTGGCGACGCGTACGGTCAACGCTCCGTTCTGAGGCTTCGCTTCGATCTGCTCGGCGTCCGCCTGGCCGGGCAGTTTCGCGCGGTAGTCGTAGCGGCCGCTGCGACGCGTCTGTCGACGGATGATTCCGTTTCGCTCGCGCTCCCTGATCGGGCCGGAGATCTCCAGCTCGGAAACGCGCAGCTGGACTGTGACGTCGTTGCGTTCAACGCCGGGCAGCTCCGCTTCGACGATCCATACCTCCTCGGTCTCCTCGATCTCGACCAGCGGCGCTCACGATGAGCCTCCGTCTGCGCCGGAAGCCGGGGCAAGGACACTTTCGATCAACTGGCCCATCTGGTTCTGTAGCTCCTCAAACTCTTGGAAGGGCTCGAAGCACCGCAAGCGCGGGGACTGCTGAATATCACGGCGTTCCTGTACCGAGGTTGCCATAACGGCTGCTTTCCTCATGATCGTTCGCCTGCTCTGGCGCGCGGGTTGGCGGTACGGAATGCAAGTGCCGCGGGGGATCGCTGCCGACAGGGCGATCCGCCGGAAGTGACACATCGATTGCCAAGAGCGTCACGAGACGTCGACTTCGTGCGACACATCGCGGGCAATGGCTGGGAATGACCTGGCCGGCTCTTTGCCAGTAGAGCACCAGCCCACAGGCTGGGCAGTAGACATCGTCTATCTCTCTCACCTCCGAATTGAGGTGGAAACGGCGGCACTAATGGTCCCCGCCACCACGGATGGTCTGGGCCGAGTAATCGAGGCCACAACCCCCCGGATTGCCGCAAAACACTCCAGGCACCAAATAACAAGTTTACACCCCAAACTGTCACCGAGCCCGGCTGTCGGCGTCGTTAATTCGCGAATCGGTGGTCTAAGCGGGAAAAACCGGGCTAAGAGTTCACGAAAGCCCAGAGTTGGAGAGTGAAGGCCGGGCGGGCTTTGGCCGTGCGTGTCCACACGGCCCCTGGCCGTCGAGCCCGTCGGGAATCAGGCGACGGCGGCGGCTCGGGGCTGTATGCGTCGGAGTGCTTCCGGGGCTCCGTCGTATCGCAGGCCGAGGGTGCGTGCCTCGGTCAGCCCAAGCTTTGCGGTGAGCACACCGAGGACGAGCTGGGGTGCGCCGGTGATCACTGCATCGGCGTGTTCGGAGGTGCCGGGGGGCGTGAAACCTACGGCGTCCAGGTGCGCCTCGCGACGCTCCCGGGACTGCTCGCCGCGCTCCTCCTCGGCAGCGCCAGCTTCACCGCGCTGGGCATCGGCGTCGTGCGCTACATCAAGAGCCCGGAAGCAGCGCCCGCGGTGATCAACTTCGCGATCCTGCCGCTCACCTTCATCTCCGGCGTCTGGTTTCACTCAAACCTCTCGACACTGATCACCGACATCGCCAAGGTCTTTCCGATACGACCACTCGCCCACGCGCTCCAATACGCGTTCAACCCCCTCACCACCGGCAGCGGCATCGACGCCGCAGACCTCGGAACACTCGCGATCTGGCTCCTCGTGGGGAGCTTCCTGAGCGTTCGCTTCCTGAGCCAGCCCGCCGGCGGCGACTAGCGGAGTCTGCAAACAGCGTGGGCGAGCGCTCGTAGCGCTGCCGCTGGTCCTCGCACGGGACGCAGGACTGATCGCGTCATCATCGCCGTGTAGCGCGACTACTGGCTGCTGGTCGACCCCGGCGCCGGCTCGAGCGCCGCCGGCGGAGCGACGTCGCTCGTCGCACCGGTGGCGCCGGTCGGGCCGCTGGCGCCGACCGGCGCGTTGAGTTGTGCTTGGGACAGGTTGGGCGTGTAAACGGGCTGCGGGAAGGCCGGGAAGCCCGGCGAGGGTTTGCGGTTGAACAGCTGGAGTGCCTCAGCGGCATCCCGCGCACGGGCAGCGGAGTCGGCGGAGATGTCGATGTCCATCCGGTCGGTGTAGATCTCGATGTCGTCGCCGCCGTGGTAGATGACCGCGGGCACGCCGTGCAGCTGCAGCCAGTGCTGTGGCCCGAACGCCGCGTCGGCGTGGGGCGAGTAGACGCTGGTCGAGATCTTCAGCGGGAGGTTGCAGCCCTCGTCGTGGAGGACGCCGCGGCCCCCGCAATTGCCGTAGTAGGCGGTGAATCCGACCGGGGCGTAGAACGTGCGCGGGGTGTCGACCTGCGTCAACGGAGTGCCGTCGACCTCCGGTCCGGCCCAATAGACGGTGTACTCCTTGAAGGTGCGTGCCGATGCAAGTGCGCCGGCCGAGATCGGCGGCGCCGGGTGCGTGGCGCAGCCCGCCAGCACGGCACCGGCCGCGAGGATTCCCACAATCGATAGTCGCTGGCGCGCGCGCAGGCGGGAATGCGCGGTTCGCATCGACCGTGACTATCGACTGGACGTCCGCAGAGCGGTCTCGGACGAGCGATGCCCCACGCCGACGAGTTGGAGCACGACTCTAAGCGCACGGCTTGGGCGGCCGAGCCTCACTGCTGCGTCGTTCGCCGTCCCCAGCGAAAGTAGCTCGCCGAGCCGAGGGCGTTCAGGCTGAGCACGCGCCAGAGCAACTTGCTCCCACGCACCTCGCCGGCCGGGCGACGCTGGATGTCGACCTCCGCCGCCGCTACCAGCGCAACCGCTGCGGCGATGACCCCCGGGACCCAGAACCGGCGCGCGGGCGAGAGGTCTTTGAACTGCCTGACCAATTGCGTCATGACCCACATCGTACGTCTCACCGCAACCGCTGGGAAGGGTGTCGCGCGCCGCGATCAGCAGGGCGTGCCGCAGACGGCCCCGGCGGTGCGCCTCAGCCGATCAGTACAGGTAGTAGATCAGCGCTCGGCCGCGCCGGTCGACGAAGAACAGGCTCGACACGCACGCATCGCAGCCATGTCGATACCGTGGGCCGACGGCGACGGTCAGCGACTTCGCCAAGAGCGTCGACCCGCACGCGTAGCCCACGATCACGGCGAATGCGATGTTCGGTCCCGACTGCGAGCCTTCCACGACCTGCGAGTCAACCCCTTGGCCGGGCGTTCCCGAACGCCACATGTGGCGCACCTGCGGCCACCATGCACGATCGGAATTGCGAAGGTCGACGGCGAGGCTGGTGCGGTCGTAGCCGCCCGCGATCCGAACCGCGAGCTTGATGGTCGTGGGGTCGAAGCGCTCGAGACCCGCCGGGTTGGGACAGGCGCCGAGAGCGCCGCCTCGTGAGGCAACAGGCGGTGGATACACCGAACCGGGAAACGGGTCCGCCGGAGCCGCCGAAGCCACGCCAACGAGGCTGGCAATCGCGACCACCCAGACCAGCCGCACGCTGCGGAACCGACCTCGTAGCGTCATTGGCGTTCAACGATACGCCCGACCTGCGCCGCCGGACGTCGCGGTCTCGGATCGGGCGCCCGCCTGAGAGCTACGGCGTGATGCGAGCCGCGTAGACAGTGAGGCTGCCGCCTCCGGCGCGCATCACGAGGACGTGCGCACAGCTGCCCGTGTGCTGCGAGGCAGGCTGCTTCACGAGGGTGTAGTAGTAGTCGAACCGGCTCGCCACCGGCGGGGGGCTCGTGTTCACGGCGCGGTAGTAGGCGAGGGTGGTCGGACTGAATCCGGCCGTGCGTGCCTCGCTCGTCCACAGTGCGGTCGCAGCGTTCACCGACTCGCAGCGAGTGGCGAGCACGCTGTTCACGCGTGTTTCCAACGTCGTCAGTTCGAGATCGAGAGGAACGCCACCGCCTGCGTGGCGGTGCCCTCCGTCCGCGGGAGCACGACACGCAGCGAACCGTTCGAGCAGCGCGCCAGGGTGTTCGAGGCGTCGGCGTGGCGGGCGCCGATCGGGCCGGCGACCGGAATCACGACAGCGACGCTCATTCGCCGGCGGTGGCGCCCAGCTGCGACGGACACGCGCAGACGATCGCAGACGGGTTCAATCTTGTGTGACTTTTCCCGACGACTGGGAGCTCGTGCCTCAGGCCGGCGTCACGCTGCGCTGGGACCGCTCCGTCGCCGCCGCGTCCAGGTCGCAGTGACGAGTTCGTGGCTTCCCTCGATGAGGTTAGCGACGAGGGCTTCGGGAAGCGAGCCGTCGATGGTGATGGTCAGCCAGTGGCGCTTGTTGAGGTGGTAGCCCGGCTCGATCGACGGATGGGTGAAGCGGAGCTGCTCGCCGAGTGCGGGATCGCACTTGATGCTCACACGCAGCGGCTCTTCTGAGAGCGCGCTGAGCGCGAACATCTTTCCCGCCACCTTGAACACTGAAAGCTCGGGGCGGAACGGAAACTCCTCCTGCGCGCCTCGCAGTCCGAGGCAGAGCTCACGCAACTCCGCGCCGGTCATCTGCGGCGTCGTGCTCGCCGACGGCTGCGTACCGCCGGCGAGGTCGTGGTTCGCGGTCGGGTCGGCGATCATCGCGCCTCCCGAGGAGCCTCCGGGCGATCGAGGATCCGCAGCCAGGTTCCGTCCGGCTGGCGGCGCGCGACCTGCGCTCTGCCGCCGGTGCCGTCCGCCGGATGAGTCGCGGTCAGCGCGAGATCGCCGTGGCGGAGTGTCGGCAGCGGCTCCTCGAGCGCGAAGTTGGGTCGCCGTGCCACCAACTGCTCGCAGACCGCGCGGATCGCGTCTCGTCCTACCGTGATCTGCCCGGGTGGGAACCCGAGGACCGCGTCGGATTCGTAGAGCTCCGCGAGGCCGTCGGCGTCACCGGCATTTGCGCGCTCCACGAACAGCCGCGCCAGGTCCTCCGGTTCTGCGGCCCGCTCGCGTCGGGGCGTTGTCGTCGTGGTCATGTCATGCCTTTCGTCGTGTGGCAGTGTCTTGCCGACATCATGCGCCTCCCCGATCCATAAGTCCAAGAGCTAGATCAACTGTAAGTTAGACTCACTCGTTATGGAGCTGCGGCAGCTGGAATACCTCGTCGCGGTCGCGGAGGAGGCGAGCTTCACGAGGGCGGCCGCGAGGGTTCACGTCGCTCAGCCCGGCGTGAGCGCCCAGATCCGCCGGCTCGAGCGCGAGCTCGGCGAGGAACTGCTCGACCGCTCGGGTCGCACGGTGCGGCTCACTGAGGTCGGCGCTGCCGTGATGCCGTACGCGCGTGCCGCGCTCGCCGCTGTGGCCGGGGCGCGGCTCGCCGTCGACGAGCTCAGCGGCCTGCTGCGGGGTCACGTCGCGATGGGGGTCGTGACGCTGTCCTCGTTCGCCGAGCTGCCCGACCTGCTGGCTGACTTCCACCGCGACCACCCGGCGGTTGAGATCACGCTCTCTGAGGCCAACTCCGCCGGCCTGCTCGAGGCGGTTCGGACGGGCAAGCTCGATCTGGCCCTGGTCGGCTTGGTGACCGCGCCGCCTGCCGGAATCGCCACGCAGGTCGTGGTCGATGAGCCGCTCGTCGCCGCGGTCAGCCACAGCGACCCGCTCGCCACACGCGACACGCTCGGCCTTCACGGCCTTCACGGTCGGCCGCTGATCACCCTGCCGCCCGGCACCGGCCTGCGCACCTGCCTCGACAACGCCTGCGCGATCGCCGGATTCCGACCGCAGATCGCCTTCGAGGCAAGTGATCCGGTGACCCTCGCCGAACTCGCCAGCCGAGGTCTCGGTGTCGCGATCCTGCCCAAATCGCTCGCCGAGTTCCGGTCCGCGACGCTCCACGCGATCACGATCATTCGGCCCAAACTCCGCGCTCGCCTCGAGCTCGCCTGGAGAGCCGAGGGACCGGTCAGCCCGGCGGCCCGCGCGCTCATCGCCCGCACCCGCACCGCACTCGCGAAGCCGCCGGACACGCAACCGCCGTCGACGTAGCGCCACCACGTTCGTCGGGGACAGCCCGCGCCCTGCGGTGAACGAGACCGTAGGCCGGTCGCTCGGGCGCGACGTCCAGCAGCGTGCGGTCGCGCGACGGTGCAACGGTGGTTGGGGGCTTGCGGTCGTGGTGGGCCGGGTCTGAGAGGCTGTCGTGGTGCGTTTGCATCGGGACGGCTCGCGTCGGGACACATCGCGGCGGCATCTGGCGCCGAGTTTGGGGGTTCACGACATCGCCATCGATCTCGGGACCGCGAACACGGTCGTCTACGTCGGCGGCAAGGGCATCGTGGCGTCAGAGCCCTCCGTCGTCGCCGCTGACTCATTCACCGGCGAGGTTCATGCCGTCGGCTTCGAGGCCGAGAGAATGATCGGCCGCACGCCGGCGACGATCTCCGCGACGCGTCCGCTGCGCCACGGCGTGATCGCCGACTTTGGCGTTACCGAGCAGATGTTGCGGTATTTCATCGGTCGCGCGTTCGACCGCCGCTGGGCGCATCCGCGGCTGATCGTCTGTGCGCCCTCGGGTGTGACCGAGGTTGAGAAGCGTGCCGTCGAGGAGGCAGCCCTCGCCGCGGGCGCGCGGCGTGTGCATTTGATCGAAGAGCCGATCGCCGCGGCGATCGGCGCCGGGATTGCGATCGGCGAACCCGTCGGGCGAATGGTGCTCGACATCGGCGGTGGAACGAGCGAAGTGGCGGTGATCTCGATGGGCGGGATCGTCGTGTCGCGGTCGGTGCGCGTCGGCGGCTACGAGATGGATGAGGCGATCAGCCACTACCTCCGCGACGCGCATCAGCTCGCGATCGGCTCGCAGACCGCCGAGGCGATCAAGCTGCAGATCGGCTCGGCCGTACCACTTGCCCAGGAACTCACGATGGGCGTGCGCGGACGCCACCTGCTCACCGGTCTGCCGACGGAAATACAGCTGAACGGAGCGGAGGTGCGTCAGGCGATCCGTGCGCCGATGGAGGAGATCCTGCGCGCGATCGCCGAGACGCTCGAAGACACCCCGCCCGAGCTCGCCGGGGATATCGCCCGCGAGGGCATCCTGCTCGCCGGCGGCGGCACTCTGCTGCGCGGCCTGCCGGAGCTCGTCACCGACCGCACGGGAATGGCCGTGACGCTCGCCGAGTCGCCATTGACCTGCGTCGCGATCGGCTCCGGCCAGGCGCTCGAACACTTCGACCAGATCCCGTCGGGTGGCGCGCGGCACGCCACGATCACTTCCAGACGGCGCAGCTCGTAGGCCGGCGCGCGAGCCAACGGGCCATCGATGATCGACCTCCGTTCAGACACCCAGACGAAGCCGTCGCCGGCGATGCGCGAGGCGATGGCGAATGCCGAGGTCGGCGATGAGCAGAAGCGGGAGGATCCGACGGTCGTCGCGCTCGAAGCAGCAGCGGCGGCCTTCGTCGGCCAGCAGGAGGCCGTCTACCTGCCGAGCGCGACGATGGCCAACGAGATCGCGCTCGTCATCCTTGGCGCCCGCGGCTCAGAGCTGCTCGTCGAGGAGACGGCCCACATCATGATCTCCGAGCTCGGTGGCCCGGCGATGTATGCGGGCCTCCTGGCCCGCGGCATCAGCGGCACGCTCGGCCGGATCGCGCCAGAGCAGGTCCGCGAAGCGATCCATCCGCCCGATCCCCTGCACTCGCCGCAGCCGTCGCTGCTCGCGCTTGAGAACTCGCACAACTCCTCAGGTGGCACCGTCTGGCCATACCCGGAGCTGGAAGCGGTGGTCGCGGTCGCGCGCGAGCTCGGCTTGGCGATTCATCTCGACGGCGCGCGCCTCGCGAACGCCGCGGTCGCGATCGACAGACCGGCGGCTGAGATCGGCCGCCTGTTCGACACCGTCACCCTCTGTTTCTCGAAGGGCTTGGGCTGCCCGCTCGGCGCGATCCTCGCCGGCTCGCACGAGCTCATGGGCCGGGCGCGGATCGAGAAGCACCGCTTCGGCGGGGCGATGCGCCAGGCCGGCATCGTCGCTGCGGCCGGCCTGTACGCGCTCGAGCACAACGTCGAGCGCCTTGCCGAGGACCACGCTCGCGCCCGCCGGCTCGCCGAGAGCTGGGCCGCCGCGGGCGTTCCCGTCGACCTCGACCGAGTCCAGACCAACTTCGTCCAGATCGACGTCGGATCGCTGGAGCTCAGCTCGCCGCAGGCGCTGACCGCGCTCGGCGACGCGGGAGTACTGCTCTCGGCCACGGTGCGCCCGGGGGTGATCCGGGCGCTCACCCATCTCGACGTCGACGACGCGGACATCGAGCGGGCGATCGAGATCGTGCCGGCGGCACTCGGCGCGCGCTCCGCGATCGGACCGGGCAGCGGCTACGGCGCTGACGCCGTGCGATCATCCTGATCCGCTAGCCCAACCACCTATCCCAGCTCCTGCGCCGTCACGACGCGAGCCAGTTCCAGCATGCCCAGTCGTATGTGGATGCGCGACTCGTTGAACTTCGTAAAGACGCGCGACTGTCCGTCAGGAGTGTTTGCCTCGACGATCAGGCAGACCGCACCGATCGTTCCGTCGTCGCCGGTGGCTTGCTCTATCTCGTCCATCAACGAGGCGGCCAACGCCCCGATGGGCGTCTGATCTAGCGGCATTTGCTTGTCCTCCGATTGATCCCGATGTTGGGCTCCATGATGACCGACAAGATCTTGCCTCGCGCACTGCGGACGGCCGACCCGCCGTCGCATCCGCCGCGGCCGGCTTGGTGTCACCCTGTGGGCGTTGGGCGATCTCTTGACATGCGGCGACGGCCGAGACCAACGGGCCGCGTGCCGGCGCGCGTTTGGGCCGGCGACGCCCGCCAGGCACATGTTGCGCTCGAGCCCCCATGGCTGATCGGGCGACGGCCGCTGCCGCGATCCGGGCAGTCGTGCACGGAGAGGTGCAGGGTGTCGGGTTTCGCGACGCGACCGTCCGGCGAGCACGCGCGCTCGACGTGGCGGGCTGGGTGCGCAACGGCGAGCACGGGGCCGTCGAGGTGCACGCCGAGGGAGCTCGCCAGGCCGTCGACGAGCTCCTCGCGTTCCTGCGAGTCGGCCCGCCGCTCGCGCGGGTTTCCGCTGTCGAGGCAGCCCAGGTCACGGTTGAGGGGCACGAGCAGTTCGCGATCCGCGGCGTCAGCGCCGGTGTCTTCGTCGTTCAGGCGCACGCGGCGACCGCGCGCCATTTCGATCTGCGCCTGGAGGTCGGCGACGTCATGCGCTCCTGGGCGATACCGAAGGGACCGTCGCTGGACCCCGCCGTCAAGCGACTTGCCGTCGAGGTCGCCGATCACGCCAAGGCGCACAACGGCTTCGAGGGGACGCTCGAGGCAAGCCGGGTGATCGTCTGGGATCGTGGGACCTACGAGCAGGGCGGGCGCGTCGGTTGGCCCGAGGCGCTGGATCGCGGCCACGCTGTCTTCGTCCTCCACGGGAAAAAGCTGTCCGGCGGCTTTGCCCTGCAGCGCACGCGAGGAGGAGCCAAGCCGCAATGGCTGCTGATCAAACGTCGCGACGAAAGCGCCCGTCCCGGCTCGGACATCGTCGCCGAACGTCCCCGCTCGGTGCTCAGCGGCCGTACGCTCGACGACACCCTCGAATGAGCTCGCTTGGCCGGTTCCGTGGCGGCGGGCGCTAGAGTGGTAGTACGGGTCGAGCATCAGTTCGACCAAAGCAGTGCCCCGCGTTTCCGCAGTCGCTGCCCCGCAGCGCCCTCCGCGTCTCGCAGTGCACCCAACGGGAGGAACAGCGATGGCCCTACGGGCTCGGCGCGGCGGACATCCAAGGTCGGCAGAGATCGGCAGTGCTCGATGCGTACCGGCTGCGCGCTGCATTCAGCCCAACTGGCGGCGCGTCATCGACGCGCGCGAAACCCGATAACGAGGGGCGGACAGGCATGGCCTCAAGCGGCAAGAAGAAGACGACGATGGCGAAACTGATGCGCGAAAGCAGACTCCGTGAGCGTCGGCTGGACAAGCAGGCCAGGAAGGATGCGAGGAAGCGCAACCCGGCCGATCCGGAAGACCAGCCGGACGACACGCTCGATGGATTCACACCGGCCGAGTCGCCGGATCTGGCTGCGGCTCAGACCGTGCCGGCGGGGCCCCTCGGCATCGACCGGTAGTAGTCCAGGAGGTCGGCGCGATGCGACTCGTCGTCGCGATATTCGGGCGCGTCCTTGATCTCGCCCCTGGTGCATTTCACGTAGACGGCCTGGTTCTCGTGGTCGACGCGCTCGATCACGCTCGCGGGTAGCAGTACCGTCCTGCCGAGGATCCACGGCCCGGTCGCGACGACCAGGTAGCTCTCACCTGTCGCGATGTCGTGTTGATCGACTCTGCCGATCTCGCCATCGCTGGCGTGAATCGCGTAGCCGCCGAGATTCTCGACCTCGGTGGAGTCCTGCGTAACGGTCATATTCCGCCTTTCGGTGGTCTGCCCTGAGTCTACGCCCAGAGGGCACGTCCGGCTGGCTGTCGGTTCGGCCAGCGCCCACTAAGGTTGGCCCTGAACATCACGAACCGGCCGACCCACTGCAAAGGAGAGCGAATGTCCCGTTTCGCCACGGTGAACCTGTTTGACGTCGAGAACTCTGTAGGCGATCGGGCGCCCGGGGTCGAGGGTCGGTTCGGCCGCAAGTACCTGGACTCGCGCGATCTCGGCGTCAGTCATTTCCGCTACGCGCCGAACCTTCGCAGCCCGATGGCCCACGCTCACCGCGAACAGGAGGAGGCATACGTCGTCGTCGCCGGGTCCGGTCGGCTGTTGCTCGATGACGAGGTTCTCGAGCTTCATCAATGGGACGTCGTGCGCGTTGCCCCGGAGGTTGTGCGCTGCTTCGAGGCCGGTCCCGAGGGCCTGGACGTCATCGCCGTCGGCGGCCCCAAGCCCGCGGAGGGCGACGGCGTGATGGCCACCGCCAATTGGCCCGACGACGGAGCCTGAGCGAGCGGCTGCTAGCGGGCCGGAGCGAGTGCGAGGAGCTTCACGGCGCCGAGCTCTCGGAGGTCCGGGTAGTGCTCGCCGAGGCTGAGTTCGGTCACGCGCAGTCCCTGGCTCCGGACCACCAGGCACAGCGTCGTCGCGGCGCCGTGTCGCGGATGGGCCCCCGGCGGTAGCGAGATGCCGGCGTGGTCGAACGTGCCTCTGGCGCACACGAGATAGGCCGGCACCGCCGCGTGGCCGTCGCGGGAGCCCGCCGTGAGCAGACCTTCCGCCGCGTGTGAGTTCGTCGCGACCGCGCTCGCGCGGGCGGGACTCGGATCGCCGTCGAGCTTTGTCTGATGCAAGAGGATCCTTCGCAGCCGGGCCAGCACGGCCACGGTCATTCGTGGCCGCGCGATGTGACTTGCCACCGGCACCGTCGGCCGCTTGGAATCGATCGTGGCGGCCGGCGGGGCCGCGATCGGGCCGACGGGCGTGGTGATCGGGCCGACGGGTGTGGTCAGTGACGGCGGCCCCGTAGTCGTCAGCGTGGCGATCGGCAGCGAGGTCGCCGCGGTCGGGAGCGAGGTTGCCGCCGTGGAGGTGCCGCCGGCGTTGGTCGCGGTCACGCGCACTTCGATCTGCGCGCCGATGTCGCCCGGAGCGACCACATAGCTGCTTGACGTCGCACCGGGGTCGATCTCGCACGACCCCTGGCGGCAGTCGAGCCACTGGTAGCCGTAGCTCGTTGGGAACTGGGTCCAGCTCCCCGCTGACGCCGTGAGTATCTGACCCTGGGCCGGGCTGCCGCTGATCGTCGGCGTCGTCACGTTGGTCGGGATCGGCGGCGGCACCGTGGACGACGCAACCGAGGTGGTGGGGGCGGACGTGCCGCTGGCATTGCTCGCCGTCACACTGAGCTCGAGCGTAGCGCCGATGTCGGCATTCGTCGGCGTGTAGGACTCCGCGGTGGCGCCGCCGATGCTGGCGCATGAGCCGCCGCCTGCGTCGCAGCGCGACCACTGGTAGGCGTAGCTGGACGGCAGCGCGCTCCAGGTCCCGACGTCGGCTCCGACCGCTTGGCCGATGACAGGAGTGCCGATGATCGTCGGGGCCGACGTGCTCGCGGGTGTGCCAACGCCGACGTTCGCGCCCGCATAGGCGACGAGCGTGCCACCGGCTGGGACGATCAGCGTTCCCTCGCCGGCACCGAGGCCGGTGAGCGGCTGGGAGACGTTCTGTTCATCCGGTGCCGGGATTGCGCTGCCCGCGTTAGCCGACCAGACGCTGGTGCCGGTCGGGTCCACGGCGTAGACCTCTCCGCTGGAGGAGCCCTCAAACACGAGGTTGCCGACCAGTAGCGGAGCGCTGTCAAGCTTGCCGTCGCCGCTGAAGGTCCATGCGCTCGTGCCGAGCCCCGAGTCGTTCACCGCGTTGAGTTCTCCGCTGCTCAGCATGTACGCCTGCCCGCCGCCGATCGCCGGTGCCGGCGTCGATGCAAAGGAGCCGAGGCTCGCACCGCCGCCCGCCGGCAACACTACGTTGCCCTTGAGCGCGTCGCGGCCAAAGATGTCACCAGCGGCGAGCACAGGCGTCTTGCCGCCGCCACCCGAGACGTCGGTCTGGTGGTGCCACAGCAGCGCTCCCGTGAATGGATTGAACGCGTAGTCCTGATCACCGGCGTAGCTCACATACACGCCGCTTGAGTCGACGGCTGGTGAGCTGTGGTCACCGTTTGCCACCGGCGCCGTCCACGCGAGCTGACCGGTCGCCTCGGACACGGCGTACACCGTTCCGCCGCTGCCTGCACCGCTGGTGTACACGTAGCCGTCAATCGCGGTCGGCGGGCTGGAGAACGCGGACTGGCCTGGAAGGCTCCTGCTCCAGTCGGTCGCGCCGGTCGCCGCGTTGAACGCCGTCAGCTCGCCGTTGAAGTTGACCGTGAACACCTGGCCGGCGTCATACGCGAGCCCCGACCAGTCGTAGTTCCCGCCGAGGGGGTGCGACCACAGCGTCGCGCCGGTCGCCTGGTCGAGGGCATACAGCGTTGTTCCGTAGCCGTTGGCGATGCTCCCGGCCGTGACGTACACGACGCCGTTGACGATCAGCGGGTAGGAGATCGAGCCCTGAAGCGTGACCGACCACGCGAGCGATAGCGGCGCCGTGATCGGGCTGCCCGTCTGATCGCCGTCGTGGGCCGGGTCGAGCTGGTAGGCGACCGCCTGGTCGGTGCTCGTCGCGCTTGCGACCGACGGAGCGAGCAGGCCGAGACCGAGCAGGAGCGACGCAAGCAGCACCGCGCGCCGCCGGTGCGGCGCTGCGGTTGCCGCGAGCACGCGCTGACGCCCACCAGTTGGTGAGCCGTCGCATCGCCGTCGCTGGAATCGCCGTACTGGCATCACCGAGCAACGCGCGCCGCACGGCCCGGCAAGGACCCGCTGGACGAATAGCCCGGCGAGCGGCACACCCGTCCACTGCATCGTTGCGCCGGCCGAGCCACGCGTTTGGGTGCCGCTGCGGCCGGTCGCCGTGGCGGCGATTCGGCCGAGCCCGGCGTGGCGGAGCTGGGTGGCGCCCGCTCGCACCACCCACCTCCCGCGGGGCTCACGCCACGCGTTCGGGAGGCGCAACTCCCGGCCGACGCGCGCGCTGACCCGGAGGGATGAACGTTGTTGCGGCCGCGATTCCGCCGGGCGCGATCAGCCTGCGAGCACCTTGGCAAGGTTGTCGAGCTCGTTGTTGCGACCCGCGATCAGCCGCTGCGTCCAGTCGTTGTCGTGCATCGGCTCGACGGTCATGACAACCCGCACGCCGCCGCCGGCGCTCGCGAGCAGGTCAACCACGGTCGCGGACTCGTACGGCGCGACGCCGGGGATGAAGTCGGCGAACGAGGTGTACGCCAGCCGCTCTCCCGCGAGCACCTCGGTGAACGTCTTCCGCGACTCGGTCGTCAACGGCATTCCGGCGTTCTTCATGAACTCGATCTGCGGGGTCGCCGTTGCGGTCATCGCGTACAGCAGCTCACCACCGGGCCTGAGGTCCAGCTTGCGAACCTCCACCGTGAAGCCGTCGGGAGACCACCAGGACTCGATGCCCTCCTTGGTCGTCCAGCGAACCCACACGTCGTCGGCGGACGCGGCGTAAGTCCGCTCGATCGTGATCCGCGCCTTCGGGTCGTCCATTGCGAGAGTGCTCTCGGGCATGTGTCCTTCCCGCTACGTTGAGTTGCGGCGGCGGCGCCTTGTTCTCACACTACGACCGCCGGTGCCGGCCGAACTGATCGGTCGCGGATCGAGCGGCGCGTCAGTCGAGCCGGGCGGGCAGTCCGAAGCGCTCGAACACGTCATCAACCTTTGCCGCGTCGACGGGCTCGTCCGGATAGCGCTCGAACACCTCGCGGTCGCGGGGTTCCGCGGAACGGGCGATGAACGCGGTGACGTCACTGACCTGGGTGCCGCGCAGCGTCAGCACGTTGAGTGCGAACGGGCGGTAGCTCTCCTCGTCCGCATTCCAGGCGTAGAAGCCGAGCGCCGGCTGTCCGTTCGCGGTGGTCCGCACAACATGCCAGCGCCAGGCGCCCGAGAGCGGCCAGCCCGCCGCCCACAGCGCGATCGCGTCGCGGCCGCGGTACCAGCTCGACAGCGGCGGCATCGCGAACGTCGCGTCCTCGGCCAGCATCGCCGCGAATGCCTGGATGTCGTTGCGCTCCCAGGCGTCGACGTAGCGGTCGACGAGCTCGCGCAGCGCGTCGTCGCCGAGCTCGCGGCAGGTGGCCTGCTGGCTCTGCTCGGGAACGCGCTCATCGACCGCCGCGCGGGCGCGTTGCAGCGCGCTGTTGACCGACGCGACGGTGGTCGCCAGCGATGCGGCGACCTCCCTGGCCGAGAAGCCGAGCACCTCACGCAGGATCAGGACCGCCCGCTGGGTCGCCGGCAGGTGCTGTAGGGCCGCGATGAAGGCGAGCTCCACGCTCTCGCGTTGGTCGTAGCGAGCGGCGGGGGCGGCAAAGCCGTCATCGACGCCCAGGATCTCGTCGGGGTACGGCTCGATCCACACCGACTCGACGAGCGGCTCGCCGGGCCCGACGTGGGGATCGGTGGGCGGGCCGTAGTCGATCGGAAGCACCCGCTTGGGGCGCCGCGCGATCTGGTCCAGGCAGCTGTTGGTGGCGATCGTGTAGAGCCACGAGCGCAGTGAGCTTCGGCCCTCGAACCTCGACAGCCCGCGCCAAGCGCGAAGCAGGGCGTCCTGCAGCGCGTCCTCGGCATCGTGCACCGATCCCAGCATCCGATAGCAGTGGGCGTGCAGCTCGCGGCGGTGGGGCTCGACCAGGCCGGCAAACGCGGCCTGGTCGCCGGCACGCGCCCGCTCAAGCAGACCTCGCTCGTGAGCTCTCCCGCCTGTCGAAGCGGTCGCCATCGTCACGCAGACTAGACCGTCCGCGCGGCGAAAACTCAGCGGTCCGATGAGTTCGCAGCGTCGCGCCGGTCACATAGCCATCAGATGAGGCCGACAGCCAACCGCGTGGTGCATCTCGAGCTCCACACCGGAGATCTCTCGCATGCCCGCGAGTTCTACGGACGGATCTGCGGCTGGCGCGCGGAGCACGTTGACACGCGCAACGGGTCCTACCTCGCGCTCGAGCTGGGCGGCGGGCTCAGCGGCGGCATCGTCGAGTGCCTCGCCGAGCGTTCGCTGTGGCTGCCCTACGTCGAGGTGGCCGAGATCGGCGAGGCCACCCGCCGAGCGCGCCTCCTGGGGGCCTCCGTGCTGCTTGATCCGCGTGAAGGCCCGGCCGGCTGGCGCAGCGTGGTCGCGACACCGGCCGGGGGCGAGATCGCGTTCTGGCAGCCGAAGCGCTGAGATGCGCGAGTGACACGGGCGACCGCCCGTCGGGCGCCTGCGGCACGCTCAGGCCGGGCTCAGCGTCGAGCTGCGCTTGCCGTCCGGCTCCACCGCGGTCGAGGACGAGGCAGTGGCTGCGCCGGCCTGCGCCGAGCCATCCGTGTCAACGCTCGGGATCCAGCGCACCAGTGCCGCCACCAGGGCAGTGTGGCGCATCGGCTTGCTGATGTAGTCGTCCATGCCTGCGTCCAGGCATCGCTCGCGATCGCCGTCCATCGCGTGTGCGGTCATCGCGATCACCGGCGTGCGCCTGGCGCCGGTCTCGCGGCGTCGAAGCTCCTCGGTCGCCTGGTAGCCGTCCATGTCGGGCATCTGGCAGTCCATCAGAACCGCGTCGTAGCGGCGCGCTTCGAGGGCCTTGAGGGCCTCGCGGCCATCACCCACCACCTCGACGCGGCAACCGCAGCGCTCGAGCGAGCGAGCGGCGACGATCTGGTTGATCTGGGAGTCCTCGGCGACCAGCACGAGCGGCGAGCTAACCCACACGGGCCCGCCGCCAACGTTTGCCTCCGGGGTGGGGGCAGCAAGCGTGGCGGACGCCTCGGCGGCTGCCAGCAGCACCTCGAACCAGAATGTGCTGCCGCGCCCAGGCTCGCTCTCAGCGCCGATCGTTCCGCCCATCAGCTCGACGAGCTCGCGGGCGATCGCCAGACCCAGCCCGGTGCCGCCGTATTGACGCGTCGTCGAGACGTCGGCCTGGGTGAACGGCTCGAACATGCGACCGAGGTTCGCCGGGTCGATCCCGATGCCGCTGTCGACGACCTCGACGCGGATTGCGGTGCTCGCCTGCGGCGCGGGCGTCGCGTTCACGCGAACGGTGATTGCGCCCGTGACGGTGAACTTGACAGCGTTGGAGACGAGGTTCAGCAGGATCTGTCCGAGTCGCCGGCCGTCTCCGCGCACGCGTGGCGGAACGCCGGCGTCGATCTGCAGATCCAGGCGCAGGCCCTTTGACCGCGCGAGCGCGCCAGCCACCGAACACGTTTCCTTGACCGTCTCGTCGAGGTCGAAGTCGGCGAGTTCGAGTTCGAGGTGACCGGTCTCGATCTTCGAGGTGTCGAGAATGTCGTTGATCAACGAGAGCATCTGCTCGCCGGACCGCGTCACCTGCTGGGCGCATTCGCGCTGCGGCTCCGTCAGGCCCATGTCGAGCAGCAACTCGGTCATCCCGAGAACGCCGTTCATCGGCGTCCGAATCTCGTGACTGACGTTGGCCAGGAACGCCGACTTCATGTTCGACGCCTCGACCGCCTGATCACGCGCGATCGCGAGCTCCGTGGCGGCCCGGTTGCGCTCGGTCACGTCCTGGAAGAACGCGATCCGGCATTCCCGCCCGTCGAGGTTCACGTTGTCGCTGGTGACTTCGACGTCGATGATCGTGCCGTCCTTGTGCACATGGCGGCGCGGATAGTTCGAGTGCGCTGCGAACTCGGGCCGCGATCCATTCGGATTGGTCGCGAGGAACGCAAACAGGGAGGGCACATCCTCCGGCGGCAGGAGCTGCGGGATCGTCATCGACAGGCACTCGTCGTGCGAATAGCCGTAGCTCCTGACCATCGCGTCACTGACAGCGACGATCTGCAGCGTCTCCCGGTCGTACGCCACCATCGGCAGCGGGTTTCGTTCAAACAGCAGACGGTACCGCTGCTCGCTGGAGGCGAACCGCTCCTGGGCGAGGCGCAGCGCGGGTCGGAAGGCGAGACGAAAACCGCTGAGGACCAGCGTGACGGTGGCGAGGCCGACCGCGATCGGGCCAAGGTGGTGCGCGTTTCCGACGACGAGGATGACCAGGCTCGAGCAGGTGACGAACCCGGGCAGGACGAAGCCCGAGAGCTTCGCCCACGCAAACCGGCCCGTACCACCGTTGCCAACCCACATCGACATCGCGAAGACCCCCAGCGATGCCGGCCACGCGGCGCCGTTGAGGACCAAGCCGAGATGGGATCCGCCGCCAACGAAGTTGAAGGTATCTCCGGCGGCGTTGATTGCAAGTCCGATGGCGATCAGCCCGAGCGTCGCCCTGCCACGAGCGGCCACGACGACGCTGCTGCCGGCGACGATCCCGAGCAGCAACAGGTCTCCGACCGGGTAGGCGAGGCTGGTGGCGGTGCCGAGCGAAGCACCTTGGAACAGATGCTCGAGCCCGTGGAACGCGAAGCCGGAACAGAGTGCGGCCATGCCGAGCGCGGCGATCGCGCCGTCCAGCCAGTTCGGCCGATCGCCCCGTTTGATCTCGCCACGGACGAACAGCACGATGGCGGCCAGGGCGATCGGGAAGAACCCGAGGTAGAAGGCATCCGCCAGCGACGGGTTCGGGGGTGTTGCGCCGCCCAGCGACTCGAGCGTCAGGACCAGATCGCCGGTCGCCCACGAGAAGCACGCGCCGCCCATCACGAGTGCCACCCGACGATGGCGCCACTGTCCGAAGCCTCTTGCGATGCACAGCGCACTTGCGATCAGCTCAAAGCCGACGACGAGCCAGCCGTCGAGCCACGGCGAGAACTGATCCGAGCGACGGAAGATCAAGAACGCGAGGTAGGCGATGAGCAGGACGCCCATCAGGGCAAACGCGGCCCAGATCCCCCACCCCGGCCGCTCGCCCGACGTGCCTGAGCCGGCATGGGCCCGCGACCGCGCAAATCGCACGTCGGGTACTCCAAGCATGTTGTCGAATATCGGCGAATGCGCCGTTCGGCTTGAGGCGGGCAACGAGCAGCCACAGCCTGCTGCTCGCAGTCGCTCGCTATGGTTCGGCGGCGATGTGCCGGCTATTCGGTATGTCCGGTGCACCCCACCGCGTGCGGGCCACGTTCTGGCTGCTGGACGCCGAGGACAGCTTGCTCGCGCAGAGCCGTCGTGAGCCTGATGGCACCGGCCTTGGCTACTTTTCGGCCGACGGGACGCCGCGGGTCGACAAGCGTCCAATCGCGGCGTTCGAGGATCGGGCGTTCGCGCGCGAGGGGCGAGAGGTGCACTCGCAGACGTTCGTTGCGCATATCCGCTATGCCTCGACGGGCGGGCTCACGCCCGCGAACACCCATCCCTTCGAGCAGCAGGATCGCCTGCTGGCGCACAACGGCGTGATCGAGGACCTGGCTAAGCTCGAGGCGCAGCTCGGGCGCTACCGCGACCTGGTCCGCGGCGATACGGACTCCGAGCGTTTCTTTGCCTTGGTAACCAAGGAGACCGACCGGCACGGCGGCGATGTGACCGCGGGCCTCGTCGCGGCCGCTCGCTGGGTCGCCGAGGAGCTGCCGCTGTTCGCGCTCAACGTGGTGCTCACGACGAGCGACGAACTGTGGGCGCTGCGCTACCCGGAGACCCACGCGCTGTACCTGCTCGAGCGCGGTCCCGGCGCCGCGCTCGAGCACGCCGGCGCCCCCGGCACGATCCGCGTGCGCAGCGCCGACGCCGGTGACCAGCCCTCGGTCGTCATTGCCAGCGAACCGATGGACCACGACCCGGGCTGGCGACCGCTCGCGTCCGGCGAGCTCGTGCACGCCGACCGCGAGCTGCGTGTCTCGTCGACGATCGTGATCGAGCACCCGCCGCGCCACCCGCTGACGCTGGCCGACCTCGCCCCGCATGCCGCAGCGTCACAGAGCGCACACCCGGCGGCGACGTAGGTCGGCAGCAGCTGCCCGCGATCGCGCGGGTGCGGACGCCGGCCCGTTTCCAGGGCATCAGCATGTCGGCAGCCAGATGCTGGACGCATGTATCAGCCCTTGGACGACTTGATGATTGGCCCGATGGGCCGAAATGCCAGGTGCGGTATGGGGCATTCGCGCCGCGGGCCGCTACAGCCGGAATCCGGCCCGACGCGAGTCGTTATGAGAAACAAAGCCGGCGTTGAGGACCGCCTAATGTCTGTGCGCTTGACTGTGCTGATCCCCATGCGAACGCGATCTCGAACAGACGGCGATCTCGCCCGCTGCGCCCGCAGCGCGGTCGCCGTTCGCCGCGGGCGCCGGAGTCAATGATGGCGCTGCCTGAACAGACCCCGCCGTCCCCGATCGGCGAGCCGCCGCGCAGCATCTGGCGCCGGCCGTTGCTCGCCGGGCTGGTCGTGGTCGCGCTCGCTGCGCTGGCGGGCGGGGCGGTCGCACACCTCATCTGGCCGGCCAACTCCTCGTCCCCTTCGGCATTCGGGCGCAGCGGCCTCCCGTTCAGGCGCGCGTTTCCCGGGCTGACCCCGTCCCAGAACGGCTCCTTCAATGCGGCGCCGTCGGGAAACGCGGCCGCGGCGTCGGGAACGACCGACTCCCTCGCCGCGCAGGTCGACCCGGGACTCGTTGACATCAACACCACCACCGCCGACATTGGGCTCGGGGCGGGAACCGGCATGGTCGTCACCTCCTCCGGCGAGGTCATCACCAACAATCATGTGATTGACGGCGCGACCCGAATCACCGCGACCGACATCGGCAACGGCAAGACCTACACGGCGCGCGTCGTCGGCTACGACCGTACCCGCGACGTCGCCGTGCTGATGCTCGAGGGAGCGTCCGGTCTGAAAACCGTCCCGCTCGGCGATTCCTCGACTGTGCATGTCGGCGCGTCCGTGGTCACGGTCGGCAACGCCGGTGGGGTTGGTGGCACTCCGAGCGCCGCCGCCGGCTCGGTCTCGGCCCTCAACAAGGCGATCACCGCGGCCGACGACGGGGCCGCCAGCTCCGAGCGCCTGACGGGCCTGATCGAGGTCAACGGGCAGCTCCAGCCTGGGGACTCCGGCGGACCGCTCGTCGACGCCTCCGGCGACGTCGTCGGGATGGACACGGCGGCGTCAGCCACCTCCAGCTTCCAGTCATCCTCGGGTAACAGCAACGGCTTCGCGATCCCGATCAACGAGGTCCTGACGGTCGCCAAGCAGATCGTCGCGGGTAACGCCTCGAGCACGGTCCATATCGGCCCGAGCGCCGGTGCCTTCCTCGGCGTGTTGATCGCACCGATCAGCGCGGCGGGCGGCCCGCCGGGCGGGTTCGACAGCGGCTCGGGCGCTCAGGGCGTGTTCGTCGAGGACGCGATCCCGGGCAGCCCGGCGGCGGCCGCCGGCCTGACCCAGGGAGACACGATCACCGCGCTCAACGGCCGGGCTGTGAACTCGCCTGCGGCACTGACGGCGCTGATGGCCAAGCACAAGACCGGCCAGAGCGTTCGACTCAGTTGGCTGGACAACGCCGGCAACGCGCACACCTCGACGCTGCGGCTCGCGGCCGCCCCGCCCGCCTGACGACTGCGCCCGCTCGGCCGTTTCGCGACCGGGCGCGGCACCCGACCCGGCCTCCTGGCGGAGACCGGGCCGGTGCGCCGTGCCTCAGGGAGCGACGAGGTCGAACGTCCCGCCGGCGACCTTGATGCCGTTGCCGGTGCCGGTTGGGTGGTAGTTACCGTCGTTGGGATCCTTCGCGATGCCTTCGTTCGCGAACAGGTACAGCGGCTTGCCGTGGTAGGTCACCTGCAGCGTTCCGTCCGGGCGCGTCAACGTCCCAACGGCGCCTGACTGCGCGGAGCCCTCGACGCCGGGCGAGCCGGCGGTCAACAGCGGCGGCCACGCCGCGGCGCACGCTCCCTGGCACGCGCTCTTGCTCGCGCTGTCGGCGCTGTAGGAGTAGACCGGGAACACGTGCCAGCCACCGCCGTCGATCAGCGGCGTGCCAAGCACCCGCTTGCCGCCGATCGGTAGCGTCGAGAGCATCCCGGCCCACGGCCGCGGCACGCCTCGCGGCGAGACGACGTACCACAGGCCGTGGTCGGGTGGCAGGCTCGGCTCGAACCAGCCTTCGCCGGAGACCGTGCCCGGACTCTGGTCGAACAGGTACAGCGGGTGCCCTGCGTAGGTGATCTGGGTGCCGATGCCGGCCCGCTGCACGGTGCCGAGCAGCTTTTGGCTCACGCCGCCGCCGGCGACCGGCTTGCCGGTGGTGGTCAGCGCGGGCCACTCGGCGTTCTGGTCGCTGACCGGGCCGGTGCACGATTCTCCGGGTCCGTGGCCGAGGTGGAAGACCGCCATCGTGCAGCCGTATTGGGGCGGCTGATCGCTCGTGATGAAGTACACGGTCAGGCCCGCGAGCGGGCCCGAGGCGACGACGAGCATCGGTCCGAACGGACCCGGCCCCTTGCCGATCACGGTGTTGGCGGAACTCGCCGCCGATGCGCCGCTCGTCGCGCCCGCGAGCAGCGGGATCGCCGCCACGGCGATCGTCGTGACCGCCGCGGCGATCAGTCGCCTGGTCCTGGCTTTGCGACTGGCGGGGGCGGGACTGGATGGGAGCGCGCGCAGGCGTGCGCGGACGGCCGTCAAGCGGGTGGATCTCAGCTGCATCTCTGTCTCCTTAGGTACGTCGCTGGGTCACGAGCTTGCGTGACCGTACCCAAGGAGCGTTACGGCGCCGTTACGAAGCGACCCCGACGGTGCGACTGTCGATCGTTGCGCCGCGCCCGTTCATGTTGCGCAGCTCGACGAACTCGATCTCCGCCGGCAGCTGCGGATCGGCGGTCGGGCCGTCCTGGGAGGGTGTCAGCCCGAGCATCGTCGTGATCAGCAACAGCGGTGCTCCCGCCGACCACGCCTGCGGACGCGAGGCGGTCGGAAACACCACCGGCACGCCGGTCAGCTCGGCGTCGTAGCCGGCGAAAACCTCGGGCAGGCGATGTTCGAAATGGGGCGCCGCCGCGAGCAGACCGCGCGTCAGCCGGTTGGCCTGCTCACGGAAGCCGTAGCGGGCAAGTCCCGCCGCGATCAGCGAGTTGTCGTGCGGCCAGACCGTGCCGTTGTGATAGCTGAGCGGGCTGTAGCCGACGTCATCGGTGCCCATCGTCCGCACGCCCCAGCCGCTGAACAGCTCGTCACCGAGCAGGCTTGCGGCGGTCAGCTCGGCGTGCTCGTCGGCGACGATCCTCGACCACAGCAGATGACCGATGTTCGAGGTCAGGCTGTCGAGCGGCTGCTTGGCGCGATCGAGCGCGAGCGCGTAGTGGCCGCGCTCAGGCAGCCAGAAGTCGCGCTGGAAGCGCTCACGCAGGCGCTCGGCCTCGTGCTCGAGCGTGCTCGCCAGCTCGGCGTCGGCCCAGACCTCGCGCGCAAGTCGAGCAACGCGCCGCTTGGCGTCGTAGACGTAGCCCTGGACCTCGGCTGGGGCAATCGGCGTCGTGGCAAGTGTGCCGTCGTGAAACAGCATCGAGTTCCAGCTGTCCTTCCAGCTCTGGTTGGCGAGGCCCGAGCTGACGTTGCGGCGCTCGTACTCGACGTAGCCGTCGCGATCGTGGTCGCCGAACTCGTCGATCCAGCGCAGCGCCGCGCGAGCGTTCGGCTCGAGCTCTCTCGCCAGCGCGTCATCGCCGCTCCAGCGGTGGTACTCGTCAAGCAGCACGAGGAACAGCGGCGTTGCGTCTGCGCTGCCGTAGTACGGCGAGTGCGGTCGTTCGCCGAACGCGGTCTGCTCGCCGAAGCGGATCTCGTGCATGATCTTCCCGGGCTCCTCGTCGCGGAAGGCGTCGTCGCTCTGGGCCTGGCGCGCGGCCAGGACACGAAGCGTCGTGCGGGCCAGCTCCGGCAGGTACGGGAGCGTCTGGAAGCTCGTGATCAGGCTGTCGCGCCCGAACAGCGTCATGAACCAGGGCAGCCCCGCGGCGGGCAGGCTGCCCTCGCCGACGGTCTCGGAGAACAGGCGCAACGCAGCCAGGTCGGTCAAGCTCGAGTGGTAGAGGTTGCGCAGCGCGTCACAGTCGCTGTCGAGCGTCGGCGCCGCCGCGAGCCAGTCCGCGAGCTTCGCACTGCCGGCGGCCAGCGCGTCGTCGAAGCCGCCGCTCGCGAGCCGCGGGGCGAAGCTCGCGCCGGGCTGCTCGGCAGCGGGAGTCACGGTCAGGTCGACGGTCCAGCGCTCCCGCGGCTCGAGCGCCAGCTCGTAGTTGAACGAGCTCTCGTCGATGCGGGCCGCAACGCTCGTGGAGATCGTGACGACGCGACTGAACCGCTCGCGCTCGTAGCTCATCGTCATCCAGGTCGCGTCGTGGCGGCGTGTGATCTCACGCGGCTGCAGCCCGCCCTCCTTGATCTCGAAGATGTCGGCGAAATCGGTGCCGATCAGCAGCTGCAACCGCAGGCTGATCGGCTCGCTGTGGTTGTTGATCACGGTGATGCGCTCGAACCAGACCTGGTCGATCACGCGCTCGCGGATCACCGAGTAGGAGGACTCGTCGTGCGGAGTCGAGGTCGGGGCGGCGAGGAAGAACTGGGCGGCCAGATGCTCGCGCTGGTTGACCGACAGCAGGTCACCGCCGATGCCGTCGACTCGCAGCTCCCAGTGCGAGATGAAGCGCGTATCCGACGAGAAGAAGCCGTGGGGCTGGCCGGTCTGCTGGAGCACATCGCCTTGGCGGTTACCCACGACGAACGTGCTGCCGTCCAGCACCTGGATCGCCGGATCGGGCATCGGCGTCAGACTGTCGCCGGCTGGCGCGTTCTCGAGCCGGCGCGCAGGACCGTGCGGTACGCCGCCTCGTAGGCGCCGGCGACCACGTTGACGTCGCAGTGCTCCGACACCCAGCGACGGCAGGCCGCCGGGTCGATCTGCTTGACGTTCCCGAGCGCCGCCACCATCGCCGTCTCATCCTCGACGACGAAGCCGGTCACGCCGTCGTCGACCAACTCGGTGACGGCGCCCTCGTCGAAGGCCAGCACGGGCGTGCCGCAGACCAGTGCTTCGATGATCACCATGCCGAAGGGCTCCGGCCAGCGGATCGGCACGAGCAGCGCCCGCGCGCCGGCGAACAGGTTCTTCTTGCGAGCGCCGCCGACCTCGCCGACGAAGCGGACCCGCAGGCCGTCGATGTGCGGCTCGATGTGACGCTCGAAGAAGCTTCGCTGGCCGGGCTGGACCACTCCGGCGAGGATAAGGTCCTGACCGGCGGCGCGGGCGATCTCGATCGCGCGATGGGGGCCCTTCTCAGGGGTCATCCGCCCGATCCACAGCAGGTAGCCGTCATCGGAG
>Ga0182024_10003477_pt1 | contig 37491 bp, 33 predicted proteins | sample P32metaG_FD_120480 | JGI IMG/M metagenome (GOLD analysis project Ga0182024, IMG submission 120480) | Permafrost microbial communities from Stordalen Mire, Sweden - P3-2 metaG (Illumina Assembly) | ecosystem: Environmental > Terrestrial > Soil > Wetlands > Permafrost | place: Sweden: Stordalen...
GGGGATTGTCCCCGGTGATCATGATGGTGCGGATCCCCATCGCGCGCAGCTGGTCGAACCGCTCGTTCATGCCCTGCTTCACGATGTCTTTCAGGTAGATCACGCCGAGCACACGCGATCCCTCGGCCACTGTTAAGGGCGTGCCGCCGCGGGTGGCGATGCCGTCGACGATGGTCTCGAGCGCATCCGGGATCTCGCCGCCTTGCTCGACGACCCATCGGCGTACGGAGTCGGCTGCCCCCTTGCGGATCTCGCGGTTGTCGAAGTTCACGCCGCTCATGCGGGTCTGCGCGGTGAACGGTACGAGTTCGGCGTTGGGGATCTCGGTCGGCGTGAGGCCGTAGTGCTCTTCGGCGAAGGTCACGATCGAGCGCCCTTCGGGTGTCTCGTCGGCGAGGCTCGACAGGAGAGCGGCTTCGGCCAGCTCGCGTTCCTCGACACCGGGGAGGGCGAGAAATTCGGCGGCCTGGCGGTTGCCGTAGGTGATCGTGCCGGTCTTGTCGAGCAGCAACGTGGAGCAGTCACCGGCGGCTTCGACCGCGCGTCCGCTCATGGCGAGCACGTTGCGTTGCACGAGCCGGTCCATGCCCGCGATCCCGATCGCGGAGAGCAGCGCGCCGATCGTGGTCGGGATCAGGCATACCAACAGCGCGACGAGGACCGTGAGCGACTGGCCGGCGTGGGAGTAGAGCGCGAACGGCTGGAGTGTGACGACCGCGAGCAAGAAGATGATCGTGAGGCCCGCGAGCAGGATGTTGAGCGCGATCTCGTTCGGGGTCTTCTGGCGCTCGGCACCTTCGACCAGTGCGATCATGCGGTCGAGGAACGTCTCGCCAGGCTTGGAGCTGATGCGCACGACGATCTGGTCGGAGAGCACGCGGGTGCCGCCGGTGACTGACGAGCGGTCGCCGCCCGACTCGCGGATCACCGGCGCCGACTCGCCGGTGATCGCCGACTCGTCGACCGACGCGATGCCTTCGATGATGTCGCCGTCACCTGGAATGAGCTCGCCGGCGGGCACGACGCACTCGTCGCCGACCGTGAGTTCGCTCGACGCTTTAGTCGCCGTGGTGCCATCGGCCTGGCGGACGCGTGCGACTGTCTCCGAGCGCGTCTTGCGCAGCGTGTCGGCCTGCGCCTTCCCGCGTCCTTCGGCGACCGCTTCGGCGAAGTTGGCGAACAGCACCGTGAACCAGAGCCACGCGGCGACGAGCCCGACGAACACGCTGTCAGCGGCTTTAGCCGAGGGGAGTTTCTGGAAGAACAGCACCGTGGTGAGCACGCTGCCGATCTCGACGACGAACATCACCGGGTTGCGAGCCATTTCGCGCGGGTCGAGCTTCACGAACGCATCGCCCACCGCGCGTCGCATGATCGCGGGATCGAACATCGACGTCGACGAACGCGTGCGCACCTTCGGTGGCCGCAGTTCCAGGTCCGGCGTTTCCGGTGTGGGCATCTCGGGAGTCATGGTCACCGTAGGGTCCTCAGAACTTTCCGACGAGATGTTCGACCACTGGGCCGAGAGCGACGACCGGGAAGTAGGTGAGACCGACGACAATCACCACGACACCGGTCAACAAGGCAGCGAACAGCGGCGTGTTCGTTGGGAACGTCCCGGCCGATGGGGGCGACGGCTGTTTGCGTCCGAGCGAACCTGCGATCGCGAGCACTGGGATCATGAGCATGAACCGGCCGATGAGCATCGCGAGCGCGCCCGTCACTTGGAACCAGTTTGTCGCGCCGCTGAGTCCCGCGAATGCCGATCCGTTGTTGTTGGCCATAGATGTGTACGCGTAGGTCATCTCTGTGAGCCCGTGCGGGCCGGTGTTGGCGAGTGAGTGCAGCGCGGTCTTCATCACGATCGAAATCGCGGTGAACGTCAGGATCACCAGTGGCACGATCAAGATGTACAGCACGACCAGCTTCATCTCGGGCCCCTGGATCTTCTTGCCCAGATACTCGGGTGTTCGCCCAACCATCAAGCCCGCGATGAACACCGCCAGCAACGCGAACAGCAGCATCCCGTACAGGCCCGAACCGGTGCCGCCGGGATCGATCTCACCGAGCATGATGTTCACGAGCGGCGCCGCGCCGCCGATCGGCGTGTAACTGTCATGCATCGAATCGACCGAACCTGTCGACGTGCCCGTCGTCGACGACGCGAACAGCCCCGACGCGGCCGGCCCGAACCGGACCTCCTTGCCTTCCATGTTCCCGCCCGACTGGGTTGCAGTGACCTTTTGGTTGGCGCCGACCGCGGTGAGTTTGGGATTGCCGTTGGCTTCGAACACCATCGCGACCAGCGAGATCGCGAGCCAGAGCACGAGCATTGCACTGAGCAACGCGACACCCTGTCTCACGTCACCGGCCATCTTCCCGAACGTCCACGTCAGCGCGAACGGGATCGCGAGCAACATCCAGATCTCGAGGATGTTCGTCAGCCCATTCGGATTTTCGAACGGATGTGCAGAGTTCGCATTGAACGGTCCGCCACCGTTCTCACCGATCTCCTTGATCGCCTCCTGGCTCGCGATCGGACCGCCCGGGATGGTCTGCTTCGCACCCTCGACCGTCGTGACGGTACGCGCGGCGTGGAAGTTCTGGATCGCACCCTGGCTCACGAGCACGAGGGTGAACACGATCGACATCGGTAACAGCACCCGCACGGTTGTCCGGGTGAGGTCGACCCAGAAGTTGCCGAACGTGTGCGTCCGCCGCCGTACCAGCCCTCGAATGAGCGCGACAGCCACGGCTGCACCGGCGGCCGCCGACACGAAGTTGTGCACGGCCAGGCCGGCCATCTGGGTGAGATGCGACATCGTCGTCTCACCCGCATAGTTCTGCCAGTTCGTGTTGGTGAGGAAGCTGACCGCGGTGTTGAACGACAGGAGGGAGCCGACGTCCTTCTGGTGGTCAGGGTTGAACGGCAGGTGCCCTTGCAGCCGGAGCTGCGCGTACAACACGACGACGCTGGCGAAGCTGAACGCGAGCAGCGAGATCGCATACGTCGTCCAGCGCTGCTCGCTCGTCTCGTCGACTCCGCAGACGCGATAGATCAGGCGCTCGACCGGACGGAAGACGCGATCGCCGGGCGCCTCGCCTCCGCCGTAAACCTTCGCCATATACGAGCCGAGCAGCGGCGTACTGATCGCGAGCAGTACGAGCAATGCGATGAGCTGCAACCAGGCGGCGCCCGACATCAAAGCTTCTCCGGGAACAACAGCGCGTACACGAGGTAGGCCGCCACCAGCGCGCTGAGGGCCAGTCCGATGACGCTCTCGATACCGGTCACGCGGCCGCCTGCTGCGATCCGGTGTCCTCGATCGGGGCCTCGGCTTCGAGGTCGGGTCCGATGATGCGCTCGCATGCGTGGACGAAGACGACAGCCACCGCGAAGAAGGCGACCAGTATCGCTAGGAATAGGACGTCGGCCAAGACGGGGCCTCTCTGTCGGCGCGTGCGCGCGGGTCTGTGATGGTCCAGCGGCGAGCGAGTTCGTCACCCACGAGCCGCGCAACCTCGATGGCATCGTCGCGTGATCCGGGTGGAAGCGCGACACCGCACGTGGACGTATGGGGCACAAGTACGAACCGTCCGAGGGTCAGTGCGCCGTATCGCACCGGGAGCTCGACCCCGTGCGTCGACTGCCAGCTGGTGTACGGCCGAGTGCCGGGCTCCGCCGCGGGAATGACGATGCGGCCGGGTTCGATGCGGGGAAGCAGCGCGTCGAACGGAAATGGCTCGAACCAGCACGCACGCAGGTCGAGACGCGCGATGAACTCGTGCGCAACGTCCGTCACGAGGTTCCGGGGCGAGTCGGCATGCTGGGTCGAATTCGTGGCCAGGCGCACACCTTCTTGTACGCCGGGAGGCCTCGAGAAACCCGGGCCCTCACGTTCTTTTTGCGCGGGACGCTCGAATCATCACGCACTCTTAACGGGGTCGGCCGAGCCCGGTTCCGCCGTGATTGCGATCGCGAGCGCGTCTCATCGAACGGAGCGGGTGCGGGTTCGTGCTCACGGCCGACGTCGCAAAAGTGCTGCTTAAAGCCTTATCTCCGAAGTGGAGCAAGAGAGTGAATTGCGTGGGAAGTCGTGCCGGACGATAACGTATTGTCCGTCCGTCGTTCTCCATGCGAACAGGATCTTGGATGCCCGCCCCGAAAAAGGCTGCGACGAAGGCCGCACGGAAGCCCGCGACGAAGGCGACCAGAAAGGTGTCCAAGGCCGCCGCGCAACGCAAGCTCAGTCCGGCGCACAAGCGGGCATTGGCTGAAGGTCGCACGATGTCCGCGGTTGTCGATCGGTATTTGTCGGCAGTGAACACCCCGAAGCGCAGGGGCCGGAAGGTGTCGAAGGCGGCGCTCCAACATCGTCTCACCGACTCGCGGGCGAGGGTCAAGTTGGCCTCGGGTGTCGACAAGGTGCTCGCCGCGCAAGAGGTTCGTGACCTCGAGATCAGGATCGCCAACATAGAGACCGCTTCCGGAGACGACATCAAAAGCCTCGAAACCGCGTTCGTGAAGATCGCCCGGCGGTTTGGCGAGAACCGGGGCATCGGATACGGCGCGTGGCGAGATGCGGGAGTTCCTGCGGTCGTGTTGAAGAAGGCCGGGGTCGCGCGCACTCGAGGCTGACGAACATCGCTTCGAGACACGTGCACGGGTCGCCCGATGCGTGCGCAGCCGCGTCAGCTTGCCGCGTTTCGTGCCGCGGCGATGGCACCTCGTGCGCGTGATGCACAACACGGTCGGCGACGATCACGGCACTCGCGGCCTGCGCGGTCGGTGCGGCTCGCCCGTGTCTTCGACCCCACCGCCGTGCCCGAAGGCGACGAGCGGAACCGCGCGTTCGTGCCGCCGCGCAAGTGCCACGCTCGCGTTCGAAGCCGTTGTCGCCAACTCGTCGGGCTCAGACATCGACGCGGTGGATGTCGAATCTTTCCGAGCCACAGCGCTCACGACACCGCAGTCGGCCGTCAGCGGCGGCGACGCCGGCGACCTCGCCGCCAGCCCGAAGGGCGCGTCGACTGTCGCGAGCAATCGCGAGAATGTCCTTCCTACTGCGGACGTGGCGCGCTCATAACCTCGGCTTGAGCGAGGTGGTGTACACATCTATTCACCAGGAAGATCGGCCCCATTCAGCCACTAGTGTGCGCTCGATGACCAGTCACCCGCGCCGGTTCACCGCTGTGACCTCGGGCGCGGTCGTCATCGTGTGTGTCGCACTCGCGACGCCCGCGATCGCCTTCGCGTCGAAGGCGACACGCGGCGTTGTCGTCCCGAAACTCGCGACTCGGTCTGTGACCACAACCTGCCCGCGAGGCGAACACGTCTCTTTCGGGGGTGTGGTCGCCCAGTTCGTTGCGCCTCCCCACTCGGGTGCAATCGTGTTGCCGGAGGAAATGCGCCGCACCGCTGCCAACCAGTGGACGGTCAGCGGCACGAGTGAATCGAACGTCGCCGGGAGTCGGCTGACCGCGGTCGCGTATTGTGACCGGGGAAGTGTGCCGTCGTCGGTGTCCAACTCGGTGTCAATCGGAGGTCTCAGGGCCGGCTCCGCGATCGCGACGTGCCCAGCCGGCACTGTCGTCGTCGGCGGTGGCTACGATTCGGACGCGTCGGCGGCGAATCAGGAGATCGTGGTCAGGCTGGAGGCATTGTCCGCGAGGCAATGGGCCGTCACTGTGCTGAACATCTCATCCGCGGCGACGACGCTGACCGCGCTTGGGTACTGTGCACGCCGGAGCGTCGCTCACGAGCAATCGACCACGTTGAAGCTGGCGGCACACAAGGGCGGAACGGCGCGTGTTACCTGCCCGAAGAGCACTTCCCTCGCGTTTGGCGGCCTGGCCGCCAATTCGTCGACCTCCGGCAGCAAGACGGCGGTGATTGCACCCTTCAGCTGGACGGCGGTGTCGGCGACGCAATGGGTCGTCACCGCCTACAACGCCGGTGAGGCGACGGGCAGCCTCGACGCGTTCGCGTACTGCCGCTAAGTCCTGCCGGAACCGGTTATCGGCGTTTTCGCGCCTCGAGCTGCGACGATCGGTTTTCCAACGCGGCGCGTACAGCCTCGGACGCGGTGCGACCTGCTGTGCGGACGTGTGTGTGATCGCGCGTCGCGCGCGCCAGGATGAATGCACCCTCGAGCAAGCAGAACAGCGACACTGCGAGGTTGCTTGCCTGGGTCTTGGTCAGGCCGAGCTCACGGAAGCGGCCCGCAAGGTTGGAGAGCCAGGCCTCAAACACGTCGGCCGTCGCCTGGCGCAGCGGCTCACTCGTGTTCGCGACCTCGAGGGCGACGGTCGCGATCGGACATGCGTCGACGTAGTCGGTGAGGACCAGCGTGTCGGCCGCACCCTCGAAGAATCTCCGGGTTGCGGTCACCGGGTCGTCGGCAGGTTCGTAAAAGAGGTCGATGAGCTGTCCGTACAGCGCGCCCGACCAGCGGATCGTCTCGGCGCCAAGTTCTTCCTTTCCGTTCGGGAAGAAGTGGTACATCGATCCGAATGGTGCGCCGGCCGCCTCCACGATCTGTTTCACGCCGGTGCCGACATATCCCTGCCGGCCGAACAGCGCCGCGCTCGCCGATATCAGCCGTTCCCTGGTCGTCGACACGGTCGGCATTGTACCGCCAGATCTGCCCGACTAGCGCGATCGCTCTAGTCATCCTAGAGTGATCGCTCTAGCCGGTGTTCGTCGGGAGACCGCGGACCGCGCCACGGGAGGCCGACTCGTGAAATCCGTGCAGCTGTCGAGCGGGGTCGTCGAGTACGAAGACAGTGGACGCGGCGGCCCCGTCCTCGTGCTCGTCGGCGGGTTGCTGATGGACGCGACCCTCTGGCGCGACGTCGTCGCGCGACTGGCTCCCACCTGTCGATGCGTGGTCCCGGTGCTGCCGCTCGGCGGGCACCGACGCCCGATGCATGCGGACGCGGACCTTTCCCTGCACGGCATCGCCGAACTGCTCGCCGAGTTCATCGAGCGGCTCGATCTCCGTGACGTCACACTGGTCGCGAACGATTGGGGCGGACCACAAATCACCGCGGTACGACACCCCGAACGCATCGCCGCGCTCGTCTTGCTCCCCGAAGAGGCATTCGACAACATCCCACCTGGCCTTCCCGGAGCCGTCGCCGGTCTCGCGGGACGTGTGCCGGGCGGGATCTTCCCCGTCGCACAAGTGTTACGCGTCCCTGTCCTGCGCCGACTTCCGTTCACGTTCGGATGGATGGCCAGGCGTCCGATTCCCGCCGATGTCGTCACGAGCTGGATCGCGGGTATCCGCACCGAACGGGGCGTACGCCGAGATGTCGCAAAATACGTACGGACAAGTGACTACACGGGGCTCGAAGCCGCGGCTGGCGAGCTCGCGCACTTCGACCGTCCGACGCTCGTGCTCTGGGCTTCGCAAGACCGGGTGATGCCACCCGTGCACGGACAACGCTTGAGCGACATCATCCCGGACGCGCAGCACGTCGAGGTCGACGACTCGTACACGCTGATGCCGCTGGATCGTCCCGATGCCGTGGCGAACGAGATCGCGGCGTTCGTCGCCAGGGTCCGCCGACGATCGAACGCCAACGACGGCGATTGAAACGGGGCCCGGGGGGGGGCCGGCGGACTCGTTGCGCTGCGGGTCTCGCTCCGGTCGGGTCTTGTCTCTTGTCGTTCCGAGCCCCGAGCGATCCGCGCTGCATTCGACGGCGCAGTGCCCGAGACGCTCACGATGCCGTGTCCCGAACGGGGATCTCGGTCGCGACAACGCGTCAGTCCCCAGGGGGGTTGGCGCAGACGATCAAGACCGCCGCGATCGTCGGCCGGCGCAGCGGTCGCCGCCTGTCGTCTGCATACCTGCGACGGGGTGAGGACTCAGTGTCACGGCGCGAGTTGAAGATTCGATGAGAAAACCTCGACTCGCGAACCTTGGCGCCCGGCGAGACGTCCGGTGTTCTCGACCGCTGCAGTCGCAGCCCGAAACCGGTCTGCCTCACGTGTGCGCTTGGATGAGTGCGATGACGCCCCCTGCGATGCGGCCGTCTCGACCGAGCCCGACCGTCAGGACGTGCGTGATCGAAGACCCGCTGCGGTGGACGAACAGGTCGAGCGCGTCGGGGTCGCCAACCTCGGCGTCGACGCTGACTGTCGTTGCGCCGTGCTGCAACGTCGTGATCGGTTGCCCGGTCGGGCTGGGCGCGTTCGGGTTGTTCGGAGGCAGGAAAAGAGACGCTCCATCTTTCAATGCTTCGGCGGGTGTGGGCGGCGGGAACGCGCATGGGGCGAACTCGACGTGAGGCTTGATAAGCAGGAAGGCCGAGTCTGCGAGAAACGGCGATCCGCACGAAAAGGTCGGTGTGTCGACGGTCCATGATGGCGGGATCGACAGGGCGACACCGTCCTCGGTGATGGCATGCCAGCCGTCCGGGACCGTCTCGAGTGCCGGGTCGAGGGCGACGGTGCGGGCTGAAGGAGCGAGCGTGTCGAGGATCCGGCGTCCCAGCGTTCCCTGGGTGGCGATCTGCACGCCGAGTTGGGGAACGTCGTAGTCGTCCCAGCGGGGTGTCGTTCGCTGGTACACGCTGTATCCGTCGACAGTGAATGACTGCCGGCCGCTCGACGTCTGGGATGACGGAACGAGCCCGACAGCTTGGGTCGGTATCGGCCACTGACTCGCGGGTGTGCAGTTGGCTTGGGGAAGCTTGCCGGTGCTGATCATCCCTGCCGACGTGCCGCCGATACACGAACCTTGCGCTTCGAGAGTCCAGTCGCTCGGCACCCACACTCTGGCTTCGCCTTGGTCGACAGGCTCCCAACCGGTCGGGACGCCGACCCCCAAGTGTGCGTTCAACTGTGCGGCCGTCACGCCGACTGCCGCAAGCAATGTTGTCGTGATCCGGCGGTTCCTACCGATCGTGTTCGCTGCCGAAGGGACCTTCCCGCCGCCCGAGCATCCGCTGAGACACAGCACGAGGGCTCCGAGCCATGCACCGACTGCACAGGAGGTCTTGTTCATCATTCGCCAGTATGACGTCGGGCCGCCGGGAATAGTTCCGTCGGCGACAGCGTCACGGACGCTCCGGGCCAACGGGCCCTCGCGGGTGACAGGTGTGTCGGCCGTGACCTCGTCGAGCCCCACGAGGCGCCGAGGGCCGTGACGTGCCACATGTCCCGAGGGCCCTCGTGGCGGTGGTCGCGAGTCCGGGTATTCGACACCGATTCCGTCAGGATGCGGCGACTGACCGCGAACCGCTCAGCGACCTGAGTGGTCGTTTCCCGCGGGCCGTCTCGCCGGGCGTGGGCCAAGGCCTGGGCTCATGCGGACTCCGCCGGTGTCGGCACGGCGCAGGCTCGTCCCGTGCAACACGTTCGCGAGCCGCGACATCGGTCGCGTTGTCGCATACTGCCGCCAAACCCGGCCTCGACCCGGCACGCACCCGACCGATTCCCTCTGTTTCGCATCGACCAAGTTGGTTCGCGCTTCGTGTCGAGACGGCGTCGGTGCCGTCCGAGACGGTCGCGACGCGGGCAACGGTGGACGCTGGAACCGCAGCTGCGCGGTCATGGCACGATCACCGCGCCGGTAAAGCGGGAACCGCGAGAGTCCCGCACTAGCGTTCGCAGCCATGGCGACGTCGGTTACCGCGCGGGTGCGTTCGCGGCTCGCCCGTTCGGTCACTCTGCGAAAGGCCCGCGCGAAAGTGCTGCACACGTCATCTGCGCTGCGATGGATCGCGAAGGACGGATCGTTCGCCGAGCTCCCCCCGGAATCGGCGGTGCGCATGGCCTTCAACGTCATGTTGCGCCGCGACCCTGACCCCGAGGGCCTCGAACACTTCACGTCTCGCCTCAGCTCCGGAGAAATCACACCCGACGACCTGATCGAGGAGATTCGAGGCTCGGAGGAGTACATCTACCACGCGAGCTTCAGAACCAGGTTGGGCCATTCCATACACGTTGGGCGCTGCCAGTTCATCCAGAGTTTCCCGAAGGCTTCGCGCATCCTCGATCTTGGCGGCACGCACAAGGGAAACATCTACGGCGCGCTGGTCGCGATGGGCTATCCGTACTCGTTCGACGAGTTGGTGATCGTCGACCTCCCCGACGAGCTTCGCCATCCGATCTACCGCGCCGATCGAGCACTTCGCGAAGTGCAGGCACCGGGCGGGCTCGTGCGATACCTCTATCACTCGATGGTCGACCTGTCGTTGTTTGCCGACGACTCCTTCGATCTTGTCTACTCAGGTCAGAGCATCGAACACGTCGTCGAAGCGGACGCCGATCTTGTGCTCGAAGAGGTCCATCGCGTGCTACGACCTGGCGGTTCCTTCGCGCTCGATACGCCAAACGGGCGTGTGACGCGCCTGCAGCAGCCCGAACTCATCGACCCTGACCACAAGGTCGAGTACACCTTCGAGGAGCTGTCCGCGAAGCTCACGCGCGCTGGCTTCACGATCGTCGAGACGAAGGGACTCAACTACGTCGGTGGTTCGCTGGCCCGCGGAGGCTTCCGCCTCGAAGACGCCATTAGCCACCCGGGTCTCTTTTCCGAAGTCCGCGACTGTTACATCCTCACGTTCTTGTGCTCGACCTGACCGCCAGGTCGCCGCAGCGTTGTCGGCCGTGACGCGAACTCAGACGGCTGTGGGTGCGACTGATGTCGGAGGCGAGCAACCGACGATGCGCCCGCGCGGGTATCTCAATCCAACGTTCGAGAACAACGGCGTCCAACCCAAAGATGCCTGCGGCGTGGGGCGCGCCAGAACCCGACCGCGAAGAAGGCCGCTGCCGTGACGTGTTCGCGCTGGCTCTGTGTTGCCGGACGGGTCGCGAGCCATGCGACGACCCAGCCGATGGCTGCAGGCGACCGGCGCCAATGTTTCGGCCGGCGCAGGCGACGTCCTCATGGGGCCCAGACGGTGTGACCGACGGTGCCCACACGACGCACGATCGAGTGCAACGAACCATCTCGGCTGGCGATCCTGGCCTCATCAACTCACGTGAGGGCTATCGCGGGGTCGCGAAGTCTCCCGACGCCCGCATCAAGATCTCATTCGTCCGGCGCAGCTCCTGGTTTTCCCGCTCCAAGATTTTGAGTTGACGATGCTGATCGAAAACAACTCCCGGCCGGGCCGATTCGCGTTCCGCTTGACGAACCCAGGAAAACAATGCTTCTGGGGTCATCCCAAGCTTCGAGGCGACCGACACGACCGCCGCCCACTGCGACGGATACTCGTCCAGCCCTTCCACGACCATCCTGACCGCCCGCTCACGCACTTCCGGCGAGAACGGCGTCGTTACAGCCATACTCCATCCTTTCGAGGTCAGGACACACGCACACAGGTCGATTGCGGCCGTTTGCGTTCCAGCTGAGGCGACGCTGCGACGAACCTCCTATTCCGTTTCGGCGGGAGGGACTATCAGCTTCAATGTCGGTCGACGCCGCGAGACGGCCTCGCGCACGCGCCATCGACGAGCGTTTCAGACCGTGGCCACAGCCAGCGCACTACACGATATCCGGCCGACCGCACGCGATCGGTGTTTTCTCACACGCAGTTCTCGAGCGCGTCCCAAGTTGAGGAGTCGGGCCGTCGGCGCGCAGCTGCGAGGACTTCACCGACGCCGAGCGCGACTGGGCGCGGCGCCGATGAACGCCCCGCACGCACGCCAGGCATCGGCGACGTCAATCGGAGCGTCGTCGCCGTCGCATGTGTCGACCAGTTCGGCAGTTCCCGATCGACGAGACCGCAAGGTTTCCCGCGGTTGTCGCCATCGGAACGCGCTTCCTCGCGTCATTGAGCCCGGCCGCCAACATCACCGTCGAACGACAACGCTTCGGTTCCAGATCCGTGGAGGCGATGAGGATCGAACTCACTACCTCTTGCATGCCATGCAAGCGCTCTACCAACTGAGCTACGCCCCCGGGTGGGGAACTCACGTTACCAGTCGATTCACCCGGCTCTTCGTAACGCGGCCACTACGCTCCGGCGCGTGACCGAACGCGCCGACGACATCCCGACCTACCGGTATACGGCGGCCCTGGCCAACGAGATCGAGCATGCCTGGCAAGCGCGTTGGGACGTCGAGCACGTGTTCTGGACTCCGAACCGCACTGGCTTACTGGCCGAAGATCCGCGGCACCTCGCCGATCGGCCGACCCGATTCGTGCTCGACATGTTTCCGTATCCGAGCGGTGTCGGGCTCCACGTCGGCCACCCGCTCGGTTTCATCGCGACCGATGTGTACGCGCGCTTCAGCCGTATGACGGGATACAACGTGCTGCACGCGATGGGCTACGACGCGTTCGGTCTTCCCGCCGAGCAATTCGCCGTGCAGACCGGCACCCACCCCCGTGAAACCACCGAAGCGAACATCGCCAACATGAAGCGCCAGTTGCGGGCGCTCGGGCTTGGCCACGACCCGCGCCGCGGTCCCGCGACCACCGACGTCGACTACTACCGGTGGACGCAATGGATCTTCTTGCAGATCTACAACTCGTGGTACGACGCGGACGCCGACCGGGCCCGGCCGATCACCGATCTGGTCGACGAACTGCGCGCAGGAACGAGGCCGACGCCTGACGGGCGCGCCTTCGACACGCTGACCGTTCGAGAACAGCGCGAGCTCGTCGACTCCTACCGGCTCGCCTATATCGGCGAGGCGCCCGTCAACTGGTGTCCGGGGCTGGGCACGGTACTCGCCAACGAGGAAGTCACAGCCGACGGTCGGTCTGAACGCGGCAACTTCCCGGTGTACAAACGTCCACTATCGCAATGGATGATGCGCATCACGGCCTACGCCGATCGGCTGGCCGCCGACCTCGACGAGCTTGATTGGTCGGAGTCGATCAAGCTGATGCAGCGCAACTGGATCGGTCGTTCGACCGGCGCGCTCGCGCGCTTCCCGGTCGACGGGCACGCCGACGCGGCGATCGAGGTGTTCACGACCAGACCCGACACGCTGTTCGGCGCCACCTACGTGGTGCTCGCTCCCGAGCACCCTCTGGTCGAACGCATCACCGCGAACGAGTGGCCCGACGACGACGTCGTCAACGATTGGTCCAGCGCCGCGCTCGACGTGTGGAAAGGTATTTTCGGCGCGACGCGAACGCCGCCCGACGCGGTGGCAAGTTACCGCGAGTTTGCCGCGGCAAAGTCGGAGCTTGAGCGCCAAGCGGAAGGCCGCGAGAAGACCGGTGTTTTCACCGGTGCATTCGCGATCAATCCCACCAACTCCGCCCGCATCCCGATCTTCATCGCCGACTACGTCCTCATGGGTTACGGCACCGGCGCAATTATGGCGGTGCCCGCGCACGATCAGCGCGACTTCGCGTTCTCCCGCGAATTCGAACTTCCCGTCGTGCCCGTCGTACATCCGAGCGCCGAGTGGCTCGCTGAGCGCGGCGCGTCGGCCGAGGACGCGCGCACGTGGCCGGCCGCCTACGTCGGCGACGGCGTGGCGATGAGCTCAGCGAACGACGAAGTGTCGCTCGACGGGCTCCAGGTCGAGGATGCGAAGCGCGTCATCTGCGCATGGCTCGACGACAAAGGTTGGGGTGCTTCCACCGTCACCTACAAGTTGCGCGACTGGCTGTTCAGCCGGCAGCGGTACTGGGGCGAGCCGTTCCCGATCGTGTACGACGAGATCGGTCCGATCGCGCTGCCGGACGCGATGTTGCCGGTCGAGCTGCCCGACATCACGAACTTCGAGCCCGCGACATCTGATGACCCGGACGCGCTGCCGCAGCCGCCGCTGGCGCGCGCGGCTGATTGGGTCGAGGTCGACCTCGAGCTTCCCGGACCTGAGTGGGCGGGATACGGCACCGAAGGTCGTCGCACCTACCTGCGCGAAACCAACACGATGCCGCAGTGGGCGGGGTCGTGTTGGTACTACCTGCGCTATCTCGACCCGACCAACGAGGATCAGTTGGTCGACCCGGCCGTCGAGCGTGCGTGGGCGGAGGGCAGGCGCGGCAACGGATTGCCGAAATCGGGTCTCGTCGACCTCTATGTCGGCGGCGTCGAGCATGCGGTGCTCCATCTGCTCTACGCCCGTTTCTGGCACAAGGTGCTCCACGACCTCGGTCACGTCTCGACCCGCGAACCGTTCCAGCGGCTCGTGAACCAGGGCTACATCCTCGCCGCGGCCTTCACCGACGAGCGCGGCGTGTACGTCGAGGCCGCAGAGGTGGTCGAGCGCGACGGCGGGTACTTCCACGATGATGTGCCCGTTTCCCGCGAGTTCGGCAAGATGGGCAAGAGCATCAAGAACGCGGTCACTCCCGACGACATATTCGACGAGTACGGCGCTGACACCCTGCGTCTTTACGAGATGTCGACCGGCCCGCTCGACGCGTCACGTCCGTGGAACACGTCTGACATTGTCGGTGTGCACCGCTTCTTGCAACGACTGTGGCGCAACGTGATCGACGAGAATACCGGCGAGGTCCGAGTCTCCGAAGTTGCGCCTGACGACGAGACGCGCCGAATTCTCAACCGTACGATCGCCGCCGTACGCGACGACATGACGTCGATGGGCTTCAACACCGCGATCGCGCGATTGATCGAATGCAACAACCATCTGACTCGGGTGGTCGCCCGCGACGGTGTGGCGCCCCGCGAGGTCGTGCTTCCACTCGTTCTGATGGTGGCGCCGCTGGCGCCGCACATCGCCGAGGAGTTGTGGGCACGGCTCGGCCACGCCGCCACCCTCACGTATGTGACGTTCCCGACCGCAGATCCGGCTTGGCTCGTGGAGGACATCGTCGAGGTCCCGGTGCAGATCAACGGCAAGGTTCGGGCGCGGGTGAACGTCGCCGTCGGCGCCGACGAGCGCGAGCACGAGCGCATCGCCCGCGCCGAACCGCGAATTGCCGAGCTGCTCGACGACGTCACCGTGCTGAACGTGATTGTCGTCCCCGGCCGCCTCGTCAATTTCGTTGTCGGGGGGTCGCAGGCAGCGAGGTAGGTCGAGGTCCGTTGTTCCTCGCCGCGGCGTCGTTGGTGTCTCCCGCCCGGCCGACGTCAGGTCCGTACGTCCGTGCCGCTCGGGCGGCCCCCCGTCCTCGATCAATGCACGTCGCCGCGTCGTTCCTGCCCGCTCGGCGCGGGCGACGCCTTCGCGCGAGTCCGCGGAGCTCGGATCGCACGCGCACAGAACCGGCAGCGGCACGTCCCCGGGGCGCCTGCGTGTGGCGATCCCGACACCGCCGTCGGATACCCGCCGGCGTCTTGGGCCGCGCCGGTCTCGGACGCGTGGACGGGCGTCGAGGCTCGCGCCACCCGCGCGGCGTCTGGTCGGTAGCCGCCAGCGAGTGGGCCGTAACGTCGACCACGGACGCCGCATCGGTCAGACGGTCCCGGAGTACCGAAACGGTCCGGCACGCCGCCTCGGTAGCCTCCGCTTGGTGGACTCGCCGTATCCGACGATTCGAATCGGTCAGCGATGCTTCGACGTCCGCACCCGCGCGCTCGTCATGGGGATTCTCAATCGCACGCCCGACTCGTTCTACGACCGCGGCGCGACCTGGAGTCTCGATGCGTTCTTGCGCCGAGCCGACGAACTCGTCACCGACGGAGCCGATCTGCTCGATGTCGGCGGTGTGAAGGCCGGTCCCGGACCTGACGTCGCCGAGGCCGAGGAGCTCGAACGGGTCGTTCCTGCCATCGCGGCGTTGCGCGAACGATTCGATGTTCCCGTCTCGGTCGACACGTGGCGCGCGTCGGTGCTCGACGCCGCCTGCGACGCGGGCGCGGTCGTTGGGAATGACATCTCCGGATTCGCCGACCCGGACTATCTCAACGTCGCAGCTGCGCACGACGCGACCGTCGTCGCGACCCACATTCGCCTGCGTCCCCGTGTCGCCGACCCGGATCCGCACTACGACGATCTGGTCGGCGAAGTCACGACGTTCCTGCTCGACCGCGCGAAACGTGCCGAGGCCGCCGGACTCACGTCTGAGCAGATCGTGCTCGACGCAGGTCTCGATCTGGGCAAGTCGCCGGCGCAGAGCGCATTCCTGCTCCGGGAGTCGGCAGTTCACGCCAGCCTCGGGTACCCGTTGCTCCTCTCGGCGTCGAATAAGCGGTTCATCGGCGAGTTGTTGGCCCGCGACCTCGACGATCGCGGCGCGGAGTCGCTCGCCGCGGTCGCGTACGGCGTCGCGTGCGGCTGTCGGATCGTCCGAGTGCACGACGTGGCAGGCAGCCGCCGCGTCTGTCTCACCCTCGAAGCCCTGCTGGGCGCCCAGCTTGAGGTTGCGGCAGGCCGGCCGGTCCGAGCGGGATCGCGGTCATGACGATCACGCTGGTCCAGGGCGCCGATCCGAGTTTGCGCGATCGCGAGGTTCAGCGCGTCGTCGATGAACTGCTCGGAGGTGTTGACCGGTCACTTGCGCTCGACGATCACACCGTCGAATCCCGGCGACGGGCGAGCACCAACTCGGCTGACACCGATGCGACAAGCGACGACGACGGGTCCGTCACCGGAGGGTCGCTCGAGCTGCCGACATTCGCGGCAATCGTCAACGCGGTGCAGAGCCCGCCCCTGATGACCGATCGCCGGGTCGTCGTCGTCCGGGAGATCGGGAACTTGACCAGCGAGCAAGGACAATGGCTCGCGGCATGGGTCGCCGATCCTCTCGACGACGTGCACCTCGTCCTCGTCGTGGGGGGAGGTCGTGTCCCGAGCGCGCTCGACAAGGCATGCAAGGCGGCCGCGACCGTTGTCGGTCCGGCCGGCGAACAGACCGCGGCTGCGCTCGCCGTCGCTTTGAAAGACGCCCGTCTGCGTCTGAGCGCGGAAGCGTCCACACGGATCGCGACCCATCTCGGCGACGACGCCGGCCGAGTGCCGGAGCTCGTGGGGCTGTTGCGCGCAACCTACGGAGCCAAGACGACCCTCGATGTCGACGCGGTCGAACCGTACCTCGGGGAGTTGGGCACGGCCGGTCGTTTCGATCTCACCAACGCGATCGACCGGGGCGACCTCGGCGTGGCACTCGAGGTGTTACACCGCTTGCTCACCGCGACGAGCGCGGTGCAGCCGAAGCCGTTGCATCCAATGCAGGTCATGGCGTCGCTCGTGTCCCACTATCAACGCCTGCTGCGGCTTGACGACCCTGCGATCACGACCAAGGAACAAGCGGCCGAGGTGCTTGGCATGAAAAGTGCGGGCGGAGCGCGATTCCCGTTGGAGGCGGCTCGACGACTCGGCAGCGACGGGCTACGCGAGGCGCTCGGGTTGCTGGCGCAGGCCGAGCTCGACCTTCGGGGCCAGAGCGGCTTCGACGAACGCACCGCGATCGACGTGCTGGTCGCCCGACTCGCCGCGCTCAGCCGCCGTCATGCGCGCGGCACGACCCGCCCGCAGACGTCCCGAACCTAGGGAAAACGAAGGTCAGTCGCCGGCCGACGAGCTGTTCGCGCGTCGCATCATGCGCGAGGTACGTCGAGCCGCCTGATTCTTGTGGATGATCCCGGCGGAGGCGGCCTTGCCGAGCCGCTTCTGTGCTGCCTCGACGAGTTCCTGGGCGTCGTCCGACTCCGACTCGAGGGCGGTCGTCGCGACCTTCACCCGCGTCTTGAGTTCCGTCCGCACGGCCTTGTTGCGCTCGCGGCGCCGCTCGTTCTGACGGTTCCGCTTCTTTTGCGACTTGATGTTGGCCATATATCCGTTTCTCGCCTTGAGGGAACCGAGGCAGGCTAGCAGCTGGTCGACGGGCTGGTCCCGACAGGCCGGTCGCGGCAATGTCGGCCCCAGCCGCGAGAATGACGGTCTTGACCGAGCTCAGCCGCATCCGTTGCCTCAGCATCATCGCCCACATCGACCACGGGAAGTCGACCCTCGCCGACCGGCTGCTCGAGCTGACGGGCGCGGTCGACCCGCGCGACATGCGTGCGCAGTTCCTCGATTCGATGGATCTCGAACGTGAGCGTGGCATCACGATCAAGGCACAGAACGTCCGCCTCGAATGGAACGGCTATGTCATCAACCTGATCGACACCCCCGGCCACGTCGACTTCAGCTACGAGGTGAGCCGAAGCCTCGCCGCGTGCGAGGGTGTGATCCTGCTCGTCGACGCGTCGCAGGGCATCGAAGCCCAAACGTTGGCCAACTGCTACCAGGCACTCGAACACGACCTGACCGTCGTGGCTGCGCTCAACAAGATCGACCTCCCGGCCGCGGAGCCCGAACGGCGAGCGGAAGAGATCGAGCGCGTCCTCGGCATCCCCGCCAATGAGGTGCTGCGGATCTCCGCGAAGACCGGTGTCGGTATCTCCGAGCTGCTCGACGCGGTGATCGAGCGGATCCCGTCACCGACCGGCGATGCCGACGCCGAACTGCAGGCATTGATGTTCGACTCGTACTACGACGCGTATCGAGGGGTGATCTCGTCGGTACGCGTGTTCAACGGCATGTTGCACAGCGGCGCGAAGCTGCGTTATCTGAACGCCCGCCAAGATCACGACGCCGAAGAGATCGGTGTTCGACTCCCCGCGATGAAATCCGTCGCGTCGCTCGGCCCGGGCGAGGTCGGCTATCTCGTCGCGGGGATCAAAGACGTGGGCGAGGCCAAAGTCGGAGAGACCGTCACCGACGCGGGCCGCCGCGCAGAGCCGCTCGAGGGATATCGCGATCCCAAGCCGATGGTGTTCTGCGGGTTGTATCCGGTCGACGGCGACGAGTACGCCGATCTGCGCGAAGCGATGGAACGATTGCGGCTCAACGACTCGTCGTTCACCTACGAACCTGAGACCTCGGGTGCGTTGGGGTTCGGCTTCCGCTGCGGATTCCTCGGTCTTTTGCACATGGAGATCATCCGCGAGCGTCTCGAACGCGAGTACGACCTGTCGTTGGTCGCGACCGCGCCCAACGTCGAGTATCGCGTCCAGCTCCCCGACGGTGGGGTGGAGGTGGTCGACAACCCGTCGTCGATGCCGCCGCCCGAGCAGGTCGAGGCTATCGAGGAGCCATTTGTACGCGTCACGATCCTGTCTCCCACCGACTACGTCGGCACGCTCATGGAGCTCGCGCAACAACGTCGCGGTGAGATGCAGAAGATGGAGTACCTCTCCGTTGACCGGGTTGAACTCGTCTACACGCTTCCGCTCGGCGAGATCGTGCTCGACTTCTTCGATCAGATGAAGTCCCGGACGCGTGGGTACGCGAGCCTCGACTACGAACCGGCCGGCTACCGCGTCTCGAATCTCGCCAAGGTCGATGTGCTGCTCAACGGTGTGCCCGTGGACGCGTTCTCAGCCATCGTCCACCGGGCCAAGGCCGACGGGTATGGCCGCAAGATGACGTCGAAATTGCGTGAGCTCATACCCCGTCAGCTGTTCGACGTGCCGATCCAGGCCGCGATCGGCGGTCGGATCATTGCACGCGAGACGGTCAAAGCGAAGCGTAAGGACGTGCTGGCAAAGTGCTACGGCGGCGACATCACCCGCAAACGCAAGCTGCTCGAGCGTCAGAAAGAAGGCAAAAAGCGGATGAAGCAGATCGGACGCGTCGAAGTGCCCCAAGAAGCGTTCGTCGCCGCGCTCCGCCTCGAGGAATAGACCTCAGTCGCCGATCTCAGCGTCGCGAGGCAGCCCGAGGACCTTTTCTCCGAGGATGTTGCGCTGCACTTCGCTCGTTCCGCCACCGATCGTCAGCGCACGCGAATAGAGGTACCCGTAGTTCCACACGCCCCCGTCGACCTGTGCGAACGGACCATGGTCGGCGAGCATGCCGTGCGCGCCGCCGAGCGCCTTGGCGATTGCCATGACGTGCTGGCCGTGCTCGTCGGACATCGCCTTGCGAACCGAGGCCTCGGGTCCCGGCTCGAGGCCTCGCAGCTTGGCCGACAGGGTCCGCAGACGGATGACCCGCAGCACCTCGGACTCGATGTAGAGCCGCGCCAGCTTCTGGCGGAGAAGACGGTCGTGGGTCCCGCCGTGTGCGCGTACGAGGTCGAGGACGTCGTTCGCGGTCGGCCCTCGACCCCAGAGCGCACCTTCGCCCGACAACGACACTCGTTCGTTTCCGAGCGTCACCTTGGCCAGACGCCACCCGTCGTGCTCGACGCCGACCAGGTTGGCTGCCGGCACCCGCACGTCGGAGAAGAACACCTCGTTGAACTCGTGCGTACCGGTCATCTGCACGAGCGGACGGACGTCGATCCCGGCGGTGCGCATGTCGACGACGAAGTAGGAGATACCCGCTTGTGCGCGAGCGTCCGGATCGGTTCGTGCGAGCAGGATCCCGAAATGCGAGACATGCGCGAGCGTCGTCCACACCTTTTGGCCGTCCACAACGTATTCGTCGCCGTCGCGTACGGCCCGGGTCTGCAGCGACGCGAGGTCGCTGCCCGCGCCGGGTTCGCTGAACAGCTGGCACCAGATCTGCGACCCGTCGAGGATGCCGGGCAACCAGGCTCGCTGCTGCGTCGCAGACCCGGCGACCAACAGCGTCGGTCCGGCCCAGCCGATCCCGATCGGGTTGAGCGGCCGCGCAACGTCGAGCTCGCGCATCACGTCGTCGATCGCGATCTGCTCGACCGGATCGGCGTCCAGACCCCACGGCGCCGGCCAGTGCGGCGCCACGTAGCCGGCCCGGGCCAGGACGCGGTTCCAGTCGGGCGGGAACGTGCCGTCCGGCGCGTGGTCGGCGACCAGCCGTCGCAACCCTGTCGCGAGCTCGCGCCGGCTCATCGCGCGAAAGTAGCCGAGCGACAGCCACGAACCGACGGGAGGTCCGCAGCGTTGCCCAACGATGACGGAAGGTGGCGGCCCGACGTCCGTTGCCGGCCATACGGATCATCCGGCCCGTCGACCGGTCCCGAAGATCTCTTGTGAACGGGAACCCTGACGCGGGTGCGATGATGTCGGAGGGGCAACGACGCGCCGCGGACGACGCAACCCTCGTCCGCGCGGTCGGCGCGCGCGACGAGCACGCGCTGGCCGAGCTGTACCGGCGCCACGTCGGCCCGTGCCTCGGACTTGCCCGCCGGGTCCTGTCTGACCGCACCCTGGCCGAGGAAGTCGTCCAAGAGGTCTTCGTTCGCACCTGGCGCGAACCCAGCCGGTTCGACCCGACACGCGGGTCGATGCGCGCGTTTCTGCTCGCGCAGGTGCACGGCCGAGCCGTCGACTTGCTCCGAGCGGAGTCGGCCCGCAGGGCCCGCGAGGAACGCGAAGCGTTGCGTAGACCGAGCGTCGATATCGACCTCGAGCGAGAGGTCATGCAGCTCACCGAGGCCGAAACGGTCCGGCGCGCGCTCGCCACGCTCTCCGACGGCGAGCGCGAAGCGATCGAGCTCGCGTACTTCGGTGGACATACGTATCGTGAGGTTGCGGCGCTGTTGGAACAGCCCGAGGGCACCGTGAAGAGCCGAATCCGTGCCGGGCTCTTGCGGCTCCGGGCCGCACTGATCGAGGCGGGGGTGAGTGAATGACCGATTCGACTCCGGCTCCCGACAGCCACGAACTCGAATCGCTGCTCGGCGCGTACGCGCTCGACGCGCTCGACTCGGCCGATCGGGCGCGTGTCGATGCGTATCTCGAGCGCGACGCGACCGCACGCGCCGAAGTCGACGACATGCGCGAGACCGCCGCGTCGCTCGCGCTGCTGCCCGACACACCGAGTGACGCACCGCCGGAACTTTGGGCGCGCATCGAGCAGGCGATCGGCGTGCAGACACGGACGGTGCGCCCGGACCCGGCGGACCCGATCGACGAACTCGAAGCTCGCCGATCAAGGCGCATCCCGGTGCGCTGGAGCGCGACGATCGGCATCGCCGCCGCGGCGATCGCGATCGTCGTCCTCGCCGCCCAGGTGGCGTCGCTGCACAGTCAGCTCAACCGTGCGAAGTCGTTCGGGACAAGCGCCACCGCCGCCGCGTTCGACCGGGCCGCGAAGACGCCAGGGGCACGCGAAGTCGGCCTCGAATCGGGCTCGGGCGCGACGCTGGCCCGAGTTGTGCTCCTGCCCGACGGCAGCGGCTACCTGCGAGGCGACCATCTCAGCGCCCTCTCGCCGCGCCAGACGTACCAGCTGTGGGCGTTGACCGGGAACGCAAGAACACCGAACGTCGTGTCGGCCGGGCTGCTCGGCCCGGATCCGTCGGCGGTCAGCTTCCACGCCAGCGGTCCGGTGCATGGCTTCGCGGTGACGATCGAGTCGGCCGGGGGAGTCGTGACGTCGCATCACACACCCATCGCGAGCGCGCAACTTTCGTAGCGGACCGTCCCGGTCGAACTGCACGTCCGACCATAATGAGGGTCGTGGCCTTCGGCGTGTACGTCCATATCCCGTTCTGCGCGACGCGTTGCGACTACTGCGACTTCGCCACCTGGACCGACCGCGGACACCTCATCGACGCGTATGTCGACGCGTGCGTCGCCGACCTTGCCCGCCGCAGTACCGGCGGCTATCCCGCGGCGACGAGTGTGTTCTTCGGCGGCGGGACACCTTCGCTGCTCGGTGGCGATCAGCTCGTTCGGATCCTCGACGCGATCGTCCGGACCGACGACGCCGAGGTGACGGTGGAATGCAACCCAGACAGCGTCGACGCGCGCAAGCTCGCCGCGTACCGCCGAGGCGGGGTGAATCGTCTCAGCTTCGGCGTGCAGTCGATGTCACCGCATGTGCTCGCCGCGCTCGGACGGACGCATGACCGTGCGAATGTGACCCGCGCGATCGCACTCGCGCGCGAGGCCAGCTTCGAACACGTCAACGTCGACCTGATCTACGGAACGCCGGGCGAATCAAGTGACGATTGGCGTGCCACCCTCGTCGGTGCGATCGCGCTCGATGTTCCCCACGTCAGCGCGTACGCGCTCACGATCGAACCGGCGACCCCGCTCGGTCGGCGGATCGCGTCGGGCGCGGCCGCGCCCGACGACGACGTGCAGGCCGACGCCTATCTGCTGACCGATGAGCTGCTGGGCGCGGCCGGACTCGACTGGTACGAAGTGTCGAACTGGGCGCGCCCAGGACACGAATGCCGGCACAATTTGCTGTATTGGAGCGAGGGCGACTATCTGGGTATCGGCTGCGCAGCGCACGGCCACCGCGACGGCCGGCGATGGTGGAACGTTCGCACACCCGAGCGTTATATCGCCGCGATCGACGCCGGGATCTCCGCTGAGGCCGGCGCGGAGCGACTCGCGGCGGTGTCGCGGGCCGAAGAGGCGTGCGCGCTGGCGCTGCGTACCCGCTTCGGTGTCCCGGTCGCCCGCGAGGCTGCGAGCGTGGTCGAGGAACTCGCCGCCGCCGGATTCGTGCGCCAGGTCGACAATCGGGTCGTGCTCACCCCTCAGGGTCGGTTGCTGGCGTCCGATGTAACTGCTCGACTCCTGCTCGCGGGGGCGGTTGGCACTCGGTAACATCGAGTGCCAACGGGGATATGTGCATGGCTCCTCGTGGCGGCAACCTGTCAGGACCCTACGAATGACCGAGCTGGACGAGCGCAAGGCCGCAATTCTGCGTGCGATCGTCGAGCATTACGTCGACAGCGCGCAACCGGTCGGTTCGCAGACCGTCACCCAGACCGCCGGTCTGGGCGTCTCCGCCGCGACGGTCCGCAACGAGATGTCGGTGCTCGAACGAGACGGTTTCATCGCCCAGCCCCACACGTCCGCCGGCCGGGTACCGACCGACTCGGGCTACCGGTACTACGTCGACCATCTTGCGGGAGCCGGCGCGCTCGCCCCGGCCGAACGGCGCCGCATCGCCGATTTCTTCACGACCGCGACGATGGCGTTGGACGATCTGTTGCACGAGACCAGCCAGCTGTTGGCTCGGGTGACCGCACACGCGGCGGTCGTGGTCGGCCCCCAGGCGGAGTCGGTGCACGTGCGCAGCGTGCACCTCGCGCTCCTCCAGCCCCGCTTACTGCTCGCGGTGGTCGTGATGTCCAACGGCGCGGTCGAAAAGGAAACCGTCGTGCTCGACGCCGAAGCCGATTCCGACGACGCCGGTATCGCGAGCGCTCGACTCGCCGCCCATCTCGCCGGCCGCCGGCTCGCCGAACTTGCGACCATGAGATATTCCGGCACTGCGGACGATCGGGCCGACGGGCTCGCCCGCGCCTCGTGTGACGCGCTGGCCGCGTATGTCCGCCTCCACCACGACGAGCCGCTCTACGTGGGGGGCGCAAGCCGGCTTGCAGCTGAACAACAAGCGTTCGCGAGCACGAGCGCATCCGGGCTGCTCGAGCTGCTCGAACAACACGTCGTGTTAGGCGCGTTGTTGCGGGAGCTTCTCGGCCCCGGTCTCACAGTCCGCATCGGCGCGGAGAACGAACTCGCCGACCTACGCGAGTGCTCGCTGGTGCTCGCGCCCTACCTGGTCGAGGGAGAGCCGATCGGAACGGTCGGGGTGCTCGGCCCGACGCGCATGGACTATCGCAAGGCTCAAGCCGCGGTGTCGACGGTGTCGCGCCAGCTCGGACAGCAGCTGTCCCGTTGATGCCGGTGCGACGCTGATGGCACAAGACGTCTACGAACTGCTCGGTGTCTCACCGCAGGCGACCGACGACGAGATCAAACGGGCATACCGTCGGCTCGCACGCGAATGTCATCCCGACGCAAACCCCGACGATCCCGACGCCGCCGAACGGTTCAAGCAGATCAACGCAGCCTACGAGCTGGTCCGCGACCCGGAACGACGTCGCAAATACGACATGTTCGGTCCGGACGGGGCAGGCTCGGCCGGCAATCCGTTCGCGTCGGGTCAGTTCGGGCTCAACGATCTTTTCGACGCCTTCTTCAGCGGAGATGTCTTCGGTCAGCGTGGTCCGGCCGGCGCGCGTCGCGGCCCCGATGCTGAAACCCTGATGGAACTGACGCTCGCCGAGGTCGTGACCGGCGCACGGCGCACGGTTGAGATGCGCATGCCGATCGAATGTGACACGTGCGGCGGCTCAGGCGGAACGCCGGGAACCCATCCCACCCGTTGCGCGACGTGCGACGGTGCCGGCGAAGTCCGCCAGGTGCGTCGTTCGCTGCTGGGCCAGATCGTGACCGCCGGGCCGTGCCCGACGTGCGGGGGGATCGGCACGACAATTGAACATCCGTGCGCGACGTGTCGGGGCGATGGCCGCGTCGCCGGAACCCGCTCCATCGAGGTAGAGGTTCCGGCCGGCATCGAAGACGGCCAACGTTTGCGGCTCGCAGGTCGCGGCCCGGCGGCGCCGCGCGGCGGCACGGCCGGCGACCTGTTCGTCGCGATTCATGTCGTGCCCAGCGGGGCGTTCGACCGTCGGGGCGACGACCTGTGGTACCGGCTGGGGGTTTCGATCGTGCAGGCCGCACTCGGCGCGACCGTCGAGTTCGAGACGCTCGACGGGACCCGCCAACTCGAAGTGCAATCCGGGACGCAGCCCGGCGCGCGGCTTCGCCTGGCGGGGCTTGGTGTCCCGTCGCTACGCAACGGTCGGCGGGGCGACCTGGTCGTCGAGATCGACGTGCAGGTGCCGACCAACCTCACCCCAGACCAGGCCGAGTTGCTGGTCCAACTCGCCCAACTCCGAGGCGAGCAGGTCACCGCACCCCACGAAGGGCTGTTCTCTCGCATCCGGTCGGCCTTCCGATCGTGACCCGACCGGCTCGCGACGCCGACGGCGCGAGCATGTGGGCAGCCAGCGACGACGCGGCGGCGCACGCCTTCGTCGACTCGCTCGGCGAAACTGTCGAGATCGTCGGAGCCGACGGCCATCATCTGCAACGCGTGCGCCGGCTGCGGGTCGGCGAGCACATGACGCTGGCCGACGGCTGCGGAGCCTGGCGTCGGTACGACATCGAGTCGATCGCGTCGGGTCGGCTCGGCCTCGGCGCGCGCAGCGGCCGTTTCCTCGAGCCCCAGATCGTTCCCCGCGTCGTGCTCGCGCTCGCACTCACGAAAGGCGCCGCGCTCGACAACGTGGTCGCGCGCTGCACAGAACTCGGCGTCGCCCGCGTGATCCCGCTTCGGACGCGGCGCTGCGTCGTCCGTTGGACGCAAGGGCAGGCCGAACACGGCGTCGAACGGCTGCGGTTCACAGCCCGCCAAGCTGCCGAGCAGTCGCGTCGGGCCCGCATCCCCGAGATCTCGCCCGTCGCCGATCTCGCGTCGATCTCCGACCAGCCCGGCGTCGTCGTGGCAGACCCCCGCGGCGTCCCTGTGAGCATGCTGCCACCCCCCGCGCGAGGTGAGCCGCCGAGCGACGAATGGATTGTGGTCGTCGGACCTGAGGGTGGACTCGACCCGGCGGAGCTCGAATCGCTGGGCCGAGCTGCCCGCCTTTGCCTCGGTCCACACATTCTGAGAGCCGAAACGGCACCGATCGCGGCCACGGTTTTGCTGCTCGATCGAGCGCGCGAGATGTGCCGAGAGTGGTAGCTGTGAAGAATGTCCGTCTTGCGTGGCTCGTGTTGAAAGCGCGGGGAAGCATGACTTTCACGGAGCGTGCTGGTACGATCGTGCCGGTTGCACGGCCGGTGCCACGATTCTTCGGGGCCCTGTGGATCAACCAGTGAGTGAACGCACGGACAACGTGACCTCAACACCGCATCACAGGAACCTAACAGTCGGGCGAGGGGGCTGAGCAGGTTGGCGACGACGGGAGCACGCGTCGGCGAGCGCCTCCGGGCGATCCGACGTCAGAAGGGTTTGTCACTCCACGACGTCGAGGCGCGCTCGACTCTCGAGTTCAAGGCGTCCGTGCTGGGTGCCTACGAGCGGGGTGAGCGGGCGATCTCCGTCCCCCGCCTGCTGCGGTTGGCCGAGATCTACGAAGTGCCGGCAGATCAGCTCCTGCCTCGCGAGTTCGAAGGCGAGATCAGCCTCGTCGACGGCACCTCGAGCACGATCGACCAGGCGAACGGGTTCGCGATCGACCTGGTGCGTCTGCACGACGTCGACGATCCCGACGCACAGATGCTGTCCCGCTTCGCGTCCTCGATCCAGCTCGAACGGCAGGACTTCAACGGACGGATGCTCACCATCCGTCGTTCGGATCTGCGTGTGCTCGCGGCGCTCATGGGCCGCAGTCTCGAAGATCTCGGCAGCCGGCTCGAGCAACTGGGGCTCCGAGCGTCAGCCTGAGTCGCTGCGCTTCCAGACAGCTACGCTGATCTGACCTTGGTAGCGCCGCGCACGACCAGCCCGCCCCCGACCATCCAGGTCAAGATCCTGGTCCCGGGCAACCACCTGATGGTGGGCCTGCTCGGACAACGCGACGAGCTATTGCGCATGATCGAGGCGGCCTTTCCCGTCCGCATCCTGGTACGGGGCAACGAGATCACCGTTACCGGCGACGCGCCCGACGCGGAACGGGTGGGGCGACTCTTCGAAGAACTCGTTGTGCTGCTCGAACAGGGCCACGACCTCGACTCCGACGGCCTGGGCCGATCGATCGAGATGTTGAAAGCCGACCAACGTCCCAGCGAGGTGCTCACGACCGAGGTCGTTCGGGGCCGCAAGAGCATCCGACCGAAGACGTCCGGTCAGAAACGCTACGTCGACGCGGTACGCGACCACACCGTGACGTTCGCGATCGGACCCGCCGGAACCGGCAAGAGCTACCTCGCGGTCGCGCTCGCGGTGCAGGCCCTCCAGGCGAAGTCCGTCAACCGGATCATCCTCACTCGTCCCGCAGTCGAGGCCGGAGAGCGGCTGGGCTTCCTGCCGGGCGACATGCTCGCCAAGGTCGATCCGTACCTGCGACCGCTCTACGACGCGCTGTACGACATGCTCGAGCCGGACGTCGTCGCCCGTCTGATGGAACGGGGCACCATCGAGGTCGCGCCACTCGCATACATGCGCGGGCGGACACTCAACGACTCGTTCATCATTTTGGACGAGGCGCAGAACACGACGCCGGAGCAGATGAAGATGTTCCTGACGCGCCTTGGCTTCGGTTCCAAAGCCGTCGTCACCGGCGACGTCACCCAGATCGATCTTCCCGACGGTCAACACCGTTCCGGGCTGCTGCTCGTACGCGACGTGCTCCACGACATCGACGGCCTGGTTTTCGTCGAGCTCGGCTCGAGCGACGTGGTTCGCCATCGGATCGTGCAAGACATCGTCGACGCGTACGGCCGCCACGAGGGCGGACACGAAACGTGAGCCTCGACATCCCGACCGTGTTCGGCGCCGACGAACAACGCGACATCGCGGTCGATGTCCCGCGGTGGGTTCGTCTCGCCCAGCTCGTCCTCGACGAGGAACGCGTGATCGAGCGGCTCGGTCCCGACACCGAAATGTCGTTGCTCTTCGTCGACCCGACCACGATCGGTGAGCTCAACGAGCGGTTTCTCGGATCGAGCGGCCCCACCGATGTGCTCGCATTCCCGATCGACGACGAGCTCCCGCCGTCGGGCCGCCAACCCGACCAGGGCGGTCGGGGCCCGGGAACCACAAGCGATCCGAGCGATCCCCCGACACTGTTGGGTGACGTGGTGGTATGCCCGGCCGTCGCGAGCAGCCAAGCGGCCGAACGCGGCGTCAGCGCGGAGGACGAGTTGGCGCTCCTGGTCGTCCATGGTGTGCTGCACTTGCTCGACTACGACCACGCCGAACCGGATGAAGGTGTCGTGATGCGTCGGCGCGAGCAGGAACTTCTGGCTCGCTTCCGCGAGCTGGAGCAGAGATCCTGAGGCCTGTGTGAACGGTCATGCCGTTGCCATCGCGGTGATCGCGGTGCTGTTTGCGCTCTCGGCGGTGCTCGCATTGTCGGAAACCGCGTTCGTGCGCGCCAGTCGTATCCGGCTCTTGAACCTCGCCGACGAGGGCGACAAGCGCGCCGAACGTGTGCTGCGCATGCTCGAACATCCAGAGCAGACACTGAACAGCGTCCTGCTCGTGCTGCTCGCCAGCCAGATGATCTCGGCCACGCTGCTCGGCACGGTCCTCGAACCGACGTTCGGGAGTGCCGGAGTCGCGGCAGGCATGGTCATCGAGATCATCGTCGTGTTCACCTTCGCGGAGGTCGCGCCCAAGACGTTCGCCGTGCAACACGCCGAACGAGCGGTGATGCGCGTCTCGCCCCTGTTGGCGTTCCTCACGCGGTTCGGGCCGTTGCGTGTCCTCACTCGCGGCTTCATCGGCCTCGCCAACGTCGTCCTGCCGGGAAAGGGACTACGGGGCGGACCGTTCGTCACCGAGGAAGAGATCCTCACGATGGCCGACGTCGCGGCGCAAGAGGCGTCGATCGAAACCGAGGAGCGCGAGCTCATCCATTCGATCTTCGAGTTTGGCGACACCGTCGTACGTGAGGTGATGGTGCCACGGCCCGACATGGTGGCCGTCTCCGCCGACGCCACGGTCGACGAGGCGATCCGGATCGCCATCGCGGCCGGCAAGTCACGCCTTCCGTCGTACAACGAAACGACCGACGACATCGTCGGTTTGGTCTTCCTGAAAGATCTCGTGACGCGCAGCGGGAGCGGTGAAGGCAACGAGTCGGTGCGCCAGATGTTGCGACCCGCGCACTTCGTGCCAGAGTCGAAACGCGTCGCCGAGCTGCTGCGGGAGATGCAGACCGAGAAATTCCACATGGCGATCGTCATCGACGAACATGGCGGTACCGCCGGCCTGGTCACGATGGAGGACCTGCTCGAAGAGATCGTCGGCGAGATCACCGACGAATATGACGTCGACGAACCGCGGATCGAACGTCTCGCGGGCGGAGCGTTGCGGGTCCCGGGCCGCACGCCGATCGACGAAGTGAACGAGCTGCTCGACGCCGAGCTCCCCCAAGAAGAGTGGGACACCGTCGGCGGACTGGTCTTCGACGCGCTCGGTCACGTCCCCGTCGAGGGTGAGTGCGCCCACCTCAACAACCTCGAATTTTGCGCAGAACGGATACAAGGACGCCGGATCGTGTCGGTCCGCATCACACGGGTCGCCGAGCGGGTACTCCCCCAACCAGGGCCCGGCCCCTCCGCAGACCCGCCGACCGCGGACGCGCCCACCGTCGCCGAACGGCGCGAGTGACCGACCAAACGTTCCGGTCGGGCTTCGTGTCGGTCGTCGGTCGGCCCAACGTCGGAAAGTCGACGCTCGTCAACCAGATCGTCGGCCGCAAAGTGTCGATCGTGTCGAGCCGCCCTCAGACGACACGCACACAGATTCGCGGAGTCCGCACCACCGACCGCACACAGATCGTGTTCCTCGACACGCCAGGCATACACAAGCCGCGCACGCTATTGGGCGAGCGCACCAACAGCCGCGCCGTCGCCACCCTCGACGAGGTCGACGTCGTCTGCTTGCTCGTCGACGCGACCGAACCGATCGGGCGCGGAGACCGCTTCGTCGCCGATCTGGTCGCCCAGGTCGAAACTCCGACCGTGCTCGTCGTCAACAAAGTCGACCGGGCCAGCGACCGACACGTCATCGAGCACCTCGCGCAGGCGTCCGCAGAGTTGGGCGACATCGCGGCCTTCGTACCGTTGTCGGCCCGTTCGGGCGAGGGCGTCGAGGCCTTACTCGGCGAGCTCGAGGCGCGGATCCCTCCGGGGCCGCACTACTACCCCGACGGGGTGGTCAGCGATCAGCCTGAAGCGGTCCTGGCCGCCGAGCTGCTGCGCGAAAAGTTGCTCGCCGCGACGCACGACGAGCTGCCGCATTCGATCGCGGTCACGACCGAAGAGATCGAGGAACGCACAACCAAGGACGGACCGCTCCTCGCGTTGCGCCTGGTCATACGCGTCGAACGCGACTCGCAGAAGGGAATCGTGATCGGTCGGGGCGCCGCGCTGCTCCGACAGGCCGGCACCGACGCCCGCCAGGAGCTCGAAGCGCTGCTCGGCGTGCGCATACACCTCGAGACCCATGTCCGGGTGGATCGCGACTGGCAACGGCGTCCCTCGTCGCTGGATCGCCTCGGACTCTAACCGACCGAGCTCGCCTGCGCGCGCGGTGTCGCCGGCTCGACGTTCGGAATCACAGAGTTGCGATCCGGCGAATCGGCCGTTGTAGAGTCGCCGCGGCTCGGCTCTCCCCACGATCCTGTCTCCGCGAGGACGGTAGATGTTGGACCGCATGCAACGGCTCCGGCGCGGGGCTCTGACCGGAGTCGGCGCGGCCGCCGCCATTGTCCTGCTCGCGAGCTGCGGCGCGACCGGGCCGGACAACGAACAGAACTCGTTGCATCCGGCTGGCAGCGCGGACCACACCATCATGAATCTGTTCACCCCGTTCTTCTGGATCGCGGTGGTCATCGGGGTGGCCGTGTTGGCGATGACCGTGTTTGTGGCGCTGCGCTTCCGGGCCAAGCCGGGCGACGATCGCGAACCGGTACAGGTGCACGGCAACACGGTGCTGGAGATCAGCTGGACGATCGTGCCCGCGCTGCTGCTGGCGATCATGGCGGTCCCCACGGTCGCCACGATCTTCAGCCTGGCCAAGATCCCGACCGGTCCGAACGTCGTCCACGTCCACGTCGATGCTCGCCAATGGTTTTGGCAATACGAGTACACCGACAAAGGCACCGACTTCTACACCGCCAACGAGCTGCACATTCCGGTCGGTCAGCCGATCGTGTTGACCCTCACGAGCAGCAACGTCATCCACTCGTTCTGGGTCCCTGAGCTCGCCGGCAAGAAGGACGTCGTTCCCGGCCACCCCAACACGCTCACGATCGAGGCCGACAAGCCCGGCACCTACCTCGGGCAGTGCGCCCAGTACTGCGGTATCTCGCACGCCAACATGCGTTTACGCGTCATCGCACAGAGCAAAGCCGATTACGACACGTGGGTGGCCCAACAGCAGACGCAGCTCTCAGCCGCGAAGGTCACCCAGTTCACGACGCAGATCTCGAATCAGTGGGGCTGCCTGTCGTGCCACTCGGTCACGAATCTCGCCAGCAACATCGGCGTGACCATCGGACCGAACCTGACCCACGTCGGTGACCGTGAGGCGTTCGCCGGCGACATCTACCCGATGACCCTCACGAACCTGACGAAGTGGGTCTACGACGCGCCCGGTCGCAAGCCGCACGGCGACCTCGTGGGTTGGATGCCGGACTTCTCCTCGCGCGGGATGACGATGACGCAGGCACAGCAGATCGCGAAGTTCCTTTTGTGCGAAACCGCGACCGACCCAAATTCACATCCGGAGTGCCGGTGACATGACCACTGTCGAAGACGCCAGCGCACTGTTTCAGGCTCCAGTCAAACGGAGCATCCTTGATCGTCCGCGGGCGACGACCGGCGCATGGAGCTGGGTCACCACCGTGGATCACAAGAAGATCGCGATCATGTATGGCACGACGGCGATGTTCTTCTTCCTCGTCGGCGGTATCGAAGCATTGATGCTCCGCATCCAGCTCGCACAGCCGAACGGCACGTTCCTCTCGGCCGCTCGCTACAACGAGTTCTTCACGATGCACGGCACCACGATGATTTTCCTCATGGGCATGCCCCTCGCGGCCGCGTTCGGTAACTACTTCATCCCGCTCATGATCGGCGCCCGTGACGTCGCGTTCCCGCGCCTGAACATGTTCGGCTTCTGGGTGTTCCTCTTCGGCGGAATCTTCCTGTACTCCTCGTTCGTGCTCGGTGGCGCCCCGGACGGCGGTTGGTTCGGCTACGCGCCGCTCACGAGCACACCGCTCTCCCAAGGATTCCTCCCCGGTCGGGGCGCAGACTTCTGGGCCGTCGGCCTCATCATGCTCGGCATCGGCTCGGTCGCGACCGCGATCAACTTCATCGTCACCGCGCTCAATATGCGTGCGCCGGGCATGACGATGATGAAGATGCCGGTCTTCGTGTGGATGATGATCGTCGTCGCGTTTCTGACACTCTTCGCCATGCCGCCACTCACCGCGGCGCTCATCCAGGTCTTCATGGACCGGAACTTCCACACCAACTTCTTCAATGCGGCCGCGGGCGGTGATCCGCTCCTGTACCAGAACCTCTTCTGGATCTTCGGCCATCCCGAGGTGTACATCCTCATCCTCCCCGGTATGGCGATGGTGTCCGAGATCCTGCCGGTCTTCTCGCGCAAACCATTGTTCGGCTACTCGGTCGTCGTGTTCTCCGGTATCGCGATCGGCCTCCTCGGCTGGGGTGTGTGGGCTCACCACATGTTCGTCAGCGGTATCGGTCCCGTCGCGCAGGCTGCGTTCAGCCTCTCGACGATGCTCATCGCGATTCCCACCGGCGTGAAGATCTTCAACTGGCTCGCCACCGTGTGGGGCGGCAAGGTCCGACTCGCGACGCCGATGCTGTTCGCATTGGGCTTCATCGCCCAGTTCACGATCGGCGGGCTCTCGGGTGTCATGAACTCGATCGTGCCCTCCGACACCCAGCAGAACGACACATACTTCGTGGTCGCGCACTTCCACTACGTCTTGTTCGGTGGGCTCGTCTTCGCGATCTTCGGCGCCATCTACTACTGGTTCCCGAAGATCTCCGGGAAGATGCTGAGCGAATATATGGGCAAGTGGAACTTCTGGCTCATGGTGGTCGGGTTCAACCTCACCTTCTTCCCGATGCACTTCCTAGGTTTCGAAGGGGAACCCCGTCGCACCTACACGTATCCGAGCGGTATGGGTTGGGGCACCCTGAACCTGATGTCGACCATCGGTGCTTTCATCATCGCGGTCTCCGTTCTCGTCTTCCTCGTCAACGTGATCTTCACGATTCGTCGGGGCGAGCTCGCCCCCGAAGACCCGTGGGATGCGCGCACGCTCGAATGGCTGACGTCGTCGCCGCCTCCCCCGTACAACTTCGCTGAGGTTCCCATCGTCGAGGCACGCGACGAGTTCTGGCACCGCAAGTACACCGAGGACGACGAAGGCCGCCTCGTCAAATTGGCCCCGAGTGCCGCGTCGACGATCCCCGCGCGGCGCGATCCAAACGAGCCGCATCACATCCACATGCCATCCCCGTCCTACTGGCCGTTCGTCCTCGCGCTCGGGTTGCCGATCATGGGATACGGCTTCGTCTTCAAGCTCTATTGGCTGATCGGGATCGGGGCGTTGATCACGTTCTTCGGACTCAACGCCCTGACCACGGAGCCGGCGACGGAGGAGTCACACTGATGGCGCAAACCGTTGTCGCGACCAGCGAAACCGATCCGGTCGTTCCGCACACGCCGCAGCCGCTCCAAACCAACACCGGCGTCAGCAACAACAAACTCGCGATCTGGCTGTTCATCTCTTCGGAGAGCCTCTTCTTCGGCGCGTTCATCGCGACGTACTTCCTGTACCGCGGCCGCGACGCCCAATTCCTCAAGGGCCCGACCCCGAGCAGCACGCTGAACATCCCGTTCACGTCAGTGACGTCGTTCGTGCTGCTGATGAGCTCCCTCACCATGGTCCTCGCCCTCGCCGCGATCCGGCGAGGCGACCACCGACGGTTCCGCATCTGGATCCTGGCCACCGCCATCTTCGGGATGACGTTCATCTCGGGCCAGGTCTACGAGTTCACCGAGTTCTACCGCGAAGGCGTGCACCTCGGCACCAACCTGTTCGGCACCACCTTCTTCGTGTTGACCGGCCTCCACGGCGCACACGTCACGATCGGCATCGTTTGGCTGCTGACCCTCTACGGCCGGTCGATGCAAGGCAAACTAGGTACCGACAAGTCCGAGGCGGTCGAGATCGCCGGTCTGTACTGGCACTTCGTCGACGTCGTCTGGATCTTCATCTTCACTGCCGTCTATCTGATTCCTCAGCACTAGCGGGGCCGGAATGAGCGATCAGGTCACCGAAATCGAAACCTCCGGTGAGGGGCCCGGCACCGCCGTCGCGGTGGCCGACGACCCCGGCGCGCTCGTCGCGTCGGCCGGGCACGTCGCGGTCCCCGACGAGCACGGCAACCACCCGACGCCACGCCAGTATGTGCTCATCGCAGTGGTGCTGGTCGTCATCACCAGCGTCGAGATCGCGACCTCCTACCTGAACACCGGTCACACCAATCTGGTCATCGTCGCGTTGTTTCTGATGGCAGCAATCAAATTTTTCCTCGTCGCCGCGTGGTACATGCACATGAAGACCGACCAGCCGTTCTTCCGTCGCATCTTCGTGACGGGTTTGATCGGCGCGGGCATTGTCTACGGCATCGTCATGTTCGTGTTCTCGAGCACGGTGCTGAAGTCGTAGGTCCCTACCGTGATCGCCGACGTTCCGTTTCCCGCCTGGACACCGCACCCGGAAGTTTGGTTGTTGGTCGCGCTGTTCGCCGTGGGCTATGCGCTGGCGATGACACGTCTCGGACCCCACCTCGCGCCGAAGGGCACACCCGTCGTCACCCGCTTCCAGGTGGTGTCGTTTTCCGCAGGGTTGCTCGCGCTCTGGGTCGCGTCCGACTGGCCGATCCACGACATCGCCGAAAAGTACCTGTTCTCGGTGCACATGCTGCAACACGTCACGTACGCGATTGTCGCGGCACCGTTGATGCTCATCGGTACGCCGACCTGGTTCGCGCGCTGGCTCCTTTCACCGCGATGGCTGCTGGCCACAGTTCGGTATCTGTCGCGGCTCATCCCCGCGACGATCATCTTCAACGTCGTGATCATCGTGACCCACACACCAGTCGTGGTGAACGCCGCGCTCGAGCACGCGCCGTTGCATTTTGGTATCCATGCGCTCATCTTCGTTTCGTCGCTGATCGTGTGGATGCCGATCTTGAGCCCATTGCCCGAGGTGCCGCGCCTGCAGCCACTCGCACGGCTGCTGTTCCTCTTCCTGCAGTCGGTGGTCCCGACCGTGCCCGCGTCGTTTCTCACCTTCGGTTCGAAGCCGCTGTACTCCTTCTACAACAACGTTCCGCGCCTGTTCGGCATATCTGAACTCACCGACATGCAGCTTGCGGGCGTCATAATGAAAATCGGTGTCGGATTCGCCCTCTGGGTTGCGATCACGATCCTGTTCTTCAAGTGGTATAACGCCGAAGAGGTTCCCGCTCCCTCGCGGCGGGTGTCGCGAGATCTGGAACGCGAGCTGATGGGATTGCGCCAGCCATGACCGACGAAACCTCCGAGCCGGGCAGCGTCGCCACCGACCCGGGACCGGCCGCGGCCACGCCGGCCGTGGTCGAGCCGGCGGTCGAGCCGGTACCGGCCGAACCGGTGTCGTTCTGGCAGCGCCCGAACGTCGAACGTTACGTCGTCCCGCTGATCACTCCGATCCTGGTCGTCGTCGGGATCGTCGTCTACGTCCTCAACCTGTCGCGGGTGTTCTTGTCGGCGCACGGCCACACGTCGGTGATCGTCGGTACCTGCGTCACCGTCATCATCCTGCTCGGCGCGACCGTGCTGTCGAACTCTTCGAGGCTGCGTTCCACGTCGATCGCGCTGATGACCGCAGGGTTCTTGTTAGTTATCTTCGGTTCGGGCTGGCTTGTGCTCGGTCACTCGCAGGTGAAGGGCACAAGCTCGGCGGTCCTCACCGCGACCGGCCCGTCGCAGGGGTCCTTCACGATCACGTCTCAGCCCGGCGCGGCGTTGTCGTTCGGGCCGTCGAGCCTCTCGGCCAAGACCGGCATCTATGCCGTGACCCTGCAAGACGGCGCGAACACCACCCACACGCTCAACTTCGACCAGACATCCACGCTGTGGGCAGGACTGGTCGTGAACTCGCAAGGCGAAAAGTTGACGTCGAGGATCTTCTTCCCCACCGCAGGCGACTACACCTACTACTGCGCAGTGCCCGGCCACCGCGCCGCAGGCATGCAAGGCGTCATACACGTGACCGGCCCCACGCTCACGCTCGCCCAGGCCGAAGCCAGCGGCAAGCCTTCGGGCGGTTCGGGGTCGGGCGGCTCGGGCGCGAGCTAGCGGGAGTTTCCGGGCTATCCGTTTGAGGTGTGTGAAGCGACGCGAGGAATTTCTTTGAAATAACGCTCTGACCGGCGCGTTTGTGCTGGTCGGATGCTCGCGTTTTGTCGGCGGATAGTGTATTACCTAGATATGTCTTCTCTTGTGGGTAAGAAGCAGGACGGACGGACCTACTACTACTTGGTCGAGTCGGCTCGGGTGGGAGGCAAGCCCCGCATCGTGTCGCAACGCTATTTGGGTTCCGCGGACGAGATCGCGCAGCGCCTGTCGGAGTCGGGGCCGGGTGAACCGGACCGGACCCGGCATGTGGGGTTCGGGGATCTGGCCGCGGTGTGGTCGATGCTCGAACGTCTGGGTGTGGTCGAGATCGTCGACGATGTTGTGGGGTCGCGTCGTTCGCACCGGTCGGCGTCGGTGGGCACCTATTTCGCGCTCGCGGTCGCGAACCGGGTGGCGGCGCCGTGTTCGAAACTTGGGTTCGCGGACTGGTGGGCGACCACGGCCGGCGACCGGATCGTGAAGCTGCCCGCGTCGGCGCTCGATCATCGGCGTTTCTGGGAAGCGATGGACGCCGTGTCCGACGATCAGCTGGTCGAGATCGAACGTCGCATCGTGGCGCGCATGGTCGAAACGTTCGCGGTCGATTGTTCGGGGCTGGTGCTCGACATGACGAACTTCGCGACCTACATCGACTCCGCCAACGATCGGGCCCCCATCGCGCAACGCGGTCACGCCAA
>Ga0182024_10003478_pt1 | contig 37484 bp, 38 predicted proteins | sample P32metaG_FD_120480 | JGI IMG/M metagenome (GOLD analysis project Ga0182024, IMG submission 120480) | Permafrost microbial communities from Stordalen Mire, Sweden - P3-2 metaG (Illumina Assembly) | ecosystem: Environmental > Terrestrial > Soil > Wetlands > Permafrost | place: Sweden: Stordalen...
CCGCGCAATCCGCACGACATTCTGGCCGTGCTCGGCGAAAAGGAACTGCAGAAATACCTGGTGAACGAAATCCAGGAAGTGTATCGTCTGCAGGGCGTCAATATCAACGACAAGCACCTGGAAGTCATCTCCCGCCAGATGATGCGCTGGGTGAAGGTGGACGATATCGGCGACACCGAGTTCCTTCCCGAAGAAGTAGTCGACAAGTTCAAGTTCCGTGAAGAGAACAATCGCGTAGCGGAAGCGGGCGGGCGCCCGGCCACTGGAAAGCCGGTGCTGCTGGGTATCACCAAAGCGTCGCTCTCCACCGATTCGTTCATCTCGGCGGCGTCCTTCCAGGAAACCACTCGCGTGTTGACCGAAGCCGCCATTAACGGCAAAGTCGATTATCTGCGGGGACTGAAGGAGAACGTCATCATGGGGCGGTTGATTCCGGCCGGAACCGGCATGGAGTACTACCGCAACGTGAAGATCGCGGGCGAAGACGTGGTGGAAGAAGAGCCCATCGCGGAAGAAGTTTCGCTCACCGGCGATCTGGGCGGCTACGAAGACGAAGCCCGCACGGTTTATGCCGGCGGATTGACCGAAGAGCCGTTGGCCGAATAAGCGAATCAACAAGTCTAGTTGTCAAAGCCGGATCGTAAGGTCCGGCTTTTCTTTGGCTTGGCGCTTTCCACAGTATTCGTGTTACACTGATCCTGTGGTAAAGAACGTAACCATAACACTCGATCCTGAACTCGCCCGATGGGCCCGGAGAAAAGCTGCTGAGGAAGACACGTCCGTCTCAAAACTAATCGGTCGCTTGCTTGAGCGGGAAATGCGGGCCTCGGACAGTTACTGGCGCGCGTTCGAAGAATGGAAAAAACGCGACCGCAATCTGGCAGTCGGTCTAGATGCTTCCAAGCGCTTCAGCCGAGACGAGGCGCATGAGCGCTGATCTCTATTTTGTCGATACCAATGTAATTTTGTATTCTTACGACGAGTCCCATCCGTTCAAAAGAGACCGGGCTGAGGCTTGGCTTCAGTGGCTATGGCAAAATAATTCTGGCAGTTTGAGCTGGCAGGTAATTCAGGAATTCTATTGGAACGCGATTCGAAAGTTCGGCGTTCAACCGAGTCTGATTCGGTCCCACGTGAAAATGTTTGCGGAATGGAATCCTCCCGACGTTACAATCGGGCTGATCGAGCGCGCCTGGTTTTGGACCGATCAAGCGCAAATCTCGTTCTGGGATTCGATGATCGTCGCAGCGGCGGAACGAACCCGCTGCCGGTGGCTGCTGAGTGAGGATTTTCAGACCGGCCGCGAATTCGGCGCGACTAGGGTTCTGAATCCGTTCGAAACAGCACCCGGTTAGCCACGCCCTTTCAGGTTCTTTTCAAACAGATCCAAAATCCGCTTGTACTCGTCCGCCCAACTCGACGGCTGCACGAATCCATGATTCTCCACCGGATACACCGCCAGCGTCCAGTTCTCCTTGCGTAGCTCGATCAGCTTTTGCACCAACTCCGCGGTGTCCTGGAAATGCACATTCGTGTCCGCCATCCCGTGGCAGATTAGAAGCGCGCCCTTCAATCCCTGCGCGAAATAGATCGGAGAAGACTGCCGGTAGGCCTCCGCGTCTTTCTGTGGCAGGTTCAAAATGTTGGCTGTATACGGATGGTTGTAGTTTGCCCAGTCGGTCACCGGGCGCAGCGCCGCGCCCGCAGCGAACACGTCCGGCTGCGTAAACATGGCCATCAGCGTGATAAATCCGCCATAACTGCCGCCGTAGATGCCGATCCGTTTCGGGTCCACGCCCTGCTGCGCAACCAGCCAGCGCGCGGCGTCGACGTTATCGTCCAGATCTTTCGCGCCCATGTGCCGGTAGATCCCGGTGCGCCAATCGCGCCCGTACCCGGCTGATCCCCGATAGTCGACGTCGATCACCACGTAGCCGCGCTCCATCAACAAATGATGAAACAGGTATTCGTGCTCATAGGCTGATGACCACCAGCGATCCACGTCCTGCAAATAACCGGCGCCGTGCACGAACACGACGCCCGGACTGCCGGGGCGAAAGTTCGCGGGTTTATATAACCTGCCGCGCAGCATTGCGCCATCGCGCGCTGGAAACGTCACTACCGGAACGTCCTGCCAGGGATATTGCCAGAAATCCGCTGCCGGCGAGGACGTCAGCTTTTTCGGCGCTGCGCCCACGCGAGCTTCCTGGACATACAGCTCGGGTGGTTTGTTGGTATACGAATAAATGTCGGCGAAGAATCGATCGTTGGGCGATCGAACGCAAGTATGCCCGCCGGGCAGGGAAGTGAGCCTGGTCCGCGGCCCGCCCTCGGCGCTCATTTCGTAGACGTTGTGCTCCCCGGCATCGGCTTCACTCGTGGTCAGGAAGAAGCGGCTCTTGTCCTTGGATAGCGTGACGCTATCCACTTCCCACTTGCCCGATGTCAGCGCCTTCGGCTCCCCGGCGCCATCGAACGCCGCAACATACAAGTGCGAATAACCCGTGCGCTCGGATTGAAAATAGATCTCGCGACCATTCTTCATCCAACCCAGAGTGTTCGCTCCGGGGCCATCCAACCAGGCATCGTCATGATCGTGCGCCACCACGCGCGTCTTCCCCTCGATGTCATCCAAGGCGAGAATCCAGCGGTCCTTGTTGTCGGCCGCTCGGGCCAGCAGCACTGCCTTGGTTCCGTCCTCTGACCACACCGGCTGTGACAACTGGACATCCCGCACGGCATCCGCGGCTCCGCCCACCTGTTTCTGCCCGTGATCCACCCACGTCACTTCGCCCGTCTCGACACTCAGGATGGCCAGTTTCATTCGGCTCTGGTTATCGCCCACCTTGTCGCGCGATGGAATCTCCTCCGTATAACCCGACTCCGTCACATAGTTGGGAACCACCGTGTTCTTGTCGCCGGAGCCAGCCTCGCGGACGCCGGCTAAGACGTATTTCTCATCCGGAGTAAGCCGCAGCGAGGCGATCGTCTGGCCCGCCGCCAGGTTGAATGGCTTTCTGGGATTCTCGCGCTTTTTCCTGGATTCATCTTCTTCCCGCTTGGCCGCGCGCTCACGGATCACTTCCAGTAGTTCCCTCTCTTGCTTCTTCAGAAACTCCTGGCTATCGGTGCCCTTCTTGTCCTCCTCCGCCGACGAACCGCGCCCATTTCCGCCCCCGCGTCCTCCACGTCCGCCGCCGCCCTGAGCAGGGGGCGCGGTGGCTCCAGATAATACGATGTCCGTGAGTTGCTCTAACGACCCATTGTCGAGCGACATCACATAAAGATTATTCGCGCGCGTGAAGGCCACTCGCCTGCCATCGTGAGTAAAGTGAGGATCAGTCTCCGCGTCGGCCGTTTTCGTCAGCTGTCGCGTCTGGCCGCTGGCCGCGTCATAGAAGAAAACATCGCCATCGCGTGAATAGACCGTGCGTTTCTTATCGGGAGTGCTGGCGCCGGACGCCGGTGGCGCAAGTTTCGCCTCAGCCTCGGAAAGCTTACGCAAGCCCGCCCCATCCCGATTGATGATGTACGTGTCCGGATCCTTGATTACCGGATCGCTCGACTGCTTCCACTGGAAATAGAGCCGCTCTTCATCGCCTGACCAGCGTACTTGCGATGGCTCGTAGCCATAAAGGCCGGGCCCCCGCATAATGTTATCTATCGTGAGCGCGAAATTTCCGGCTGGCGTGGCGTGAAATGCACAGAGAATCGCTAACAGCGGTAGCGTCGATTTCTTCATCGACCACCATGCTAGCGCAAGCCGCTGGCTCATCGCGTGGATCTGGCGGTCCTTGGTAACGCTAGCGGCGATCTCGCGGGTTCCGTCTACTTTCGGACAAAATGCAGCGTCGCTTCGGCTTGCTGTCCCTGCCCCGACGTTTCTTTGATCGCTAGCGTCATGTGCCGGCCATCACTCGATAGAGTATGGGTCCAGTGACCTTGGACTTGATCGTCCTTCGCCATCGCGGTCCACTCAGTCTCCATCTGATTGCCGTTAATAGTTGTTTTCGACCCCATTTGAAATGGGCCGATCTGGTTCTGCTGGACATCTCCGGTAGTGCTCAAATGCATTCTGGTCGTCATCACGCCCAAATAAAGAAGGGGCACAACACCGTTGTCGGGTTCCTTAAATGTCGATTCAATCGTGATGCCTGAATTGTCCTGCTTGATCCTCTGCTCCAGACTATTCGGGGCGTCCCCGGGGCGTTGGCTACTTTTGTCTAACACCCACCTCCCGGAGAATCCCTCGGTTTTCGTATCTTTGGCGCTGATTGCGTTGACAGCAAATACAGAAACCATTAAAAACACAACACTTAGTGCTACCCTCAGTTTCAAGACGATTTCTCCTCACTAGTTGGATGAAGATTAAGGCCTAAGTATTTCACCTAGTATTTCCGGCCTCCGTCCGCTTTTCAGTAACCAACGCCGAAATTAATCGCCCGAAACTCGCCGCGGATTGTTGTAGGAAAACCAAGGCGCAATTGCGGTGATTATGCGTTGCGCGTTCCAGCGGCTACGCAAAATGGACAGACCCAGCATCGAGGCGATGAGTATAGCGGCATACGCAGCGCACTCCAGATTATTTAGCGATTCTTTCCATGCTCCGAACCAGCGGCCGTAAACCAACTCGATATGCACCCAGTAAACCAGCAGCGACGTGGTTCCGAGCTGCCGGATCCAGCTCCACGAAGCTCCCACAGCGTATTCGGTCCACAGGTATGCGAAGGCGATGACGATCATCACCACTCCCAGCTTGATTACGATCAGGCCAGGACTATCCAACCAGAACTCCGATTTGGGATAAAGCGAATACGGCATGTTCGAAAAATATTGTCCGCCCAATATTAGAGCCAGGCCGCCCAAAGTTCCCCACTGCATCACGCGATTCATCTGGTCGGCTCTTACAATTCGCAGCAGGCTCCCGATGCTAATGCCGAAAGCGATGAATGCAGCCCAGGGAAAAAACGCGAAGTATTGATAGCTGGGCACGAAGTATGCCGACACGGCGGGCGGCAGCCAGCTCCAATCGATAGCCGATACCAGCGGTGCGGCGGTAGCGATTGCGATGCCTAATCCCGCGCACAAGCGTACCCGGTCCGCGGTCGTGAAAATCGCCATCACCGACATTACACCGATGGCCAAGCCCATGCAGTTAAGGATGTCGACCTTTAACAGCGACGTCCAGGGACTTTGACCAAAGGCGAAGAGCCAGAGCTGCAGACGGAATAAAAACGCCAGCATAAACAAATAACCCGCGCGCCGCAGTGCAAATTTCCAGCGGGCCAGCCCGTCGAATCCCTGCTGTTCGCGCCGGTCCATCAAAAACGCCAGGGTAATGCCGGTAAGCACGAGAAAAACCGCCGGACCTATGCCGCCGAAGAATTGCGACAGCATGAAGGGCCCGTCAGTTCGCAGATCCGTTCGGTTAAAGGAGTGGAACACGTGGCCCTGCAGCATGATTACGACTGCCAGGCCGCGCGACCAGTCCAGGAAAGTCAGACGGCCACGAGCGTCGCGATTATTTTTGACGCGAGGCTGATTTCGCTCTACTGTTGCAGTGGCGGTCATTTGCCTGGATGCTCTGTTTTAACCCCGGGCGGGAGTTTGAGTTTCAATGCGTCGGGCGGCAGCGGCGGATTGATGTTCAGATCGCTGTACGTCATCGTGCGCGAGTCGCCCGAAGGTTCCGTAATCTTCTCCCGTCGAGGATAAGGATCGCCTTGTTCCGGAATCCACAGTTCTAATTTCTTCACGTACTGCCGGGCTTCGCCGGACTTAGGAATAAGCTCTAAATGAATGGCCTGGCCCCCCGGTATCTCTTTCATCGCCTCGGTGCCGGACACGGTCATGGTGTAATCTCTTGCAAGTTCACTGCCGGACGTGCCGAACCCGATCATCAGAAACTTATCCAATTGCTCGCCGTGCTCTTCCAGATCATAGACTTGCACCGTTTTAATTTTCGGGTAATAGATCTGAACGCTACGTTTCTCGAAGGTGACAGAACGCTGATTCGGAGCGGTAAAATTGATCAGGCCCTGGACTTCTCCAGGGGCCACTTTTTTCATCACGACCTCACCGGTCTCCGTAGTGTTTTCATCAATTACATCCGTGTGGCTCAGGTAAGTAACCGTGGCGCTCATGGATTGGAACCGGTTCGCGGCGCTATCCAGACGTTGCAGCAATTCGGGACTCACGGGAGCGGCGGTCAGCGAAAAGGCGAACACAGCGGCAGTAAAAGCAGGCAATCGCATTATTTAATGAGCAACGAAATTCCAGTGGCGGTGGCGGTTATGGCGCCGTGAATGCCATGTAACCCTTGGTTTCCTGTTCGGAATCTATGATTGGCTCCAAACGAACCACGTTGTAGTTCTTTCCGGTACGCGCCTTCAGCAGACTGCCGACCCGCGCCACCCGTTCCCCCTCCGGAGCGTTTGACAGCAGGTCTGAGTCCACCCAGAAAGCATCGGAACGAATCATAACGATATTGCTAGCTCTGGGTTGATCCCGAAACCAAGCTCGGGGTGTTAGAAAAATGAAGGCCAGGATCAGCCCAACCATCAGGTCGTACTGCCAGCCCGCGCGAGGATAGTCCCAGAACAAAAAGCGCTTTAGGCCGCTGAGAGGACCATCCATATACACTACTAGTCTAACAGCTTGCTGGCTATGGATTGAGCTCTGGCTATGGATTGAGCTGGATATGGATTGAGCTTACTTGAACTTTCGCAATACCGCCAGCACCCGCCCCTGCACTTGGACATTCGCGGCTTCTACGATTATCGGTTGCATAGACGAATTGGCGGGCTGCAGCCGGATCCGCCCATCCGGATCGTGATAGATGCGCTTGAGCGTGGTTTCCCGGCCATCTACCAGTGCAACTACGATCTCACCATCTTTGGCCTGGGGCGTCTTCTCCACCAACACGTAATCGCCGCTGAGGATGTGATCTTCGATCATCGATTCACCGGTCACCTGCAGCGCGAACGTATCGCCCTTTCCCGCGAAATCGGCGAACTGCAGCGTGTCCTGGCCTTCGATCGCCTCCACTGGCGAGCCAGCCGCGATCTTGCCGGCCAGTGGCACTTCCGCCGCTCGCGTCGTCTGCCGGCTGCGGCGCCGTTCCTGTACGTACTTAGCCGATACCTCGAGCGACCGGCTCTGATTGAACAATCGCCGCAAGTAGTTTCGTGATTCGAGTGCCTGAATGTGTTTATGTACCGTGGCTAGCGAGGCCAGTTTCAGTCCGTGGGCCAGTTCCTCGTAGCTGGGGCTGTAGCCGTTTTCTTCGACGAAGTCGGCGATGAAATCGAGGACGTCTTTTTGCCGCTTAGTAAGCGCCATGAGTTAATTATTGGCGAAGAAAAGGAGAAAGTCAAGACCTCGGGTCGCGTTTCGGCTCATCCTGATACCAACGCCGCCAGCGTTGCAATAAACCTTCACTCCGGTGACCGCCGGCCGTCGAATTCGGCTCTTTCTCTTTCTTCCACCACTCCCGTACCGTGAGAACCGACAGAATCGCCAGCAGCGCGAGCCGCGCGCCCACCAGCACTTCATTTGCGGCGCGGGAATAGGGTGTGGCGGAAAAGCTGAGGGCCAGCAGGCACACAAGGAATATAACCCAGGCGCCGATTCGTTTCGTCATTGGCTCATCGCTGCGCCCTGTGGAACACCCAAAGAAAAACTGTCAGCCCCACGCTGGCCAGCAGATAGATGATGGATCGCAAAAGCATTATGGCCGGAAGAAGATCGTGCAGAACGCCCTGCACGACATTGATGAAGTCGGCGATGACGAGAACCGTCAGCAGAAGCATCGTGACCAACGCCAAGAAGGACGCGCTCTTGAGGTTCATGCTCGTAGTATAATCCCGACGATGCGCCACTCGATCAACCGGCGTCGATTCATGGGAAGTCTGGCGGCGGCGTCCGCGCGTTGGATTGAACCCGCGTATTCGGCTCCGCTACCCTCGCGCGGCGAATTGATCCTGCGAAATGCCTACGTCATGACCATGGATCCCACGCTGGGCGATATCCCCGGCGGCGATGTTCACATCAGGAATGGCGAAATTGCCGCCGTCGGAAAAGCTATCACGGCTCCTGCTGCGACTGTTCTCGACGGGCAACGGATGATCGTGCTGCCGGGCTTGGTCGAGACTCATTGGCACATGTGGAATACCCTGCTGCGCAGCTTCGATGGCGAAAAACCCGATCAAGGATATTTCCCGACCGCCGCGGCTTATGGGCAGGTCATGACGCCCGAGGACATGTATCATGGAGTGCGTCTGGCCGCCGCGGAAGCTTTGAACTGCGGGATGACCACGGTCCACGACTACTGCCATAATCTCCGCGGCCGCCCGCATGCCGAAGCTGACCTGCGCGCGATAAAAGAAGCCGGCCTTCGTGCTCGCTGGTCATATGGATGGCCGCAAGGTCTGCCGGATACACAAGCTTGCAACCTGGACGACCTTCGTAGCCTGCAAAGCGGCTGGGCGAATTTTTCGAACGGCGGGCTCATTTCACTTGGATTCGCCTGGCGCGGCATGTTTCGCAACACCGCTTTGCCGCCGGAGGTTTACCGTTCCGAGTTTGAGACCGCTCGCGGCCTGGGCCTTCCGATCTCCCTGCATGTGGGAAGCAGGGACGACGCAAAAGGACAGATTGCAGCCCTCGCCAAGGAGAATCTGCTCGGTAAAGATGTTCAAGCGATTCACGCGCTCTCGGCGTCTCCGGCGGAAATTCAGATGCTGGCCAAGGCTGGATCGCAAGTCAGCGTTTCGCCCGGCACGGAACTCCGCATTGGTTATGGCTTCACGAAGATCAGCGAATTTCTGGAAGCCGGCGTTCCCCTCGGCGTTTCGGTTGATTCAACAGTGCTTTCGGGTGATGCCAATCTGTTCGGCATTCTGAAGTTGGCCCGAAACATCGAAAATGCCAGGGCGCATGACGAATTCAAAATGCCCGCCCGGCGCATGCTGCAGCTCGGCACCATTGACGGAGCCCGCTCGCTGGGCATCGACGACCGCGTCGGATCGCTCAAGCCTGGGAAGCGCGCCGACGTAATCATGATCGCGACCAACCAGCTCAATATGGGCGTCTTTACGGATCCGGCGCAAATGCTGATTGAATCCACTCAGCCCGAAAATGTCGACACAGTCATCGTCGACGGCCGTATCTTGAAGCGCGGCGGAAACCTGACGGCGCTGGATCGCGATCAAGTGGTCAGAGAGGCGGCAGCCTCATTCATGGCAGTGCGAAAACGCGCGAATTTGCGATAATTTCGTGACTAGCCGGGCTCAAACCAGCCGGGCTCAAGCCAGCGCGTTGAGCAGCTTGTCGATATCCTGCTGATCGTTGAATATCGACGGCGAGATGCGCAGCTGATGCTCCACAACTTTCGCGGTCACATTCGCCTTCTTGAGTTTGGCGATAGTCGTTTCCGGATCCTTCACGACGAATGTTACGATCGGCGTCGGACTTTCGATTGGCGTCATGGACGCGTAGCCCAGTGACGGCATTTCTTTTTGCAACCGATCCGTGAGAGGCTTCACGTGCGCCCGGATGTTTTCCACGCCCATCTTGTTAATATTCTGGAGCGACACGCAAAGTCCGGCCGTCACACAATTGGCGATGGTGCCAAGCTCGTAATGGCCGGCGGCGTTCGGCAACCGCTCGTAGGTAAATGGCGAAGCGTTGGGCGGATCGCCCGGGAAGATGTGATATTCGAAATTCTGGAATTGCCTCCAGCCGTACTGCGTCGACTTCACCACTTTCCCCTGCAGGTCTTCCCGAACATATAGGAACCCGAGGCCCATGTCGCCCATCAGCCACTTATAGGACCCGCACGCCGCGCAATCCACGCCAGTGCCGTGCACGTCCACCGGAATGCAGCCCGCCGCTTGAATAATATCGGCGTAGACGTACGCCCCGTGCGCATGCCCCAAGTCACTCAACGCTTTGAGATCGTGCTTGAACCCGTTGACATAAGATACTAACGAGACGGCGATCAGGCGCGTTTTGCGGTCGACTAGTTTTTCGAGCTCGCGCATTTCGATCCGCCCCTCTCGAGGCATTGCAATGCGCAGCTCCACGCCCTGTTTCTCGAGTTCCCGGTAAAGATAAAGCGATCCTTCAAAGTGCAGCGCATCGGTGACCACGTTGCCGCCGGCTTTCGGAAGCCCTAAACCTCCAGCCACGATACTCTCGCCGGCCATAGTGCTTTGCACGAACGCCACCTCGGAAGGTTTGGCATTAATTAGCTTCGCAAACTGCTCCTTGGCCTCTTGAGAGCGAGTGAGATGGGCAAACAACTCCGGTGCTGGAGTGCTGCCATCGGCGTCTTTGCCGTCGATCTTGCCGGTGTTCTTGAAGTCCACATAGGCCTTCACGGCGTGCGCCGACGCGGCGGACATCGGATGCCAGCCCGCGCAGTTGAGATACGTTTGTGTTTCAGCGATCGGAAAATCCGACTTCGTCAACACGCCTGCGACGTTCCTGCCGCGCGCGGCGGCGGGCGCCAATTTCGCGGTGGCGGCAAAAAGTCCGGCCTGAGCCAGCAAATCACGACGATTCAGTTTCATTCGATCCTTCCCTGCCGGAGCCGATCCGGCCTAATCCAATTACGGCATCCGCGACCCCAAATATGCGGAGATCGCCAGCATATCGTCCTCGCTCAGCTTGCTGACCACCGGCTTCATCAGTTCGGTCCACAGGCCCTTGCGCGCGCCTTGTTGCATATCGAACATCTGCCGCACCATGTAGCTGGGCGACCGGCCCGCGATTCCGGGCACCGGGCCAAGCCCCATCAGATTCACGCCATGGCAGACCGCGCAGGCCGTCGTCTTGCCGGCGCCCGTGGTTACCAGCGATTCGCCCTTCTTAATGCTTCCGGCCGGAACGTAGGCGATGAATCCCGACCGGTCGTCGCGAAGCAGCTCGGTGCCTTCCGTATTCTCCGGCGTCTCGATAATGCGCTCTCCCAGCGGCTCCTTCTCGCCCCCTTCTTCAGTGAGGAACATGCCGCCGGCGATGCGTGTCTTCGGCGCCATCTTGCTTTCGACAACCTTGATCCACGGGGTCCACTTCATCGAGCCATAATATTCGGCCGCCGCCTTAATCTCTTCATCGGTCATTCCCTTCGCGATGACGATCATGACGTTCGTATTGGCCTTGCGCGGCTCCGCGCTCTTGCGGTCGCCGTTTCTAAAATCCAACATCTGCTGAATGAAATACGAGTTCGGCAAGCCGGCGACACCGGCATTCTCAGGCCGTCCTTTGCCGTTCGGATAATGACACAGACCGCAGGCTCGCACGTCCGGCCGGCGGCCATGGGCCACCACGTCCGGCATGGGCGGATGATCGTTCGGATACCAATCGGCTGGCCCAAAAGCGTCGCGGATCTGGGGAAGCGTGAACGCTCCGTTGCTGCCCGTCAGGTGTTTCACGCTGGTGTCGGGCGCGGCCGCGGGCGCTGGAGCGGGAGCAGCCGCTGGAGTTCCCGACGTGCCGGGCGGAAATCCGTACGCCCATCCGGGAGGCCCGTCGGCGGCCGATGCGAAGCCCCCGTTAAAAACGCAAACAGCCGTGAGCGCCATAACTCCAAACAGGTTCTTCATCCATCTCCTTGCGCGCCGGGCCTTGCCTTGTTCCCTTCCGTCTAGGTTACTACTGTGCGAAGCGGAATGTTTCAAGCGACAGCGGGCCGCGACCGCCTGAGTTCCTGGTGCAAGCGGCATGTCGGCCGATGACTTACGAAGTCGAGCACCCAGTGGCTGAGGACGGCCGCGAACAATAGCCACGCGCCGCGCGCATAGCCCCGCCAGAAAAAATAGGCTCCGGCGAAGAGACCCGCCCAGATCGCGTCCATCAGGAGACTGTAGAGGAAACACGATCATGTCGGCGAGCAAGGCGGCCAGCACCCAGGTGCCTAGCGAAATCTTCGGCTCAATCCGCTAGCCGCTCAGGCCGACGGCCAGGTGTCCGACCAACATTTGTATTTCTCCCGCAGCAGTCGCAGGTATTCGCGCGCCTGGCGCTCCTGATATGAGTAAGTGCGGGCGCCCTCAAAATCGTGATGGGCGATGGCGTGCACGATAAGCTCGACCAACAGCGCCGCGCGCCGCTGCGCTTCCATCACCTCACGCGGCAAAGCGCTCTCTGGCGCCTTCACCAAGGTGTTGCCGTAGTATGCCTCCCAAGGGACGCCCGGCGGACGCATCATCAACCGGTCGGGCAAGGATCGGCCGCGCAACGAGCGATCGGTTTTAAACTTCGCTGACCATTCCTTCCCGGCGCCCACCACCAGGCTGGCCAGTTCCGCAAGCGCAAAGCGAAGGTAAGCGGATCGCCCCATCGCCCGGCGCTCATGGGCTGAGCTATCAAAGGCCGTCAACATCTCAGCGGTGAAGGACGCTCTGAAGTCCCTGGGGTAAAGCCGGAGTAAAATTTCGTAGGCTTGCCGCATATCCCCTCACGCTTCTCGCGCTCGAAGCCGGGCGGTTCCCGCTCGCGTCAGTTGACGCATACGATCCAATTCCAGCCGCAGTTGCCTGCGCCCCGCGGCGGTGAGCCGGTAGGCCTGTTTCTCCCGCGACGTATCCTCCTGCGCGAAGCGTTCGATCCACATCTCTTCCAGAAGCCTGCGCAGCGCCCCGTAAAGCGTGCCGGTGCTGAGCCGGACCCGGCCGTTGCTCAGAGCGTCGATGTCCTTGAGCAGGGCATATCCATGGCGAGGTTTATCAACCAGGCTCATAAGGATCAGTAGAACCGGCTCGGTCAGAGGTTTAGGTTCTCTCGCGTCAGGTTGTTGAATGACATGTCGCACGACGATATATTACAAAACATAACCGGGCATCGTCAAGACCTTGCTTCCGCCCATCCACTACCCCCACCCCCTAAAATGATGTTGAATGGTTGAAAATATCAGGCCGGGCGCGTCTGCCCGCAACGCCCGCGTCGCGGTCTTCGATTTCGACGGCACTCTCTCGTTGATCCGCTCTGGTTGGATGAACGTGATGGTCCCCATGATGTTGGAGATCCTGGCCGATCTGAAATCCGGCGAAACGGAAGAGCAGTTGCGCTCCGTGGTCGAAGATTTCGTGTGGCGGCTCACGGGCAAAGAGACGATCTATCAGATGATCGCGCTGGCCGATGCTATCGAAGCGCGTGGAGGCAAGCCTGTCGAGCCGCTGGTCTATAAGAAGATGTACCTGAATCGCCTTTGGCAGAAAATCGAGGGCCGCATCGAGGCCCTGCGCAAAGGCGTTGCAGATCCGGAACAGTACCTGGTGCCCGGCGCCCGCGATTTGCTCGAAGATTTGAAAACTCGCGGCCTCACCATGTATCTCGCCAGCGGCACTGATGAAATTTACATGAAGGAAGAGGCGCGGCTGCTGGGCATCACCGATTATTTTGGCGGCGGCGTGTACGGTGCTCTGGACGACTACAAGAGTTTTTCTAAAGCAATTCTGATCCAGCGCATTCTTTCCACAGCCGACTTTACCGGCCAGCAGATTCTCGTGTTCGGCGATGGCTATGTGGAAATCGAAGAAGTCAAGAACGTGGGGGGCGTAGCGGTTGGCGTGGCTAGTGAGGAGCCGGATTGTACCCGCGTGGACGAATGGAAACGTGAGCGCCTGATCGGCGTCGGCGCCGATTATATCGTTCCCAATTTTCTGTGCCGTGAAGAGCTGTTCTCGTCTCTTTTCTCCTGATGCCTTCCAAGTATTCAGTGTTCGATCGTTCCCGCCTGCGCATCAAACCGCTGGCCGAGCGCGTCCACGATCTCCAGCTCGACCACTGGATGGCGCTGGATGATCCGGCGCCCGATTTCCAGCACGCCGATCTTCCCGAAATCGTGGGGCGCCTCAAATCCGCCCGGTCCAACAATGCCGCGCGAGTTCTCCTGATGGGCGCGCATGTGATTCGCGCCGGTGTGAATCGCCACATTATCGATCTGCTGGAGCGCGGCTTTATCGACCACATTGCGATGAACGGCGCGGGACCGATCCATGACTTCGAATTGGCGCGCATCGGTGCCACCACCGAGAACGTCGCACGCTATATCCGCACTGGCGAGTTTGGGCTGTGGCGTGAAACAGGCGAGTTGAACGATTGGGTTTCCGAAGCGGACGGCCTCTCGCTCGGGCTGGGCGAAAATATCGGCCGCCGCATCCTCGAAAGTAATTTCCCTCACCGCGATTTGAGTATTCTCGCCGCCGCCCACCGGCTTTCGGTGCCGGCCACCGTTCACGCCGGCATCGGCTATGACATTCTGCACCAGCATCCCAACTGCGACGGCGCGGCTTACGGAGCCGCCAGCTATCGCGATTTTCTGGTCTTCGCGCATTCGCTGGAGCGGCTCGAGGGCGGTGTCGTGCTGAGTTTCGGCTCAGCCACCATGGCTCCGGAAGTGTTCCTGAAGGCCTTGGCCATGGTTCGCAATGTCGCGCATCAGCACCATCGGACCATCGATCATTTCACCACTGCCGTCTTCGATATTGTGCCGATTGCCGGCGATTACCGGAAGGAACTCCCCAGAAGCGATCCCGGTTATTTCTTCCGCCCGTACAAAACCATGCTGGTCCGCACCGTCGCCGACGGCGGCGAAAGTTTTTACTTCCAGGGCGAGCACCGCGCCACTTTGCCCGCGCTGCGCCGGACGTTGTTGGAAGCTGAATGAAGATCGCCGAGATTCTCGCCGCCTTCCCACGCCTGTCGGCTCTCGTGGTGGGCGATATTTGCCTGGACCGCTGGTGTACCTACGATCCAGCGATCTCTGAGGCTTCGCGCGAAACCGGAATCCAGCGCATTGGCGTCGTCGCCACGGAAGTCACGCCCGGCGCCGGAGGGACCATCGCCAATAATCTGGCCGCGCTGGGAGTCGGCCGGATATCCGTGTTAGGCGCCCTCGGTGAGGATGGCCATGGCTATGAACTGCGGGAGGCGCTCGATTCGCGGGGCATTTCGACGGATCTGCTCATTCGTTCCGATGAACTCGCGACCTTCACGTATACGAAGCTAATCAATGCGACCAGCGGCGTCGAGGACCAGCCGCGCGTCGACTTTATCAACACCCGGCCTTTGCCCGAAACGGTGGAGCGGCAGATCGTCGCTGGTCTGCAGGCTAGCGCCGGGGATTTCGACGTAATCTTCGTGTCCGACCAGGCGGAAACAGAGCACGGTGGCGCGGTCACCCGGGCGGTGCGCGAAATTCTCGCGCAGGTCGCCGCCCGGAAAGTTATCGTAGCGGATTCTCGTAGGCGGACCGCGGAGTTCCGTAATGTAATTCTCAAACCCAACCAGCAGGAAGCTGTCTGCGCCTCAACATCGCTCTTCGGCGGCATCGATTACCAACGGCTTCGCCGGCATGTCGCGGCGCCGCTCTTATTCGTAACTCAAGGATCCCGTGGAGCGCTCGTGGTCGAGGAAAATCACGAAACCCCGGTTCCCACGCAAGCGATCGGCCAGCCCGTCGATATTTGCGGCGCCGGTGACAGCTTCGCCGCTGGCGCCGGTATGGCTCTCGCAGTAACGGGTCTCGACATAACCGGTACGGGTTTCGACATAAAAGGCTCGGCTGTGGAAGCGGCGCGCGTCGGCAACCTGGTCGCCTCCGTCACCATCATGAAGAAAGGCACCGGCACGGCCAGCCCCGCCGAAGTGTTGGCGCTGGCCGGCGAATGATCACGCTCGGGATCGACATTGGCGGCACCAAGCTCACCATCGCGATTTTCGACGGCGACCGCATCGTCGAGCGCGGTCGAGTTCGCCAACCAGCGCGTCGCCCTTTCCACGCATGTAGGCGGCTGGAGCAACTTCGATCTTCCGGCGCAGCTGCATAAGACATTGGGCGTTCTTCCTATCATGGACAACGACGCTAACGTGGGCGCCTTGGGCGAGGCCTGCTATGGCGCCGGACGCGGCTACCGCCCGCTGCTCTACATGACGCTTTCCACCGGTATCGGCGGCGGTATTATAACCACCGGCGAGTCCGTCTATCGCGGCGCCGATTCCTACGCCGGTGAAATAGGACATCTGACCATACGGCCCAATGGTCCGGAGTGCCTGTGCGGATCGCGAGGCTGTTTCGAGCGCATGTGTTGCGGGTTATGGCTGGAGCGCGATTACGGCCGGCCCGCCGAGGAGCTGCTGCAAGATCCGGCTTTTGTCGAGCGCTATGTGGTCGATCTGGCGCTGGGGCTCAAGTCCGCGATCATGCTGCTCAATCCCGCGCGCATTATTATCGGAGGAGGAATCAGCAAAGCTGGGGATGCGCTGTTCGTGCCGCTGCGCGCTGAGCTGCGGCGCCAAATCCCGGATTGGTCGCGCGCCCGGATCGACGTGGTTCCAGCGGCATTGGCGGACGATAGCGTGCTCTTTGGGGCGTTGGCCCTAGCCGCGAGTCCACACACATGATCCCCGCATTCTATCCGGTGTTGGATACGGGAGTAGGCTCGCCGGCGGTGGCTGCCGCTGAAGCTATCCTCGAAGCCGGCGCTCGCATCCTTCAGTTCCGCCATAAGGGTATTTTTTCGCGCCAGGTTTTCGAAGAAGCGGCGAACGTAGCCTCGCTTTGTCGCGGCGCAGGCGCGCTGTTGGTCATCAATGACCGAGCCGATATCGCTATGCTGCTCGATGCCGCCCTGCACCTGGGCCAGGACGATCTTCCGCCCTCGGACGCCCGCCGGATCATGCCTCCCGGTCGCATTATCGGTTTCTCCACCCACAATGCCGGCCAACTGCGCGCGGCCGATCGCGAACCTGTGGATTATCTCGCAATCGGTCCAATCTTCGGAACCACCTCGAAGCAGAACCCGGATCCAGTCGTCGGCATCGAGCGGCTGGGCGTGCTTCGCCCTCTAACGCAAAAGCCGCTGGTCGCCATCGGAGGAATCACGCGCAGCACCGCTCCAGCGGTATTTGAAGCCGGCGCCGACTCCGTCGCGATCATCGGCGACCTTTATCCCCAGCCCCTCACAAAAGCCTCGCTCCGCGCGCGCGCCGAAGAGTGGCTGGCTATTTGCTCGTCGCGTAAGTCACGGCCACGTTAGTTTCCCCACCGTCGACGCCCACAATTACGGTCACCGTATGTTTGCGCGTCTCATCCTGCCCACCCAACATTCCGGCCATGGATTGCCCGTTCTGGCTCGTGATATTGCTGGTGACTGTCAGGCCGGAGGCTTTGAACTGATCCTCGTAGTATTTGACTACCTTCTCGCTCGAATCCTTGGTCTTGAATGTGAATGTTCCGCCCGAGCCGTCCTCGCCCTGCGCCGAAAACGCGCCTTGTGGATCCGATCCCGGATAATCCGGCACCCAGGCCGGTGCCTTCGCGTTCCCTCCCACCGTTAGCGTCGCTTTGCCGTTCTCCGTCATGGTGAACTTTCCATTCTTCGCGTCGTCGAAGCTCATGCTGAAGACCTTGCCGGTCTTCTTGTCGCGGACAGTGATCACCTGTTTGCCTTCGTCCGCCGAAACCATTTCGACGTCGGGATTGGCGGCTACCATCAGCTTGGCGGCGGCCATCCCCGGGCTCCGTTTAATCAGGTCCGGATCCAGACCTGCCTGCTTGGCCTTGTGCGCCACGAACAGGCCCAGGCCGACGATGGCGACAACGAAAAGCATGAAGCACGCGCCGATCCCGATGAGCACCCACTTCAACACATTGCTCTTATTCGGCGGGGGCACCGGCGCAGGAGGAGGAACCGGAGGGTAGGTAGCCATAATCAGTCCAGCATACAGGAACCGGCCCCAAAAGCAAAAGAGAGCCCTGACGAGCGAGCAGTCCCGCCCCGTCCGAGCTCTCTGATTGAAACGATTTCGCCTGAGCTGCGATTAAGTGGAACTACGCTTGGCGGTGACCTCTTGCGGCCCTCGGCCAGTGTCGATGGTCAACTTCATTTCGTCGCCGGAAATGACGCCATGGTACTTAATGCTCATTTGATTGCCGCGAAATTCGCGCACCACCGTGAACGAAACGTGATCGCCGTCCACTTTGCCATCCGAAATCTGGACTTCGCCCCCGCGGCCGCCGGTCAGCGTTCCCGTCAGACTGCCGCCGTCCTGCTTCAGGCTCAGCGTCTGGGTCGCCGGACCGTTCCGGCCTTGCGTCTCAAAGCTCCATCTTCCAGTGGCATCAGCGGCGTAAACCACTACTGCCAGGGCACAGGAAAGTAATGCTAAACGAAACTTCATGCTTTTCTCCAATCCGGGATTTTTCACCCTCGCTAGAGAGATGAGGCGACCAGCCATTAAAGTTACACGCCGTAGGGTAAAGAAGAGTAAGCTGCCTTGCTTAACTTCAATGACCATGCTCGTGTTGGTGCTGGTGTTCATGCTCGTGCTGGTGAGTCACCAGAATCGAACAAGGTGTGTCACATTTCGTGTGTTCGAATTGAATCGTGCTGTGATGAATATCGAATTTGCAAAGTAACTCGGTGATCCGCTGAAGGATAGTGTTACTTTCCGAGGGCGGCATATCCTCGATTATCACGTGACAACTCAGCGCGTGCGCGCGCGACCCCAGGCTCCAGATATGCAGGTCGTGAACGTCAACTACGCCGTTTAGTTGCCGCATCGCGCCCGTGACCTCGTCCAGTTCCATGCCCCGCGGCAGTCCCTCCAGCAGCACGTTCAACGACTCCTGGATTATGTCCCAGGCCGTCCATATAATAAGCGCCCCAATCAAGACCGAAAGAATCGGATCGATCGCATCGATGCCCGTGAAATGGATGGCAATCGCGCCCGCGATGATCCCCACCGAGCTGATCGCATCACCCAACATGTGCATGAAGGCGGCCCGGATGTTAAGGTCGTGATTCTTCTCTTGATGCAGACCCCACAGAATGCCGCCGTTCACTGCCAGCGCCGCCGCCGCAACCCACAGCATGGTCCATTCTTCGACGTGTTGTGGATGCAGGAACCGCCGCCACGCCTCGTAGAAAATAAAGACGGAGATGCCGACCAGTGTGAGCGCATTGACGAACGCCGTGAGAACGCCCGCGCGATGGTAACCATATGTCTTGACGCTATCGGCGGGCTTGGACTGCAAATACAGGCCGATGGCCGCCAGTGCTAACGAGAGCGCGTCGGTGAAATTGTGTCCCGCGTCGGAGATCAACGCCAGGCTGCCGGCGTGAATCCCAGCGATCACTTCGACCACGACGAACAGGATCGTCGCTAGAAATGACCACTTCAGGATCTTCCCGGTTGCCTGGTCGTGGCCGTGATGATGCATTCCCTTTCCTTCTATTTTAACAAGTAGAGCAGGCCCCTGACCTGGGAATGCGTGCGTAAGGACTGCCATGAAGCCGTCCTCGATCGATCACTTCATGTTTTGCGGTAGCATGTGAGGATGTTGGAACAACACGCCAGGCCGAGGGCTCTGATCACCGGGATCACCGGTCAGGATGGCTCGTATCTCGCGGAGTTGCTGCTATCGAAGGGTTATGACGTACACGGCTTGGTGCGGCGCGTGGCGCTTGAGGATCCCTCTCGAAGGCTAGGGCGGGTTGCGCCATTCCTCGACAGGCTGCAGCTTCACGCAGCTTCGCTCGAGAGTTTTCCGAGCGTCTACCAGGTGTTTCGAACGGTGCAGCCGGACGAGTGTTATCACTTGGCTGCGCAGAGCTTCGTCAGCTATTCTTTCGACGACGAATTCTCAACGCTCAACACCAACATCAATGGCACTCACTTTGTCCTGGCTACGCTCAAGGATGTGGTTCCGAAGTGCCGGTTTTATTTCGCCGGGTCGAGCGAGATGTTCGGCAGAGCGGAGGAGATTCCACAAACGGAAAGCACCCGGTTCCATCCGCGGTCGGCGTATGGGATCAGCAAAGTGGCGGGTTTTGATTTGACACGAAACTATCGGGAGGCCTACGGAATTCACGCCTCCAATGGCATCCTGTTCAATCACGAATCCCCTCGGCGAGGCTTCGAGTTCGTAACGCGGAAGATTACATCGGGGATTGCTCGTATCCTGGCGGGCGAAGCGAAAGAACTGCGTTTGGGCAACCTCGATGCCAAGCGTGATTGGGGCCATGCGCGCGATTATGTGGAAGCGATGTGGCTCATGCTGCAGCAGAACGAACCGGATGATTATGTTATTGCGACCGCCAAGAGCCACTCGGTTTCTGATTTCGCCGAAATGGCTTTTGGCATGGTAGGCCTCGATCCGAAAAAATACATCACTACCGACCCGGATTTATATCGGCCGGCCGAGGTGCATGTTTTACTTGGAAATCCAGCCAAGGCGCACGCGACCCTGGGCTGGTCCGCCACGACTGGATTCGAGACTTTGGTGCGGGAAATGGTAACCAGCGATTGTGCAGCGTTGGGAGTTCGAATCCCGGCCCTGGGTGCGGTGGAAGCGCGTTAGCCCCTGCCAACGGACCGCGCGCCCGATCGAGCGGGCTGGTCGTGCGATTTAACGCGCCAGCGCCACGGCCAGTAGCAGCGCGCGCTGGGTCCCGATGTACGAATCTTTCGTATCAAACGCCTCGTTCAGTGAATGAGCACCGGTCCCCATTCCTCCGCCTCCGATGGTCAGAGCGGGAATATCCAGGTTCATCGGGACGTTGGAATCGGTGGAGCCTTCGCGCAGAATACCGTCGAAGCCGAAGATTTTCGAGACAGCCACGGTGGTCTGAACAATTGCGGAATCGGCCGGCGTGACTCCAGCGGGACGCAACCCGACCAGCTCCGGCGATACTGTCACCGGTCCGCGATTATTCCAGCGCCGGTTCTCTTCTTCGACGGCTTCCTTCACCGCTGCTTTGAATTTACTGTTGACGGCTTCGAGCGAGGCCTTGTCCGATGAACGCATATCCACCTCCATCCAGGCTTCGAACGGGATCGCATTCACGGACGTTCCTCCTCCCACCCGGCCGACGTTGAACGTGGTCTTTGGATTCACCGGCACCTCGAAGGCGTCGATCTTTGCAATGGCCCGGCCCATAGCCTGAATCGGATTCGCCATCCCGAATGCGCCGAAGCTGTGGCCGCCGGGCCCTTTGAAGGTGACACGGTAGCGATAGCTACCCACGCCAACGTTCGTCACGCTCAAGCCAGTGCCATCCACCGATATGAATTTGTCGATCTGGCCCTTCAGGCTGTCGTTGAACAAATTCTTCGTGCCGCGCAGATCCCCCAGTCCCTCTTCACCGGTATCGGCGATGAACGTAATGGTTCCCGGCGTTTTTACATGGCCCTCTTTCAGCGCCCGGATCACGCCTAGCATGACCACCAGGCCCCGGCAATCATCGCCGATTCCCGGTCCCTTCAACACCGTGCCTTCACGTTTCACGTTGACATCGGTGCCTTCCGGGAAAACCGTATCGAGATGCGCCGAGAAGACCAGATTTGGACGTGCCGCGGCGCCCGGCCGCGTGCCGATCACGTTGCCGGCTTTATCGATGTGAACGTTCTCCAGATCCAATTGCTTGAACAGCCGCGCCAGCTCCTGGCCGCGCGCATCTTCTTTAAAAGGGGGGGCGGGGATCTCGCAAATACGGATCTGTTCCTCAATGAAGTGCGATTCGTTGCTCTTTGCGGCCTCCAGCGCGGCCTTTATCTCGGGCGTTTGCATCAGACGCGCAGGATCTTGGGCCACCGCCAGAGTCGCCCAGAACGCAAGCCCGCGAAGGGGGCGGAGAACTAGCATAAAAACGAGGGTAACACTGTGGGGACGGCACCCCTGCACCGCGGCCGACCCGCGTCGGCTTTTGTTCTGCCACACTGACTTATTTCTGTTTCGCCGCTTCGCCGCTCTTTTTTTCTTCAGCGCGAGCCCCAGCCAGCATATCCACCATCGCGTAGTTCCCTTCGTGGCACGCGTATTCGTAAATGGGTCCCGGGTTCGCGTTGAACGGAAGTTCCGCGGTCCAGGGCTTGGTGAAGGTGCTCGGATCGTCGATCGTAAATTTGTAGTCAATCGTGTGCGCGTCCAGGCGCGTGAAGCGTTCGATTACGTGCAAGTTCTCGCTGGAGCCTCGAAACCGCGTCTTATCGGTGAAATTAGTCGTGTCCACCACCAGTGTGTCGCCCTCCCAGTGGCCAACCGAATCGCCCATCCATTTGCGAATGTTAGGAGCGATATGCGGGCGTCCGTCCAAAGGGATAACTCGCGTTTCATGGATCATTTCGGATAGGATCATCACATAGCCGGGCGTTTGATAAATCTGATACAGGTTATTGTAGGGGCCGGGCAGCATGGGCGGGCCGGAGGTCGCCCAGTAAACGCAGCGCTCCGCCAAAGAGCGGTCCTTCGGCTCATCGGCGGGATGCAGCCGTGCGTACGCGCGAATTGCCTCCATGCGCTTCTGCGCTTCCGGCGTCAACGGCGGGATCTTGCCATCGGGTGGATCGATGATAAAGGAAGTTCGAATCGACCCGCCGATCCGCGCGAGTTTGTTTCCCCGGTCAAACCACAGCTCGTTGTAAGCGCGGCCGACGTCCGTATCCGCTCCACCGTCGCGCCGGTCGCGATTGTTCTGTTCGAGGTTTTGTTTCTCGTACGCGGTTGCTTCCGCTTCTGTTACCGACTTCTTTCCCTCGAATTCGGAAAGGCGCTCGAGCGGCGTCAGCGAGGAATTGTTCCAGACGCCCTCGAGATCGGGATGGCCATCGGGCGTGCGCGGGATAGCGCTGCTTGCGGAAGTCTTCGCCGCCGAGCGCGGGCCCTGACCAGCGACACGCGCTGGCGTGAGCAACAGGAGCGCAAAGGCACAGCCCGCTAAGAATGCAGTGCCGCTTGCGAAGAATCTGGTGAAAGTTCGACAGCTCATTCGAGACCTCCTAATAAAGCATATCGCTCGGAACGGGACAACGCATCCGGTGAAACTTGGTCTTGCATGCGACCACCTTACTTTCGATCGCCGGGTTGACATAACCCGCGGGCAAGACACGATCCCGGTCAGGACGGTCGCTGAGATGGTCCACGTGGTCAGTGATCTGGGTCCTGGCGTGAAACACGTCCGGAGGAATAACGATGATATCACCCGACTGCACCTCGCGCACTCCCGGATTGTAAGCGCCAAGCCGGGCGCCGCGGCCGCGTGCAACAGATCAACACGGAAATGTTCTCTCATTGTTCTCAATCGAATAGCGTCGAGTCGGTTCAAGTACTGGGTGAAATCACCCAAAATACGATTGACACCATACTAAATACAACTTAAAATGGCTCAAAGTCCGTAGCGCTAAAACCGTGCGGCAGGTCCCGCGTCCCGGTGTTAGCCATGTTGCTTTCAGGAGAACTAAAGTTTTGATAAAAGTGTCCGGGTCGACCGTTGTCGCGCTTACTTTGCTCACCTCAACGATTGGCTGGCTCGCCATGCCGCAGGCTGCTTTCTCTCAAGCTGTAGCGATCGCGAAAGTTAGCGGCTCTGGGACGGATCCCTCCGGCATCATTCTGGTAGTCAATAACAATATTCAAATCAACGGTACGACCAGCCTGGCTGAGGCCAAGGAAACGTCCGTTTGCGTGCGAAGGCCCGAACAAGCGCGGGTCCGCAAACGTCAAAATGGAAATTCGGTTTAGGAGGAATCTACTATGTCACGTCATGAGATGGCGATTAGAGGGCTATTCTTAGGATTACTGTTCGGCTTTATCTTGTTGCCCTTGCGGGCGCAGGTAACGGCCGTCGCGCAAGTGAGCGGAACGGTTACCGACCAGTCCGGAGCCGCCCTCGCGAACGCTCAGGTTACCATGACGGAAACCGATAAGGCGCTGACGCGCAATGCCACCACCGACGCTACGGGCCGCTACGCCTTTCTGGAACTGCCTGCAGGTCCTTACAGGCTGGAAGTAAAAGCGCCAGGATTTAAAGAATACGTCCAGTCCGGCATTATTCTGGCGGTCAACAACAATATTCAGATTAATGTCGCGATGCAGGTCGGCGCGCTGACCGAAACCGTCGAGGTGAGCGCGTCGGCGAGCCAGGTCGAGACCAGGGAAACCTCGGTTGCGTCGGTGATCGATCAGCAGCGCATCACCGAATTGCCGCTTAATAACCGGCAGCCGACGCAGCTGATTATCACGCTTGGCGCGGCGGTTTACGCCGACGGCGGCGACACCGGCAGCAAGACGTTCGTCAGCTCGACGCGCATTGCCGTTGCCGGAGGGCAAGGCAATGGCACGGCTTATTTGCTCGACGGCGGCGACTACACGGATGCCATGTCGAACGTCGGTATGCCGATGCCGTTCCCGGATGCGATTCAGGAGTTCAGCATCGAGACCAGTGCCGTCTCCTCGCGCTTCGGATTGCATCCCGGGGCCACCGTAAACGTGCTGACCAAGTCGGGCTCGAATGATTTTCACGGCGATTTGTTCGAATACCTGCGCAATGGCGACACCAACGCGCGCAACTTCTTCGCGCCGGTGCACGACCAGTTGAAGCGCAATCAGTTTGGCGGAGTCATTGGCGGAAAAGTCATCAAAAACAAGTTGTTCTTCTTCGCGGGATTTCAGGGGACGGTCAACCGCAGCGTGCCGCCACAATCCAACACACATATTCCTACCGAGGCGATGCTCAACGGTAATTTCAGTGCGCTGGGCGTGCAGCTCAAGAACCCGCTGGGCGGCGCTCCTTACCCCAATGATCAGATTCCGGTGTCGCAGTTGAGCCCGATCGCCGTGGCGCTGACGAAATATTTGCCGGTTAGTTCAGCGGCCTCCAACGGGTTTGTGACTTACGCGATTCCCTCGCCCTGGTCGGAGCAGCAGCCGATCGGGCGTGTCGACTGGGTGGTGAGCGACAAGCAGACCATTTATGGCCGCTACAACGTCGATCGCTACTTCGCGCCGCCCTCCTTCGGCGGGAACTTGCTGCTGAGCACCCAGCCCGGGAACGACGAAGTGGCGCAGTCGGCCACCATAGGCGACAACTACACATTAACGCCGAACACGCTCAATTCGTTCCACGTTTCCTTCAATCGCATTCGCGACAATCGGGGACCGACGGACACGCCGATCGACTGGACGATGCTGGGATCGCCGATGTACAGCGCCGTGCCGAATTTCCTGCTGATTTCGAGCATGAACGGCGGCTTCACAACGTTCTGTGGCACCTGCGCGCCGGGACATTTCAACTTTAATGGATACCAGTTGGGCGACGATATGGATCTGATCCGCGGCAAGCATGAGATCCAGTTCGGATTCAATCTGCTCCGGGTTCAGAACAACACCATTTCCGGATTCGACGAAAACGGCGCGCCGTCGTTCAACGGATCGTTCACCGGAGCCGGTCTTTCCGATTTCATGCTCGGATACATGAGCGACTTCCAGCAGACCAACGCCACGCCGGATGATCTGCGGCAGTGGGTGATGAGCGTTTACGTGCAGGACAGCTTCAAGGTATCGAAGAATTTCGTCTTGAATTACGGCTTGCGCTGGGAGCCGACCTTTTCGGACCCGGACAAGTACAACCGTATCACCTCCTTTAGCGAGCCTGCATTTCTTGCCGGCCAGGTGAGCACCGTAAATCCCACGGCGCCTCCGGGGCTGTTCTTTAAAGGCGATAAGGGCATTCCGGACGCGGGGTGGAACGGCAGCATGACCAACTTCGGACCGCGAGTCGGCCTGGTGTGGGACCCGAAGGGCGACGGCAAGCAGACGCTGCGCGTCGGCGGCGCCATCCTGTACGATTCGGTCGAGACCTGGTTCAACGAGCGCGAGACGACGAATCCGCCCTACGGCAACGATATCGACGTTGGTTCCACGGGTACGCTGGCCAATCCCTGGGCGGGCTATCCTGGCGGCAATCCGTTCCCGCAGAAGCCCGGCGCCTTGTTCTTCCCGCAATTCGGAACTTACATCAACATGCCGATCAATCCGGCGCCGACTTACGTCGAGCAGTGGAATGTGACCTACCAGCGCCAGCTTCCCGCCAACTGGCTGGTTTCGGTCAGCTATCTCGGGAACCATACCACGCATCTGTGGATTGCCGAGGAGCGCAACCCGGCGATCTACAATCCCGCGCCCACATGCACGATCGCTGGCGTGACCTACACTCCCTGCTCCAGCACCAAGAACACCAACCAGCGGCGACTGCTCTTTAACAATCCGGGCGGTTCCTATTATTCGAGCATCGACACCATGGATGACGGCGCGTCGGCGCGGTACCAGGGCCTGCTGGTTTCCACTACGCACCGCTTCAGCCAGCACTATCAGATGAATGCCAACTTCACTGATTCCTATTGCCTGTCGGACTACGACTTCGGCGCGGCGTTGGCCGGTTCGACCAACTCGCAGATTTTCAACCGCCATGCCGATTGGGGACCGTGTATTTCCGACACTCGTTACAACTTCAACCTGACCGGCGTCGCGATCAGTTCCTGGAACGGAAGCGGGTGGGCACATCGCATTTTGAGCGACTGGCAGCTTTCCCCGCTCCTGCAAGCGCGCAGTGGACAGCCGCTCGGAGCGATTAGCATTGGCGTCGATAACTCGCTGACTGGCCTTACCGGCGGCACAGCGGGCGAAAATGACCGGCCGGTGCAGATCATGCCGGATGTCTACGCACCCAGCGCGGGTTGCTCGCCGGCGCCGTGCGTGCAGTGGCTGAATAAGGCGGCCTTTGCGACGCCAGGAACGGCGCTCGACCCGGTGGGCTCGTACGGGAACGTGGGCCGCAATGCGATTCGTGGTCCGCATTTCGTCAATTTCGATCTCTCGCTGGTGCGTACGTTCAAGATGACGGAGCGCTTCAGTCTGCAAGTCCGAGCCGAAGCATTCAACCTTTTCAACCATCCGAATTTCGTCGGAGGGTACGCTCCGTCGGGCCTGTATGCCGGGCAGAGCTACGGGACGCTGTCGCAGACCCTGAACGCGGCGAATTTCGGGCAGATCACAGGAGCCTACGATCCCCGCATTCTGCAGTTCGCTATGAAGCTGTTTTTTTAAGTTGTGGGGCAGGTCTCCGACCTGCCAATGTGAGCTCTATTCGTACACTGGTTCCACCTTGGAACCATTCTTAAGCGGCCTCTCGCTCGGCAGCGCGACTGCGTCACCCTCCGAGAGGCCCGAAAGCACTTGCGACTTGGTGTAGCTGGAAACGCCCAGACCGATCTTGCGCCAGATCACTCGATCACCCTGAAGCAGGTACACTCCGGTCTCCGAGCCCTCCCGCCGGATCGCTTCCTTGGGCACAGCCAGCGCCTTCTCCACCACCGTCGCCTGAATCTCGGCGTTGATATTGGCGTTGGGGATCAGGTCGCGTTGCGGATTCTCGATCACGCAGCCCACTTCGCCCACCTGCCGCGTGCCCAGCGGAACGATCTGCGTCGGCAGCTTGTCCACTTCGCCTTTCCATTGATGACCGGGCAGCGCATCCCAGGTAATGTTCACAACTTCACCCTTGCGGACTTTACCGAGGTCCGGCTCATCCACGTACACGGTGACGCGTACACGATCCAGCCTTCCGACTTTCGCGATCGGATCGCCCGCATTTACGAACGCGCCCTGCTTCAGATCGAAATCATAGAGTGTTCCATCCATCGGCGCGTGAATGACGCTGAGGTCCAGATTAGTGCGAGCAATCGCGGCGGAGGATTCAGCTTGCTGCACTCTTGCCCGCGCGATCTCCCTGTCGGTGCCGGTCACCAGCGCCGCCTTATGCTCTTCCAAAGAATGAATTCTAAGCTGTAACTGCTCGACCGTTTGGTGGGCTGAGTCGAGATCTTGTCTGGTCGCGGCCTGCTTTCCGACCAATCGATCGAGCGTCTGATAGTTCTTCTGGGCCGCTTCCAGATCCAACCGTGTTCGCGCCAGATCGGCTTCGGTCTGCTGGCGTTCCGAGATTCGCCCGCCCTGCTCCAGCACCTGCTGCTGCGTCTGCGCTTCGTGGATGGCGGCTTGCGCTTTGGACACTTCCGCAGCCGCTACTCGAGTGTCCAGCTCTATCAACGGCTCGTCCTTGCTCACCTGCTGCCCGCGGCTTACCAGCACCTTCGTGACTAATCCGGTTCGCTCCGCTCGAACCGGCATCCACTCGATCGGCTCCACTTTACCGTTGGTCGGAAGCGTGCTAACCATCGTTTCGCGCGTCACCTTTGTGAAGTCGACTTCAGGCGGTGTGGTCTTCTTGAAAGCCACCCATGCGGTGATGGCGCAGGCGCCCAAGACCAGGATTACCAGCCAGCTCCGGCCGCGCCTCACGTGCGTGACCTCGCGCAGTAATCAAACAGGAGCTGCCATTCGGCCTGCTGGATCTCTATCGCCACCCGCTCACAAAGCGACCCCGGCTCCAAGCGCGCCTTCTCGCAGAAGGTGACGAACGAAAACGGATCCCATTTGGCGCCGATCGGAAATCCGGCGCCGGGATGGCGCTCAACGATCTCTTTAGCGGCCGCCAACAGATCCCGAAACACGAGATGCGCCCCAACGCACCGAAACCAGTATGCGGAATTACCGGCGTCGGGCTCCTGGCGATGCAGGATGGCGTGCCAAAAGCTCGCTTCGGGCGATTTCAAATCTTGCACCACTTCATGACATTCGTCAAAACACGAGAAGTAAAGCCACAATCCTCCCAGGGCTTCTTTCGGCGCGCGTGCCAGCGGAAACAAATCCAATGCCTCTTGTTTTTTCAAGCGCTTGCGCGCCAGCTCCGAGGAACAGACGCTGGAAACCAATGGAATCAGCCTATGCCCGCTCTGGTCGAGCGCCAGAATCTCCGCCACCTGTGTGCCGTACGCCTTCGAATCAAATGGCAACTACTATTTTGGCAGAATCTATTCGAGCACTACCAGCTTGTCGCCTGCCGCCACCGTATCGCCTTCGCGCACCCGCACTTCCGCCACGCGTCCGGCGCGCGATGCCTTCATCTCGTTCTGCATTTTCATTGCCTCTATAACGATCAACCCCTGGCCCACATCCACGGCATCGCCCTCACGGACCAATAATCGAACCACCTTGCCGGGCATCGGAGCAGCGACGCTCTGGCGCCCGCTCGCAACCGCGGCCCTCGACTGCCGGCTGGCATTCCGGGGATCGCGAACTTCCACCGCGAAACGCCGGCCTCCGGCCTGCACATTCAAAACCGGCGGCGCCGCGATCGCGCGGACTTCGAAGCTCCGGCCGTCCAGCAACACCGAATACACGCCCGTCTCCACTTCTTTCACCGATCCCAATTCTTGAGGATCGATCTCCACCGTATGGCCGTCAACGCTGATCTGCCACTTCATCATCGAAGAAGACTGCCCCGTCCGCCGGTCAGCCAGCGGCTGCCTTCTGCGTTCTGGTTTCTGCTTCCTGCCCCGCCATTCTTCGAGTGGGCTGCGGCGGCGGCCAGGGCGGCAGCCAATTCCAGTTCCGGCGCGGCTTCCGGCTTGGGTTTGCGCCGCGCGAAGAAGTCCGCGACGAAGCCGGTGTGCAGCCAGCCCTTTTGAAATACCGGATCGTCCATGATCTCCCGGAAGAAAGCCAGGTTGGTTTCGACGCCCGTGATGGAGTACTCGTTTAAGGCGCGCAGCATGCGCCGGATCGTCGAATCTCGATCCTCATCCCAAACCACCAGTTTGGCAAGCAGAGGATCGTAATCGATCGGCACGTTCCAGCCGGGATAGACTCCTGAATCGAGCCGTACTCCCGGCCCGCTAGGCTCGCGGAGTTGGACAATCTTGCCGGGGGAAGGGAAGAAGTTGTTCTCCGTATCTTCGGCGCAGATGCGGCATTCCATTGCCGACCCGCGCCATCGGATATCGTCCTGTTGGAAGGGCAGCTTTTCGCCCGCGGCAATCTGCAGTTGGAGCCGCACCAGGTCGTAGCCCGTAACCAGTTCTGTGACCGGGTGCTCCACTTGCAGCCGGGTATTCACCTCGAGGAAATAAAAATCGCCTTGCACATCCGCCAGGAACTCCACCGTGCCTAAGCTGGAATAACCCACCGCTCGCGCGATTCGAAGCGCGGCTTGGCCCATTGCCTCGCGCATTTCCGGATGCGCGGTGATGAGCGGCGACGGGCACTCCTCCACGATCTTCTGATGGCGGCGCTGCAGCGAGCATTCCCGTTCACCCAGGTGCACCAGGTTGCCATGCCGGTCGCCGGCGATCTGGATCTCGATGTGCCGCGGTTTGTCGATCAGTTTTTCGATGTAGACTTCGCTGTTGCGGAACGAGCGCTCGGCTTCGCTCGATGCCTCGCGGATGGCGGCGTCCAGCTCGCTCTCTTCATCGACGCGGCGCATTCCCTTTCCGCCTCCTCCATGCGAGGCTTTGATCAGGACCGGATAAACCAGCTCGCGGGCCAGCCTGCGTGCCGCTTCGAGATCTTTGGCCGGCTCTTCGCTGCCCGGCACTGTGGGGACGCTGGCATCCTTGGCGAGAGTTCGGGCGGCGGTCTTCGAGCCGAGGCGCCGGATAGAATCGGCCGTTGGTCCGATAAAGACGAAGCCGGCCGCTTCACACGCTGCCGCAAAGTCGGCATTTTCGCTCAGGAATCCATAACCGGGGTGGATCGCATCGGCCCCATGCTTTTTCGCTGCTTCGAGAATGCGATCGATGCGGAGATAGCTTTCTGACGATGGCGCCGGGCCAATGTGCTCGGCTTCGTCCGCCATGCGAACGTGCAGCGCGGCGCGATCAACATCGGAAAAGACGGCTACGCTCCCGATATTCATCTCGCCCAGCGCGCGAACGATGCGCACCGCGATCTCGCCCCGGTTGGCGATAAGAACCTTACGGAACATGCACGGTGATTGTAGCAAGAGTCGTCACCTGGGGCGGGTCTCCTACCCCGCGGCGGACGCCCACGTCCTCCCCCGGCCGATGGCAGACGAGGCGCTTAGTCCGACGTAGACGAGACGCCTGGTCCGACCTGGACGACGCGGCCCGGCCGCCGCTATTTATGTGGCATTTTGCTACTCTTCAAGGAGGCAACCCCGCCGTTCTCATGGCAGCCTCCGGCATTAAGGATTCGCTTCAACAACGCGGCGTCCGGCTGACGCGGCAGCGCAAGATCCTGCTCGATCTGATCGATCAATCCGGCCAGCACCTCAACGCCGAGCGCCTTTACGAACTGGCCCGTGAAAAAGATCCCAAGCTCAATCGTGTGACGGTTTACCGGACTCTCAAGCTGCTTAAGGCCGGCGGCTTGGTGGATGAGCTGGACTTGATGCATCACGATGGCGACCAGCACTACTACGAAACGCGCCTGAAGCAGGAGCACGCACACGTGATCTGTCTGCGCTGCGGAAGAATCGAGGAGTTCTTCGGGAATCTCCTGAAGAAAATGCGGGAGCAGATCGAGACCCACTTCGGTTTTGATATTGTTCTGGCCCGAACCGAGGTCGGCGGCTATTGCGCTCATTGCCAGGTTCTGCGAGCCAAAGAATTGGCCGCGGCCGCCTCCGCTTCCGAAGACACCCCGCCTGAGCCCGCTCCCCCGCGCCATCATCGGAGCCGCTGACCGATGAGCACATCCAGTGTTCAGCCCGCCGAAGGTCACCGTGTCCCCGCTCTGGCCGTGATCAATCCTTCCGGAAACCGCAGCCGCATCCCGCTTGATCGCCTGCCTTTCCTGATCGGCCGGCAAGGCGACAACCATCTGGTTCTGCGCGATAACCGCGCCTCGCGCAATCATGCCCGAATCTTCACCGAGAATGGTGAGTACTTTATCGAGGATCTCAACAGCCGCCACGGCGTGCATGTCAACGGAGTACGCGTCAAGCGCCACCGGCTGGCCGATTCCGACCGTATCGACTTCGGCTTTCAGGATTCCTATCGCCTGATTTTCAACCTCGAAGAAGGCGAAATCCATCGCATCATGGAGCAGTTTCAGCAGGGAGCGGGCGCCAACAACTTAGCTAAGCTCCGATCCCTGGTTGAAGTGGCGCGTGCGCTGCAGAGTTCGCTCTCTACCAACGACGTCTTAGTGGCCGTGGTGGACGCGGCGCTTTCCGTCACTGGCGCCGAGCGCGGCTTTTTGCTGCTTCGCAAGGATGGAGAACTGGAGGTGACCGTGGCGCGCGATCAGCGCGGAATCCCGCTGGTCAGCTCTGACCTCAGCGTCCCCCGGTCCTTGATTCATCGCGCACTCAACACACGCCGCGAGCTGCTCTCCATGACCTTCGATCCCTTGGGCCAGGAAGGTGTGCGCCCGGAAATGTCGGTCGCCGATCTGGAACTGCGCAGCGTGGTCTGTGTGCCCCTGGTGCAAGTCCGGACCGGCGCCGCCTCGTTGCAGGAGACTATTGCGACTTCGGTTAACGATACGGTAGGCGTCCTCTACATGGATTCACGCGGCACCGCGGCTGACCTTTCGTCCGGCAATCGGGAGATTCTCCAGACCCTGGCGCTCGAAGCGTCCACGATTCTCGAAAACGCCCGGCTGCTCCAGGAGGAGCGCGAGAAGCAGCGGCTGGAAGAGGAACTCAACGTCGCCCGTGCAATCCAGCAGGATCTCCTCCCCGCTGGCCTTCCCTCGGAAGGCTGGTTTCGCGCCGCCGGATCCAGCCTTACTTCGCGCCAGGTGGGCGGAGACTATTACGATGTCCGGCATATCGACGCCAATACCTTCGCCTGCGCTATCGCGGATGTTTCGGGCAAGGGTGTCAGCGCGGCGCTGCTGGCGGCTTTGCTGCAAGGCGCATTTTTATTCGCTTCCGAGGGCCCCGCGGATATAGCGGACGTCATGGCGCGCATGAATCGCTTCTTGTATGAACGCGCCAAAGGCGAGAAGTACGCCACTTTGTTTTATTGCACCCTGGCGCGAAACGGGCAGCTTTGCTGGTCCAATGCCGGTCACCCCAAACCGATTCTTGTTCGTGGCTCGGAATTGATTCCCCTGGAAAGTACCGGCTTACCGCTCGGAATGCTGGATGCGGCAACGTATGAGATGAAAAAGGTAGACCTTCTTTCCGGAGACAAAATTGTGATGTACAGCGACGGCCTCTCCGAAGCGGAGAATGTGGAGGGCGAGTTCTTTGACAAGAAGGGCTTCCCTGAAACGTTGCGCGCCAACGCAGCGCTGAGCTGCGTCGAATTACAAGCGAAGTTGGTGGAAGCCGTCCAGGATTTTAGCGAGGGCGCCGAACTAAGCGACGATATCACCACGCTGGTGCTCGAATACCGCCCTTAGCGTCGCCCTTATAAACAACGACCGGAGCCACGATCTTCAACTCAATCGTGACCCCGGCAATTTAACACTGGCTGCCTGGTCGAAACGGATTAATGCGGTCCTAGGCGTCCAGGCGCTGATGGATTGCCCTGCGTAAAGGGGGCGTTCGCCGGAAGCGCGGATAGCCCATCCAGTGGCGAGACGAGTTGGATCAAATTTCCAACCAGGTTTTCGGCTGACGGAGAACCGAGACCGGTGGTAGGATCCCAGCCGGGTCCGGCATTGAATCCCGTCACTCCGCCGAATGAGTTGTTCCCGCTCGTCACGTCGTTTAGAGACGTTGAGTAGAGGTGGTGCGATTGACCGATATCATAGAGCGCCTCGTTGATGAAGCCCAGGTTATGTCCGGCCTTCTGGTCGGCGATCGACGTGATTGCCGCCCATTGTGGCGAACCGGCGCTGGTGCCGCCGAAAAGGTAATAGCCTGACGGAATTCCGGGGATATCAAGGTACGTCAGCAAACCATGTCCTACAGCGGCGCTGTACGCCACGTCGGGCAGGCCCCGCTGTTTTCCAGGGACGGTTCTCTCCTGGAAAAAAGGTAGGTCGAATATGACGCTAAAACCTCCGCCCGTGGCTCCGATCTGAGGCTCGTTCCAGGCGATCTCGCCCTGGTAAGTTCCAGGAGCCGGATTGGCCGCCGGGTTGCATCCCAGGGCCGCCAAACAATAGCGCGCCGCGTGAAGTTCAGTGCCTCCCACTGCGGTTACCAGCGGATTGCTCGCGGGTATGGAAACAGCTTTAACCAACGCCGAGCCGTCGCAGGTCGGTTGTCCCGCGCCTTCGTCACCGGTGGAGGCGAACAGAGTGATGCCCTTTAGCGTGGCCTCCGCGAACACCACAGCTTCTTGCACCAGCAGATCCGACGCCATGCAACTTTCGTTCTCGCCGAAGCTCTGAGAAATCACGTTGCCTAAATTATGATCGACCGCGTATCTCGTGGCGCTTAGAATGTCGGCATCCGAATCCGATTTTGCCAGCACCAGCGTGATATTAGCGTTCGGGGCCATGGCGTGCGCCCACATTACGTCCAGCGAGATCTCCTCCGCCCACCCGGTCATGTCGGCGTTTCCAACCACAAACGGCGTCAGCCCGTCCGGCGCAACCTGGGTGAAAGTGCCGAGGCTGGGATCGGGCGGATTGCCAAGTCCATTCATACCCGGCAAACCATAAAAACTATCTTGTGTATTCACTTGCGTCACCAGGCTCGGGTTTTGAAATGCATCGATGATCACGATCGTCTTTCCCTTGCCAGTGAAGCCGGCGTTTATCAAAGTGTCGATCTGGTAAGCGTGCCGAATCTGATAAGGGTCGTAACACGTCGTACCCGGATCAAGACCCAGCACCTGGCAGGTGAAAAGGCCGTAGTTCGCGCCCACGACACCTGAGTCGACGGCTTGCGGGCCAAGTTTCAGCAATGGCGAGGCGTGCGTTTCTGCATTGGCCATGCCAGCTAATGACATCAGGCCGATAAGGAAAGCTAAAGATTCTGCCGCGTACGGAACTTTATGTATTTGCAAGAGTTCTCCTTCTGTCAGAGGCAAAAATTGGGCTTGTGTCCAATTGACGTTCTAGTATACACTAAACCCTCTTTTTTTCACCCCGAATTTCTTGAATTCTACCCCGGTCTGAGTACTAGCGGTACGCACTGCTATAATCGAATACAAGTCATGGGCAAACCCAAGGTTCAGATCATGGAAGCCGGCGTCGACGCCGAGCAAGATACCGCGGTGGGCGGCTATAAGGTTTTCAATCGCATCGTCGACTGGATCACCAACGACAGAATGCAGTTGCTCAATATTACCGATCGCATCAACGAGATCGTGCGCAAAAGCGGCGTCCGCGATGGTCTGGTGCATCTCCAGTCGTTGCATACCACTTCCGCCGTTTTTATCAACGAGTGGCAGGACGCCCTGGTCCATGACGTCAAGGGTTTTTTTGAACAAGTGGTTCTCCGCGAACAGTATTACCGGCACAACGATCCCGCGCATTCCGATTGCGAAAGAAAGAACGCCGATTCGCATTTGCGCGGCATGCTGATGGGTCAGACTTTGTGCCTGCAGGTGCGCAACGCAACGGTCCTGCTGGGCACCTGGCAGAGCATCATCTTCGCCGAGTTTGATGGGCCCAGAAGCCGATCCCTGGCCGTCCAGGTGTCAGGAGTCTAGGTCCGCCTCGCTCATCGGATGCCCCGGTTCTTCACCCTGCGACAGGCCGAACAGTTGCTGCCAGAAGTGGAGTCCGCGATTCGGGATGCCATCTCGCTCAAATCCGAATACCAGCTGGCCGAGGACGATTGGCAGGATTTCTCGCACCGCGTAACCATGCTTGGAGGCATGCTGGTGGATCACTCCAAAATGCGCGAGCAGAAGAACCGCCGTGAATCCCTCGCGCTTCGCCTCAAAGAGGGGATCGAGAAAATCCACGAATACGGTTGCGTGGTCAAGGATCTGGATATCGGCCTAATCGACTTTCCCACTCAGTTCCACGGCGAGGAGGTCTATCTTTGCTGGAAGCTGGGCGAGTCCGGCATTCAATTCTGGCACGGCGTTCACGAAGGCTTTCGCGGGCGCAAGGCCATTGATCAGGAATTTCTTGAGCACCATCGCGGAGAACTCCCCAATTGAATGTGCGAGAATTAGGTACGGTTAACTGGCGTTCCCGTCTTAGGGAGGATTCCGGGTCGGGCAGCGGTGTCGCTGGCTGCCTCAATTGATACAAGCATGCTGCTGAGTCGCGAATTCATCGCTTATCTGTCCCGACAGCTCGTAAAGCGGATGACGCCGCAGATCATTGAGACTTCTAGTCCCGACGCGGCGACCGAAATGATCGGCCACCTGATCGAAGAAGAGCTGCAAGTGGAGGATCGTCTAAACGACGAAGTCCGCGAGCTGCTCAGTCAGTACAGCGACTACATGCGGCGCGAAAGCGTCAGCTATCAGGAGATGTTCCGGCGTATCAAGAACACCCTCATCTCGCAGCGCAAAGTGATCCGGGCGTCCGGCCGTGACACGGGAGATAACATGAAACTCTCCCGCGACAAAATCAACGACATCTCCCACAAGCTAGTGGCAGCCTTCCGTAAGGCTCGCGAGTTTCGCCTCAAGAAAGATCCTAACGACGTGCGCCTGGAGATTGTCAAGGCCATGACCGAGTTGCTGGCCGTCGAAGAGAAAGTCGACCGCGCCGCCCGCACCAAGATCCGTTCCCAAAAGAAGGAAATCCCCGAAGGCTCCGAGGAGTGGGATCTGCTCCACCGGCGCTACTATGCCGAGGAACTGAAGAAATTCGGCATCGATTTCGCTCGATGACGGCCATCGTCGTCGTAGGCAGCCTCAACATGGATTTCGTCGTTGGGGTCGACCGGCTTCCGGCGCCGGGTGAAACCGTATTGGGTCGCGACTTCCGGATGTTGCCCGGCGGCAAGGGTGCCAACCAGGCCTGCGCCGCCGCAAAACTCGCTACCGCTTCCACCCAGGTGCGAATGATCGGCCGCGTTGGATACGACACGTTCGGTGATCATCTTAAGGCCGGTCTCTCGGCGGCTGGCGTGGATGTCAGCGCTGTTCATGCGACACGCTCGCACCCGACCGGCGTAGCCCTCATCCCGGTGGATGCTTCGGGCCAAAATACCATCGTCGTGGCTTCGGGCGCTAATCACGCTTTGATCGCGTCCGAAGCCGAATCGATGCGATCCGTGTTCCGCGGCGCCAGCTTGGTCTTGTTCCAATTAGAGTCGCCCTTGGATACCGTTGCCGCCGCTTTGAAGATCGCTCGCCAGGAGGGCGCTCGCACGATTCTCGATCCTGCACCGGCCCTGCCGCTATCCAACGAAATACTCGCGGACGTCGATATCCTGACTCCCAACGAGAGCGAGGCTTCGCTTCTGCTGGGTCTTCCTCCCCAGCGCGTATTCATCTGCAATGCGCCGGCGCTCGCTCGTGCGCTCAGAGAGCGCGGACCTGCTGCCGTTGTGTTAAAGCTCGGCGATCAAGGTTGCTTCTATAGCGACGCGAGCACGGAGTTTCATTGTCCCGCCGTTTCCGTGACAGCGCGCGACACAACCGCCGCCGGCGATGTGTTTAATGCGGCCTTAGCGGTCGCGCTGGCTGAAGACCGCCCCATCGCGGATGCGCTCCGGTTCGCCAATGCCGCCGCCGCAATCTCCGTCACCCGCCTGGGCGCTCAAGCCTCGATCCCCGCCCGCTCCGACCTCCAAAATTAGGGACAGTACACTCAAATACCTATTTCGTCCGCAAGTGGGGCGGACGCCCTCGTCCGCGCCGGAGTGTGCCCAGCATGGGCAGAATCTAATTGGATGAAAGGAGCCAATCGGAGCCGATGATGGCAACCGTAGCGAAACGCAAGGCGTAGCCGCGAG